>Ga0182008_10000306_pt1 | contig 38394 bp, 28 predicted proteins | sample Sormic07211129_1_FD_120482 | JGI IMG/M metagenome (GOLD analysis project Ga0182008, IMG submission 120482) | Rhizosphere microbial communities from Sorghum bicolor, Mead, Nebraska, USA - 072115-129_1 metaG | ecosystem: Host-associated > Plants > Roots > Rhizosphere | place: USA: Nebraska...
ACCGAATCGTGATAACCTACCCCTGTTTCGATTTTAAGCATAATTAAAGGCAACACATTGGCACAACATGCCCAAACAAAGCCGATAACAAAAGCTTTAAACCATCCGGTATTGCGAAGATTAAAATTAATGAAAGATTTGGGGAGTAAGCCATAGTATAAACCACCTGCGATAATAATGATGACTATGGCTAACCAATAACTAAGCGGGAGCGCCAGGATATGCTGAAAGTTTTGATATAGCAGGTTAATGGCCAACAGCATGCAGCTGATAAAAAGTATAGCCTGACTCCAGTTGATAAAAGTTTTATGTTTAAAATACCACTGGTTACGCGGATTGGTAGTAGATGGCGCTGTAGAAACTTTATTGTAAGCGTAGGTGTAATAAATGGTGGGTGCGAGAAACAACAACAGGTAATAATTGAGGGAGTTAAAGGGCAACCTCAATTGAAGGGTAGCCTCGAGCGTAAGTGCTACTGCCAGAATTCCTACAAAATAATTTCCGAAAAAAATAAACCTGATTATTTTACCGAGCATTTACCGTTGTTTTTCGTAGGGCAATTTCGGATATATTATTGAATAAGGTAAATAATAAAGTTGATTTTCTGCTATCTTAGGGATTGACTAACAAAAATCATCAATCAAAATAATATGGAAGATTCAAAAAACTCAACGTCAACTAATGATACCACCCCAAAAGTGACAGGGATTGGCGGCATTTTCTTTTTTTCGGATCATCCGAAGGAAACAAAAGATTGGTATGCTAAAAATTTAGGGGTCGAAATCAATGCATGGGGCGCTGTGAGTTTCGATTCCCGGAATATCCATAATCCCGACGAGGTGGAGTCACTTCAATGGAGTCCATTTAAAAAAGGTGATGAGTACTTTTCACCTTCAAAAAAGGAATTCATGATTAATTATCGCGTTCAAAATCTCGAAGCACTATTGGAAAAACTAAAAGAAAATGGTGTAACGATACTGGATGAAATTGCCACTTATGATTATGGAAAATTTATTCATATTATGGATGCAGAAGGCAATAAGATTGAATTATGGGAACCTAAATAAGTAACTTTATCCGTTGTTGTCATCCTGAGCACAGCGAAGGATTTTTTTAAACATCTTGGCAATCTTTATAAGCGTACTATTTGTAAAGGATTCTTCACTGCGTTCAGAATGACAGCATAAAAAAAGCCTTTCAGTTTCCTGAAAGGCTTAGTGGGAAATGATTCCGATGTTCAAATCGGGACGCCCCTCCCGACTGATAACGTCGGGATGCTCTGAACCAGCTGAGATGAACAATCGCTAGGATAAATTAATATATCTTGCTGAGGCAATTAATTTTTCAATCATTAGCCTGCTCTTCCAACTTTTAATTTGTTTCTCTTTTAATATTGCCTCTTTCCTAGTTTCGAAAATTCCACTCCAAACAGCACACCAATCTCCGGTATGACCGGTAAAACCTGAATAATTTGTATTGTGTTTTTTCAACCTATTCGTTAGATCATTTGTAGAGCCAACATAATATTTATTTCGAGTTTTTGAATATAAGATATAGGTGTAAAACATATAAGAATTCACTTAATAGAATCATCTTAATATTATTAAAGCAATCGAGACGATACCTCTATATAAAAGGGAGCCTCATTAACCACCTGAGTCAACTTTTCTGTAGCATTATTACAGCTCAAATCCTAAAATTTGAACATAAAAAAAGCCTTCCAGTTTCCTGAAAGGCTTGGTGGGAAATGAGGGGTTCGAACCCCCGACCCCCTCGGTGTAAACGAGGTGCTCTGAACCAGCTGAGCTAATTTCCCTTTTTTGTATGTGTTAAATCTGATAAAAAATCGTTCAGCTGCCTGAAAGATTTGGTGGGAAATGAGGGGTTCGAACCCCCGACCCCCTCGGTGTAAACGAGGTGCTCTGAACCAGCTGAGCTAATTTCCCTTATTTTTCAAATTTAATGCCCCACTCTCCGTTTGGGAATGCAAATATAGCGCTATAAAACTGTTCTGCAAATCTTTTTTTCTTTTTTTTCAACTCAATAGCGTTTCCAGGATTTTGTGCGATTGCACCACCCCGAATGAAGCCGTATGTAAGGTATAGAAAACCAAGATCTTATCCAGCAAAAATCGGCGTTGCGTATTGCTCAACTTTACTTCAGAAATTTTTTCGAGTGGCGAATTAAATAGTGAAATAAAGCCAATCGCATCATCCAAATGCAGGTAATTGGCATGGATAGGGAGCCTGGAAGTAAATTCTCCTTCCTGCAAATCGAAATAGATCTGATCATTTCTTCTTTTCTCATTGGGAGAAAAACCTAAAAACCGGGTAAGTTTTAATAAGAACGACAGATGGAAATTTGGATTGATTTCTTCAACTTCATCAAACCAGGCAATTGAGTTAAAAATATAATCGAATAAATTTTCATCGGCCGATTGCTGCCTGATGCTTTTATACAAAACCTCATTTAAAAAAATGACAATACTGGTTTTAAGCATATCATATGGAATACTTCTAAAAACCGGCGTTTGCCTTAATTCCGATATCCTTTGCATATTGGTATTTGCCTTATGATAAACCACCATATCCAATAAATGGAGCGACTGCAGCATATTCATCTTAATCTTTGCTTTTGGTTTTTTAACACCATTGATCAGGTAAGACTGCATGCCAAATTTATCGGTAAGTACTTGCACCACCACACTACTTTCGCTGTAGTTTGTAGTCTTTAAAACAATGCCCCTAACTTTGTGCAACATCCGCTTAAAACAATTTTTTCAAAAGTATGTTATTTGTGCAAATTTAATTGTGCGAAAATTAATCACGTTTTACAAATAAGATTAGTTTTGCCTTTAATATTATTAAAAACCAAGCTGCACATGTGGGTTAAGCTATCGAGATTTATTCTTCAGAATCGTATCGCAATCGTTGTATTTTTTGTATTGGGGACAATTTTTATGGCTTACCAGGCCAAAAATGTAAAACTCTCTTACACGGGCAGTAAAATCCTACCTGTTACCGATAGCGCTTTCGTCAAATACAATACCTTTAAAAAAACTTTCGGAGAAGATGGAAGTGTAATGGTGGTTGGGATACAATCGCCTGATATTTTTAAAAAAGAGGTTTACAACCAATGGGTTCAGCTTTCTAATGATATCCAGAAATTAAAAGGCATTAAGCAGGTTTTATCTTCAGGAAGGATTTTTCAACTGGAAAAAGATACTGTAAACCAAAAATTCGTCTTAAAACCGCTGCCTGGCCCACTGGTTAAAACCGATGCCGAGATGGATTCGATCAGAAATACCATTTACAGCAATCCGTTTTTCGAAGGATTGGTTTATAACCGCCAGAATGCGACTTTAATGGCGATCACCTTCGACACTAAAATTTTAAATACAGCCGAACGTAATCCCATTTTAAAAGAAATTGAAGCAAAGGCAAAAGCTTTTCAAACGGCTACAAAAATCAAGGTACACATTTCTGGCCTGCCTTACATCCGCACCGCAGTAAGTAAACTGGTCAGTAATGAATTTGTATTGTTTCTGGGCTTATCAATTTTGGTTTCGGCCTTAATTTTATTGATTTTCTTCAAAAAATTCTACGCGGTATTCTTCCCTATTTTAGTGGTTATCATGGGTGTAATCTGGAGTATTGGCACATTGGTTTTATTCGGTTTCGAACTCACCATTTTAACCGGACTGATTCCACCGCTTATTGTGATTATTGGTATTCCGAACAGTATTTTGTTACTGAACAAGTATCAGAATGAGTTAAGGAAGCATGGCGATAAACAAAAAGCTTTAAGTATCACCATAGAGCGGATTGCCATTACCACACTAATTGCAAACATTACTGCCGCAATTGGTTTTGGCGTGTTATATTTTACCGGAAGTGAACTGTTGATGCAATTTGGCAGCGTGGCTTCTATTAACGTAATGGTTACCTGGTTAATGTGCCTGTGTTTAATCCCGATTATTTTCAGCTACCTGCCAGTACCTAAACTTAAAGCACAAAACCATGTTGAAGAAGGTTTTTTACATCAGTTATTAGTCAAAACAGATGTATTGGTTCAACACAAAAGTGGATTGATCTATATCGGCACCATTATCATTTCCATCATTGCCTTTATTGGGGTCATGAAAATAAATGTGAATGGTTATGTGGTGGATGACCTGCCTAAAAATTCCGAAATTTTAACCGATTTAAAGTTCTTTGAGAAAAATTTTGAAGGTATTTTACCACTTGAAGTAAGCGTAGATACCAAGAAAAAGAATGGTGTTTTCAATTTAACCAACCTGAAAAGAATGGAAAAACTGGAAAAAATGATTTCGGCTTACCCGGAGTTTTCGCGATCCATTTCTGTAAATATGGGTTTAAAATATGCTACCCAGGCATTTTACAATAACGATTCTACCTTTTTCCGTTTGCCAGACAATTTAGAAAAGAATTTTATCCTGGCCTACATTGCAAATGGCGGTAAAGGAAACGCAAATCTGTTGAACAACTTTGTGAGCAAAGGAAATCAGAGCACGAGAATCAGTTTTCAAATGGCTGATGTGGGTTCGAAACGCCTAGACGCCATTATGGCCGAATTAAAGCCACGTATAGACAGCATCTTGCCCCCGTCTAAATTTGATGTGGAACTTACCGGCTCAAGCATTATCTTTTCAAAAGGAACCGATTACATGTTGAGGCACCTAGTAGAAAGTATTGCGCTTGCGATTATTCTGATCTCTCTTTTACGACTGGCGCAGTTTAAAAGTCTGGGCATTATGTTCATTTCGTTGCTACCCAACATTGTTCCACTTATTATTACCGCTGGAATTATGGGTTATTTTGGCATTTCCTTAAAGCCTTCAACCATTTTAATTTTCACCATCGCTTTTGGTTTAGCATCCGATCAGACCATTTATTTTTTAACGCGTTATCAGCAGGAATTAAACCTGACCAACTTTAGCGTACCAAAAGTAATTACCGACACCATTACCGAAACGGGCGTGAGTATGACACATATCGCCTTAATTTTATTTTTCGGCTTTGGAATATTTACCGCTTCTACCTTCGGCGGAACAGTAGTACTGGGTTTACTGTTATCGATCACCTTATTGGTGGCCTTAATTTTCAACTTAACTTTATTGCCTGCACTGGTATTATGGTTAGATAAAAAGAAGGTAAGAAAAGTGATATCAGACGAAGAATCCGCAAAAAATGCTGGTGAGTTTGATCATTAATGAAGTTTGGGACTTCTATAACTCAATCAAATAGAAAGATATTGCCACAGCCTTGGGTGTAAACCCAAGGTTATTTATTGAAGCATTTTAAGGCAAATCGAATCCATTAACGAAGTCATGTTGAGCCCTTCGACAAGCTCAGGATTGACAATTACATCAATATGGATAAATGCTTTCAAAAAAATCAGATAATGATGTCTGGTAGGCAGTGAAAAAAAATGCTGTTTCTTATGCGGACCTCTACCACCTAAACCTGATGGCAGCGACAGCCCCGAAGCATGAGGGCTACAGCGAACAGCAGGGCTAACATTAAAATGAAATGCGGACCTTGCTTTTCTAAAACCTTTCGATCACAGGACATACAAACGCAAACACTTATCGGACAGCAGAAAACACATCGTTGAGTTGATAAGTGGAAAAGTTTTCGCCATAATTGTCCAATTCAAAGATCTCTCCACTACGCTGTGCTTCGGTCGAGATGACGATTTATACCCAGGCACAAGTTATCTAAACCTGATGGCAGCGGCAGCCCCGAAGTATGAGGGTTACAGCGAACAGCAGGACGAACATTAAAATGAAATGCTGGCCTTGCTTTTCGAAATCAAATTTAATTATAAAGAAGCGCCAAAAAAATAGCACAAATCGATTTGGCTTCAGTAATGGATATTCACAAATTTATTCTGTGGCAGTTTTTTTCTCTTCTTCATCAACCGGCACCTCAACAGTTGGATCTGTAATGATTTCGGCATTCCCATCTTTGTCTTTTTTGGCAAACAAAATTGGGTATAGCAGCCAAAGTGCGCCAACCATAATAAGGACGCCTGCCAGCATCTGAAAATAGACGCTTCCTTTTACCTCGTTAGCATCAAGAATTTTATAGGCGATAAAAGAAAGCAGCCCTGCAGCAATTACAAAAACAGCCTTCTGCAATTTTAATAGCTTAATCATTGGCTCTTTCGTTTTAGTGTTAACATATGGATTAAAACAAAAGTAAGTCCAATAAGTTCTAGCAGGCCGCAGAAATAAAAAGCATAAAGCACTAAATCCCGGTCAGAGGGGCTTACTATCACAATAATCGGCAAGACAATTATGGCAGCAATCATTAATGTAAGCCCAATATTAAATAGTTTCACGTTAAAAGTATTTACATCAAAACTACCAAAATTCAGCCAATTCTGTTAACTTTGCAACCTTAATTTTTTGAGGTACTTAATTGATGTATAGCGAATTTAAACAACTGGAACTTGCCAAAATAGGGCAGGAAATATTAGATTTTTGGAAAAAGGAAAACATCTTTGAAAAAAGCATTTCTTCGCGCCCTAAATCTAATCCGTTTACTTTTTATGAAGGTCCACCGTCTGCCAATGGCATGCCGGGGATTCACCATGTAATGGCGCGTGCAATTAAGGATATTTTTTGCCGCTATAAAACTTTAAAAGGTTACCAGGTTAAACGTAAAGGTGGTTGGGATACGCATGGTCTTCCGATTGAACTTGCCGTAGAAAAAAAACTGGGCATTACCAAAGAAGATATCGGCAAAAAAATCAGTGTAGACGAATACAACGAAGCCTGCCGTACCGAGGTAATGCGTTATACCGATGTTTGGAACGACCTGACCGAGAAAATGGGTTACTGGGTTGATCTTGAAAATCCGTACATCACTTACGAAAATGAATATATCGAAACCCTATGGTGGATATTAAAACAGCTTTACGACAAAGGATTTTTATATAAAGGTTACACCGTACAACCTTATTCGCCCGCAGCGGGTACAGGTTTAAGCTCGCACGAGCTGAACCAACCAGGAACTTATAAAGACGTAAGTGATACCACGATTGTTGCACAGTTTAAAACAATAGAATCTACTTTACCAGAAGCATTAAAAGGTTTTGGTACCGTGCACTTCCTGGCCTGGACAACCACCCCATGGACCTTGCCAAGTAATACGGCATTAACCGTTGGGCCGAAGATCGATTATGTACTGGTTAAAACTTTTAATCAATATACGTTCGAGCCAATACAGGTGGTACTGGCGAAGGCTTTAGTTGGCAAACAATTTGCCGGAAAATACACTTTAGCCGAAAGCGATGAGGCTTTTTCAAACTATAAAGCTGAAGATAAAAAAATCCCATATACTGTTTTAGCAGAATTTGTGGGTGCCGACTTAGTAGGTATTCAATACGAGCAATTATTGCCTTATGCACTGCCTTACCAAAACCCGGAAAATGCTTTTAGGGTAATTTCCGGAGACTTTGTAACCACTGAAGACGGTACGGGTATTGTGCATACTGCGCCTACTTTTGGTGCTGATGATGCCAGGGTAGCTAAATTGGCTACACCTGAAGTACCACCGATGCTCGTTTTGGATGAAAAAGGAAATCCGGTTCCTTTGGTTGATTTACAAGGAAAGTTTATTGCATCACTGGGCGGAAACTACGGTGGCAAATATGTAAAAAACGAATATTATAAAGATGGCGAGGCACCAGAGAAATCTGTTGATGTTGAATTGGCCATCCAGCTAAAAGAAGAGAATAAAGCCTTTAAGGTTGAAAAATATGTGCACACCTACCCGCATTGCTGGAGAACGGATAAACCTGTTTTATACTATCCGTTAGATAGCTGGTTTATCAAAACTACCGCAGTAAAGGATAAAATGGTGGAGTTAAATAAAGGGATTAACTGGAAACCGGAATCGACGGGAACGGGCCGTTTTGGTAACTGGTTAGAAAACCTGGTTGACTGGAATTTATCGCGTTCGCGTTATTGGGGAACACCATTGCCCATCTGGCGCACGGCCGATGGAACCGAAGAAAAATGTATAGGTTCTATCGCTGATTTAACTGCCGAGATTACAAAATCTATCGAAGCTGGTTTCATGCCTGCAGGTTTCGAACTGAAAGATATGCACCGCCCATATGTTGATGATGTAATTTTAACTTCATCAAAAGGCGAAAAAATGACCCGCGAAACCGACCTGATTGATGTTTGGTTTGATAGCGGCGCCATGCCTTATGCGCAATGGCACTTCCCATTTGAGAACAAGGAAGCGTTTGAAAACGCTTATGCGGCTGATTTTATTGCAGAAGGCGTTGACCAGACCCGCGGCTGGTTCTTTACCCTGCACGCCATTGCGGTAATGCTGAGCGAAGCCAGCGACGAAATTAAAGCGGTAAACGCAAAAGTGGGCAACCCTGGCGTAGCTTTTAAAAATGTAGTGTCGAACGGCCTGGTATTGGATAAAAACGGCAATAAAATGTCTAAACGTTTGGGCAATGCCGTTGATCCTTTTAGCACCATCGAAACCTATAGCGCAGATGCTACACGTTGGTACATGATCAGCAATGCATCTCCATGGGATAACCTTAAATTCAGTTTGGAAGGTTTAGACGAAGTACGCCGTAAATTCTTTGGAACACTTTACAATACCTACGCTTTCTTTGCTTTGTACGCCAATATTGATAAATTCGAGATCGACAAAAATAAGCTAAGCAAGGTTGAAGACAGGACAGAATTAGACCGCTGGATTTTATCTTTATTGCAGAATTTAATCAGCGAAGTTGATGAAAGCTACAATACTTACGAGCCCACTAAAGCAACCCGGGCCATCCAGACTTTTGTTGATGAACACCTGAGTAACTGGTACATCAGGTTAAGCCGCCGCCGTTTCTGGAAAGGCGAAATGACTGATGATAAGCGTGCTGCTTACGAAACACTTTACACCTGTTTAGAAACCCTGGCGCAACTGATGAGTCCTGTAGCACCTTTCTTTGCCGATTGGCTGTACAGAAACTTAACTGTAACTGATGCCTACGCAGCAGAGTCGGTTCACTTAACGTTATGGAAAGAAGCCGATCCGTGTTTAACAGATAACGCATTGAACGAAAGAATGGTTTATGCGCAGGATATCTCTTCAATGGTTTTATCATTGCGTAAAAAATCGGGGATCAATGTTCGCCAGCCGCTGGAAAAAATCCTGATTCCTTCTTTAAATGGCGATTTTGAACAAAAAATTGCTAAAGTTGCTGATTACATCCTTTCTGAAACCAATGTGAAGCATATTGAGTTTATCACCGATACGCATGGCATTGTAAAGAAGAAATTAAAGCCAAACTTCAAGTCATTGGGTAAAAAAGTTGGTAAAGACATGAGCATTGTAAAAGCAGCTTTAGAGAACATGACGCAGGACGATATCCAACGCTTGGAAGTGGATGGCTATATCAATGTTTTCGGTAGCGACAACATTCAACATGCTATTGATCTAAATGATGATGTTGAAGTTTTCGCTGAAGATATTCCGGGATGGCAGGTAACCAATATTGGCAGCTTAACTGTTGCTTTAGATGTAACCATTTCAGATGAACTTAAACAGGAAGGTATTTCGCGCGAATTGGTTAACCGTATCCAGAACCTGCGAAAAGAATTAAACTTTGAAGTAACCGATAGGATTAAAGTTTCATTACAAAATGATAACCTGGTAGCCGGCGCAGTTGCTAAAAACAAGGATTACATTTGTGCCGAAATATTGGCCGATGAATTTGAATTAACAGATACTGTAAATAATGCAAACAAAATCGTGATTGATGATGTTGAGTTAAGCATTTCAGTAACTAAAATATAAAATCCATATATTAGAAAATTAGAAAAGAACATGGAAAACAACAACAAAACACGCTACTCAGACAGTGAATTACAGGAGTTTAAAGAATTAATTCAAGATAAATTACGCATGGCGAAAGAGGAACTTAACTCTTTAACCACATCGTTAAGTAACCCTAATGCAAACGGAACTGAAGATACTTCAGGTGCTTACAAAACATTGGAGGATGGTTCGGCAACGATGGAGAAGGAGCAGATCAATCAATTGGCTGCACGTCAGAAAAAATTTATCGATAACCTGGAGAATGCATTGGTACGCATCGAGAACAAAACTTATGGTATTTGCCGCGAAACTGGTAAATTAATCCAAAAAGAGCGTTTACGCGCTGTTCCTCACGCCACTTTAAGCATGGAAGCTAAATTAAAACAGAGTTAATGAAAGGCTATACAAAACCTTTAATTGTTATCTTTTTAGTTTTGCTGGCCGACCAGCTGGTTAAAACCTGGGTTAAAACCAACATGTACCTTGGGCAGGAGTTCCACATTATCGGTAAATGGTTTATTATCCATTTTACCGAGAATAACGGAATGGCCTTTGGAATGGAGTTTGGCGGTGAATTTGGCAAATTAGCCTTATCACTTTTCCGCATTGCTGCTGTTGCAGGAATTGGCTATGGCCTGCATTACCTGATTAAGCATAAATATCATCGCGGTTTAATTCTGAATGTTGCATTGATTTTTTCTGGCGCATTGGGAAACATTATCGATTCGGTATTTTATGGAAAGATTTATGGCTACGAAAGCTGGTTTCATGGTCGCGTGGTGGATATGTTCTATTTCCCAATTGCCGAAGGTCACTTCCCTAGCTGGTTTCCGATTTGGGGAGGAGAAGAATTTGTTTTCTTCAGACCTGTTTTTAATCTCGCAGACGCTGCCATTTCAGTTGGGGTAATACTGATACTGATCTTTCAGAAAAACTACTTTAAAGAAGATGTAAAAGATGATGTAGGTTTAAACAGTGAAATTGTAGAAGATTAAACAAGCGCATCGTCCTGCTGAACTCGTTTCAGCATCTAATCAGCAAGACCCTGAATAAATTCAGGGTTGAAACACGAAGACATAGCCCATTTCTTGACTGAGATGGGCTTTTTAATTAGATCGTAATTATATAAATCCTATTGGTTGGTGTTACACCGACCAACAAGAAATAAGTTAGCTATCAGGCTTTAACAATAAATCCACAGTTTTTCTGGAAAGCAGGTATAGCAGCAAATATTTAAGTTTGCTCCCGCTATCCTTACTGCCAATGAGGTTCTGTGCTTAACAACGTTTCATCAGAAAAATCAGGTCATTACCAAAACGCATTGGCATTCATCCTATCGGGTTTAATAACTTTGGGCAATGCAGGAAAGAAAAATCAACTTAACCAGATCGTCATCCTGAATTTAATTTCAGGATCTTTCACCTGATTTAAATATGTATCCGTTGTCAGCAGATCTATAACATGAATTAAAAAGAACAATGAACAACTTCCTCGACATATCCTATCTCCAATTCGGAAACGAAAAACAGGTAAAAGCTTATCAGGTTTTAATGGATAATAAGATTTTAGAAAAACTTGCTTTCTATCGTCCAATAGTAGTGGGCACCATACCTATCAATATAGATATTGAAAGCAGCGATCTGGATATCATCTGTGAAGTATATGATAATGATGAATTTATTAATCAATTGATGGCCACTTTTGGCCCCGAAAAAGATTTCTCGGTTACCGAAAGCATCAAATTCAATGCAACCAAAGCAACGTTTAAAATTGAGGATTTTGAGATTGAAATATTCGGACAAAACAGGCCGACAATGCAACAAAATGCTTATCGCCATATGTTAATCGAGCACCAATTACTTTTAGAAAAAGGAGAGGCATTCAGACAGGAAATTATCTCCTTAAAAAAGCAAGGTTATAAAACAGAGCCAGCATTTGCTAAACTATTGGGCTTTGAGGGAAATCCATACGAAGAATTACTGAAATCGGAGCCCTAGCGGAGAGCTAATGCCAGATTAGGGAGTTACTGTCATTCCCAACTTGGCTGGAAATCGTAATACCTTGATAGGGCTTGCAGGCTGCATTAAGATTCCCGCATGCGCGAGAATGACGACCAGTTGTGATAGATTTTTCCATTCCGTTGCACTTCAGTTAAAATGACGAACTTCCTTACAACTCTCCTGCCATTTATATTTAATATATTTGGAATATAAAACCAAATATCATGAAATTTCATTACGCCCTTTTATTGCTCATTACACTGAGCAGCTCAGCATTTGCTCAAAAAAGCCTTTTTAATGGCAAAAACCTAAATGGCTGGCACGCAGATGTACCAGCTATGGATAAAAATCCAGATACCATTAATCCGTTTATTGTGCGCAATGGCCTATTGGTTAGTTTGGGTACACCCGGCGGACATTTAATAACCGACAAAATTTATAAAAATTATCAGCTAACCGTTCAATACCGTTTTGCCGGAAAGCCGGGCAACTGTGGCGTTTTAGTACATTCCTCAACCCCTCGGGTGCTGTATGGTATGTTTCCTAAATCGCTGGAAGTTCAGATGCAACACAAAGATGCAGGAGATTTTTGGTGTATTGAGGAAGACATTACCGTACCTGATATGGTGAGCAGACGTGGCCCAAAAGAAAACTGGGGCATAAATGGTGATAAACTCCGCCGCATTAAAAACTTAACCGATGACAGCGAAAAACCTGTTGGCGATTGGAATACCATGGTGATACAATGTTTAAATAATGAAGTTAAAGTTTGGGTAAATGGCACCTTGGTAAACTATGGTACAAATTGCACTGCAAGCAGCGGACAAATTGCTTTACAGGCAGAAGGCAGCGAAGTAGAATTTAAACAACTGGATCTGAAACCGATTAAAGCACTTTCTAAGTCTTAGATATCGTCATTTCAACCGTAGCGGAGGACCCGAAGGCTCACAGAAGCTCAATCTTTGGATAAAAACTTAGAGAAAGAGCTCTCCATTCCACTTTGGTCCACTCGAGATGGCGACAAGGATGTTGCGCGACAATATCTGCGCCCCAACTTAACTCTCAAAATATAAACAGATCAGATAGATATTTGGCGATTAAAATTTCGGTTAAGAATATCGCCGGGAAAACAAAGAGGAATTTTAAGTTGAACCTTAATTTCATTTTTCAGGTATAAAAAAGAAGTCAAGCTTTTATAGCACTTTGGCCATTAAAACTTGACTTCTTAATTAATAGGTAAAGTTCCCGATTAGGGAAATTATGGGTTTATATACCCAATAATAATCTGGCCGGATCTTCTAACAGTTGTTTCACACGAACCAGGAAACCTACAGACTCACGTCCGTCAATAATTCTGTGGTCGTAAGATAAAGCAATATACATCATTGGGCGGATTACCACCTCACCTTTTTCAGCAACCGGACGCTCAACAATGTTGTGCATACCTAAAATAGCTGATTGTGGCGCATTAATAATCGGTGTCGACATCATTGAACCAAATACACCACCATTTGTGATGGTAAATGTTCCACCGGTCATTTCTTCAATGGTTAATTTACTATCACGTGCTTTCAAAGCCAATTCTAACACCGATTTCTCAATTTGAGCTAAAGTCATGCTTTCTGCATTACGGATAACTGGTACCACTAAACCTTTTGGCGCAGAAACGGCGATGGAAATATCAGCAAAATCATTGTACACCAACTCTTCACCTTCAATACGACCATTTACAGCAGGGAAATCTTTTAAAGCCTCGGTAACTGCTTTGGTGAAAAAGCTCATAAAACCTAAACCAACGCCGAATTTCTCTTTAAACTGGTCTTTATATTTTCCGCGTAAATCCATAATGGGCTTCATGTTAACCTCGTTGAAAGTAGTTAACATTGCGGTTTCATTTTTAACAGCAACCAAACGTTTGGCAACGGTTCTACGCAATGGCGACATCTTCTCGCGGCGCTCCCCACGGCTACCCGCAGGAGCAGCACTTGCAACCGGCGCACTGGCTTTTGGTGCCTCAGCTTTTTTACCTGCTTCTGCCTTTACAGCATCATCTTTGGTGATGCGACCATCAATACCTGTACCTTTTACAGCAGCAGCATCAATGCCCTTTTCGGCAAGGATTTTACCTGCAGCAGGTGAAGGTGTACCTGTTGCATAAGAATCTTTAGCAGCAACTGAATCCTGAGCATTAGGCGCTTCAGCAACAGCAGCCGGGGCTTGTGCATCAGCCTTCGGACTTTCCACTTCGGCTTTCGGACTGGCAGCTGCACCACCATCTTCAATTTTACAAACTACTGCGCCAATGGCTAAAGTATCTCCTTCGGCGGCTATGGTTTTTAAAGTTCCAGCTTGTTCTGCAGTTAATTCGAATGTTGCTTTATCCGATTCTAATTCGGCGATCACTTCATCCATTTCAACAACATCTCCGTCGTTTTTTATCCATCTTGATAAAACAACCTCGGTGATCGATTCACCAACAGGTGGAACTTTTATCTCTAAACTCATATTTTTAAAATTGTAATTTTTGTTGTTATTATGTTTTAAGATTGAAAGTTTAAAATTGTGAATTACTTAAATCCGCTACTTTAACCCCTCAGCACCTTCCTTTAATCTGCTTCTGCCATTTTTTTAGTGGCTTTTTTGGTCGCTTCCTTTACTTCTTCCTGTTTAACAGGAAGTTCAAGAGCCTTGGCTAAAATATAAGTTTGTTGGTTGGCGTGCTGTTTTGCAAAACCTGTAGCCGTACTGCTGCTTTCCCTTCTCGAAATTACATCAATGCCTTTTAAACCTGTTTTATACAGCTTGCGGAACAAATATGGCCATGCACCCATGTTTTCAGGTTCTTCCTGTACCCAGAAAATTTCTTTTGCATTTGTATATTTCTTCTGAATGGCTTCCATCTGATCAACCGGTGTTGGATACAGTTGCTCCACACGAACAAGGGCTACATGTTTAATTTTATCAGCCTGTTGTTTATCCAACAATTCGTAGTAAATTTTACCACTACAGAAAACGATACGCGTTATATCAGCAATTTCAGCATTTACATCGTCAATTACCTCTTTAAAACCACCTTCTGTAAATTCCGCTAATTTAGAAACACAGGCCGGGTGGCGTAATAAACTTTTTGGCGTAAATACCACCAAAGGTTTACGGAAATCGCGTTTAAACTGGCGACGTAAAACATGGAAGAAGTTTGCCGGAGTAGTACAGTTGGCTACCTGCATATTGTAATCGGCACAAAGCTCCATAAAACGTTCAATACGTGCTGATGAGTGCTCAGGTCCCTGACCTTCGTAACCATGAGGCAATAACATCACCAAACCGTTTTCACGCTGCCATTTGGTTTCTGCACTCGCAATATACTGATCGACAACTATCTGCGCTCCATTGAAGAAGTCGCCAAATTGTGCTTCCCAGATGGTTAACGCATTTGGATTCGCCATGGCATAACCATATTCGAAACCTAAAACACCATATTCTGATAAGTGCGAATTGTAAATGTCAAATGGTGCCTGCTGATCAGAAATGTTTGCCAATGGTACATATTCTTCCTCACTATCTTCAAGCGTTAATACGGCATGACGGTGAGAGAAAGTACCACGTTCCACATCCTGACCACTCAAACGAACGCGTTTACCTTCTGATAACAAAGTACCATAAGCCAGCTGCTCGCCCATTGCCCAATCGAAAACAAGCGTTTCGTTAACCATTTTGGTACGCTCAGCAAATAATTTTTCGATTTTTTTGAAGAACTTTTTATTTGATGGTAAAGTGGTAATGCGTTTACCAATTTCCAATAATGTACTTTTTTTAACTGCGGTAACCGGCGAGGCTTCAAAATCCTTTGGTGTAGCCATCCGCAGATCTGCCCATGCACCACCGAATTTAACTTCGCTGTTGCTGGCCACATATTCTTTAGCTTCATTTAAGCGCTCCTGCAAAATACCGCGGAAGTCTTTTTCCATTTCTTTCGCTAAACCAGCTTCCAGCTTACCTTCTTTGGTTAACTGATCAATATAAATTTCCCTTGGGTTAGGGTGTTTTTCAATCGTTTTATATAACAGCGGCTGTGTGAATTTAGGCTCATCAGACTCATTGTGACCGAAACGACGGTAGCAAAGGATATCAATAAAAACATCATTTTTATATTTCTGCCGGTATTCCATCGCCAGGTTAATCGCATAAACCAAGGCCTCAGGATCGTCACCATTAACGTGGAAAACAGGCGATAACGTTACTTTAGCAATATCGGTACAGTAAGTACTGGTACGTGCATCTTTGTAGTTGGTGGTAAAGCCAATCTGGTTATTAATTACCAGGTGAATGGTACCCCCTGTTTTGTAACCTTCTAAACCAGCCATCTGGATTACTTCATAAACAATTCCCTGCCCGGCAACAGATGCGTCACCATGAATCAAAATCGGTGCTAAACGACTATTGTCGCCACCGTATTTGAAATCTATTTTAGAGCGGCTCATGCCTTCTACCACACCATCAACCGTTTCTAAGTGCGATGGGTTAGGACATAAACTCAGGTGAACGCTTTTGCCCGAAACGGTAGCAATATCAGTTGAATAACCTAAGTGGTATTTAACGTCACCACCATATGGGGTATCAGGACTGTAACTTTTGCCTTCAAACTCGGCAAAAATATCTTTGTATGTTTTTTGCATGATGTTGGCCAACACGTTCAAACGACCGCGGTGTGCCATACCAATTACAAATTCTTCAATTCCAAGTTCAGCACCTTTTTCAATTACCGAATCCAGAGCTGGGATCAAAGCTTCTGCACCTTCTAATGAAAAACGTTTTTGACCCAAGAATTTTGTACCCAGGAAATTTTCGAAACTTACCGCTTCATTTAATTTCCGGAGAATACGTTTTTTCTCATCAATAGAAAAGTTAGGGGTATTACGCGCACTTTCCATTTTTTGCTGAATCCAGTTCAACACTTCTGGTGTACGTAAAAATTTAAATTCGGCTCCGATAGAACCGGCGTATGTTTGTTTTAAAAAGGCTACAATGTCCTTCAATTTTGCTGCACCGATACCAATCTCTACACCAGAGTTGAAAACAGTTTCCAGGTCGGCATCTGATAATCCAAAATTTGCCAGATCCAACGTGGGTAAATGTTTACGTCGTTCGCGCACCGGATTGGTGTGCGTGAACAAGTGCCCGCGGCTACGGTAACCATCAATGAGATTTAAAACATTAACCTCTTTTAAAAAATGTTCAGGTGTTTCTGCCGTTACTGCAGGTGCCTCAGATCCCCTTCCAAAATCAAAACCTTCGAAAAATTTCTGCCAACCAAAGTCAACAGATGCTGAATCTTGTTGATAGGATTGATATAACGACTCTATATATTCGGCGTTCGCGCCATTAAGATAAGATAATTTATCCATTATTAACTGTTTACTATAAGCATTACAAAATTAGAATTTTACCTTATATAAATGGCAAAAATCTCGATTAAAATAAATGAGCGGGCTTTAAATTTGCGGGTGCGTAAATGAACTAGCCTGATGTACAAAAAACGGGCAAAATTTGCTAAAATTCAATTACCCGGATGCACATATTCTATACACAGTCATTTTCACCATTCAATCCTCACAACTATGATGCCCAAGTTATGGAGTAATTGCCTTTGGGGTCGAGATTTTTAATATTTTTATCCAGATCGAAAACACTTTTTGATTTCTGATCATTACCTACACCTGCTACATTGGCCCAATTGCCCCAATTACTTGCAGGGTTGTAGTCAATCAGTTTCTCTTCAAAATAAGCTGCTCCCAAAACCCAGCTTACCTCTAAATTATTGATCAGATAAAGCGCTGCTGTTTGGCGGGCAATATTCGAAATAAAACCCGTTTGGTTTAATTCAGTCATCACTGCATCTACTACCGCAAAACCAGTTTGGGCATTACGCCATTTGTTAAAATTCTCCTGTTCGTTTTCAACATCAACCAGGCCCTGGCTGCCAAATCCGTTAGGACTAAAGAACGTATTGCCGTACTTCTTGAACATGAAACGGAAATAATCTCTCCACAGCAGGCCTAATAAGATATGATTAAACATGGCTTTAGTGTTGGGCACACTTTCCATCTTTTTTATTTCCCAGTACACTTTACGCGGAGATAGACTTCCAATGGCCAACCATGCCGAAATTTTAGAAGCCAGAATTAAATTCTTTGTTGTTGCAGCTTGTTGCATGGCCAGAATTACCTTTTGAAGATGAACCAAACCTTCAGCTTCCCCACCTTTAAACTCAAAATCAGCACGCTGGTCCTTTTGCTGTGGCAAGAGATTAAGATCTTCCAAAGTGGATAATGTTCCCCAATCAATCACTTCTGCCACATTGATCCGATCTGGCGCTGCAAAACAGGGTTTGATAATCGAGTCACGCTCAATTTTCTTTTTAAACTGGTTAAAAGCATCAGGAATATCCTTAATAGGAAAAGGCAAATCTTCCTTATTGTATAAGGTATGACCAATAAAATGTTTCAGGTTGACACGTAATTTCCAGAGTGCATTTTCTACCAGCGTAGAAATATGTGTTTCTTCCCGTGCAACTTCACGATGATGGTAAACTTCGGTAATCTCATATTCCTGAACAAGCTGAGGAATAATATCTTCCGGGCTGCCCTCAGCAATCAGCAAATTACCGCCAATCTGCTTTAAAGCATTGCGTAAGCCTAAAACGCTTTCTAAAATAAACTGCGCTCTGATATTACCTGTTTTTAAGGTGCCGTATTTTGTTTCGCCAAAAGAACGGCGATCGAGAATGTAAACAGGTAAAATCGCATCAGATTTAGCAATCGCTTCCACCAGCATTTCATTATCATGCAAGCGGAGATCATTTCTAAACCAGACTAAAATTTTTTTGGACATCTTTTATCGAAAAGGGTATAAGAACGCTTTACAAATTTATCTTATTTTTCTTCTCCCTCCAACCACTGGGGAATTCTTTACAAATAGAAAACAAAAGAATTAGAACCAAATTAATACCATTTTAATGGAACCATAAAAACCCTTTTGCCTCTTTAGTGTTTAAAAAACATGGCAAAAAAGATTCTGATTACCGGCGCTACAGGACTTGTAGGTACTGAACTGAAAAAACACTTGCTGAACAAGGGTTATGAAGTAAACACACTTTCGCGAAAGAAAGATAACGATGCAAATAACTTTGTATGGGATGTTTATAAGGGAACTATTGAGGCTGATTGTTTAAATGGTGTGGACGCCATTATCCATTTGGCGGGCGAGCCGGTTGCCGATAAAAAATGGACCGATGAGCGCAAAAAACAGATTATCGATAGCCGTGTGAAATCGACAGAATTACTTTTTGAAACCATAAGAGCTAATCCAGGTCTTCAGTTAAAATCGTTTATCTCTGCTTCAGCCGTTGGTTTTTACGGCGATTGCGGTGATGAGATTTTGACGGAAGAAAGTCCGAAAGGATATGGCTTTTTAGCAGATTGTTGTAAGCTTTGGGAAGATGCCGTAGATGAAGGCAAAAAACTGAGCCTTCGGATTGTAAAACTTCGTACCGGGATTGTGTTGAGCAATGATGGAGGTGCATTACCACAGCTGGATAAACCGGTTAAATTATTTGTTGGCGCTGGTTTGGGCACAGGGAAACAGTGGACCCCATGGATACACATCGACGACATGGTAGAAATGTATATAGAGGCCGTCGAAAACCTTAAAATGGAAGGATGCTACAATGCCTGTGCTCCTTTTCCGGTAACCAATACCGCCTTAACCAAGGCTATCGCCAAACAGCTCCACCGCCCGTTCTGGTCAATAAAAGTCCCTAAAAAAGCATTGGAATTATTATTGGGCGAACGCGTAGATGCCGTGTTAATGAGCAATAACACCTCAGCACAGAAGATTTTGGACGCAGGATTCAAATTTAAATTTACACATTTGGAAGATGCTTTGAAGGAGCTGTATAGTTAAATTAGCTGACTATAATTGTTCGAATGGATTATTGCCTATTGTTAACTGCAAATTGCCAATTGAAAACTATATTAATGTATAATCCGTCAACCGCCCATCTCTTAACGCTTAAACATCTAAATTCTATTAATAGCCTATCATAAATGACTCCAATATCGATTCACTGGTTCCGCCGCGATCTACGTTTAGCAGATAATGCCGCTTTATATCATGCGCTGAAAGGCGATTATCCGGTGTTGCCACTTTTTATTTTTGACAAGAACATCCTGGAAAAACTACCAAAAGATGATGCGCGCGTTACCTTTATCTATCAAACCATTGAGGCGTTAAAAAAAGAACTTCAGCAGCATGGATCGGATTTACTGGTAAAATTCGGAACCCCTGAGAAAGTTTGGCCGGAAATTTTAAAGGAATACCAGGTTAAGGAAGTATACACCAATCATGATTACGAACCCTATGCCCGCGAACGTGATGATAACATGGCTGAGTTTTTAACCAGTGAAGAAATTGTATTTAAAACCTATAAAGACCAGGTGATTTTTGAGAAAAACGAAATCTTAAAAGCAGACAAAACACCTTACACCGTTTTCACCCCTTTTTATAAACAGTGGCATGCCAAACTGAATGATTTTTATATAAAGCCTTATCCCACTAAAAAGTATTTCAAAAACCTGCTACAAACAAAGCATCTGCCCAGCCCAGATTTAAAGGAAATGGGCTTTGAAAAGAGCAAGCTTGATTTTCCGAAAATAAATTACAAAAACAAGCTCGATGATTATGCAAAAGAACGCGATTTCCCTGCACTTGATGGCACTACACACATTGGCCTGCATCTGCGTTTTGGAACCTTAAGCATCCGCAAGGCTGTTAAAGATGCGTTGGAAGCAAAATCGAATGTCTGGCTTTCGGAACTGGCCTGGCGGGAATTTTACATGACTATACTCTGGCACTTCCCCTACTCGGCTTTCGATTCGTTTAAAAAACAATATGACAAAATTAAATGGCGCAATAACGAGGATGAATTTAAGGCCTGGCGTGAGGGCAATACCGGCTATCCGATTGTTGATGCAGGCATGCGCCAGCTGAACCAAACCGGATGGATGCATAACAGGGTAAGGATGATTGTGGGCAGTTTTTTAACCAAACATTTACTGATCGACTGGCGATGGGGCGAAACTTACTTTGCCGAAAAATTACTGGATTATGAAATGGCCAGCAATGTTGGTGGCTGGCAATGGGCCGCAGGATCAGGGAACGATGCAGCACCTTATTTTAGGGTATTTAACCCAGAACTGCAAACCAAAAAATTTGACCCTGAACTGGAATATATTAAAAAGTGGGTGCCAGAATTCGGCACAAAAAAATATGCCCAACCAATTGTTGAGCATACTTTTGCAAGGGAAAGGGTTTTAAAAGTTTTTAAGGAAGCGTTGAGTTAATAATAAATAGTTGGCGCGTCAGGAACACCTCCAGTCGTAAACCGAGTAGTTCCTGTGACTGATGTACATTCACCATAAAAAGAAGGAAGATTATATATTACTGGTCCGGTTACGCCCTGAAAAGCCTGAAAACTACCGGTAAATCCAACCTCTGGAGCATTATAATATGTAGTAGTAAATCTTAAATTATAGCCATTTGAGTAATAGTCAGTTTCATTTGAACGCCATCCACCAAAAGTTTTTTTAAGCTCTTGAAGCACAGCAAAATATAAACGTGATGAGCCAAAAGAAACAAGATTTGGTGGAGGTGTATGCTCATACCACAGTTCAACATATACACGTCTTTTATTATCGCCATTATAAAATAGTTTCTGGGATAACATGCCATTATTAAAGGTTTGTCCTGGTGGCGGTGCCAGAGAAAGCGCATTCTTAGTAGCCATCAGCATTCTTTTTATAGGAACAACTGTTACATTGGAAGTACTTTTCAGTTCAGATTCATTTTTTTGCACGCCTGTATAAAGCATTAGACTGTTTTCTTTCGTATATTTCCGAAATTGATCTCCAACTTTAAATTCGCCCTTTGTGTTCATAAAAATGGCAGAATATGGTGTCCCAAATTTAAAAGTAATTGAGCTGTCCGCCTTTATCGTGATCATTTCAGAATACTTTTTTTGAAATAATCTAAAGGCATCAGAATCATTTACTGTTGCGTACTCTTCTTGAATTTTATTGTACAAATTTCTATAAGAGGTAAACCCCTTGAATGAATTTTCCCATTCATCTAATTGTTTGGGACTATAATTCGAAACGATAGTTCCGATTGAATCAAAAGCTTTTTGATCTCTGAACTTTAAATATCCGTTTTCAATACTTAAAGCATTTGTTGAAAGGTTTTCTTCTTGATTTCCGACATTAGCATTCTTTTTACAGGAAACTATTGAGATACTAGCCAGCACAGGTAGTATTAAGTAGTGTAACTTAAATTTATTTATCATGATTAGATTGTATGTTTTCCCTTACATACCAAACATACACCTAAAAAATAAGTTAAGAAAATTAAAAGCAAAAAAAAAATGCCCGACCAGTGGTTGGGCATTTCATAATAACTAATAGGTTATCTAATTCGTAACCTTTACAATTTCTATATCGAAATCTAACGGCCTCCCATTAGCTAAATCAGAAGGTATAACCAGACGAAGTTTTCCTCCAGCCGTCACCTTACCAGGTAAAATTATTTGCCATCCTTTATATAAGTCATTTAAAACACTGCTAAAACTTCCATCTGTACTAGTTTGCAACACCGTTCCATCAAGATATCTTACTGTATAATTAGCAACTATTGTAGATGTCAGGTTGATGGCATCCGTTCCAGTTCCAGGTGTAATAATGCTATAACGAGCTCTTGAAGGGTCTTTAATTAGTGTTAAATTATTGTTTGCAATAAATTTGTTAATTTCCAATTCGTCAATTTCATGTCGCTTTGATTCACTATACATCACTAAATCAACAATTATATTTTCATTTGAAGCAATATTCAAGGCACTCAATCCATTTTTACCAAAAGCTAAATGTGATGGCATAATTAGCGTAGCTTTACCTCCTCTATTTAACTTAGATAAAACTTCTCTTACTGGCGCGAAAACATAGTTTACGGTATTGCTGTTAATGGCAAATTGATCTGTATACCCTAAGTAGGTACCTAAAATTGTTAGATCAGATATCTGCTTTAATACTTGTCCTGATAATGTTTTGAAAGTATAGGTGTAATAAACAGAATCTTGATTTGCAACGGCACTACCTGTACCTTGTGTTGTAATTTTATAATAGTATCCTTTTGTTGGATCCTTAGTGAAGTTTAGATTATTCTGCTTCAAATATGTTTGAATAGCTGCATCATCTACAGTTTGTGCAGTATCATATTCCTTTTTGCACGAGCTGAAAACGACAGTTGCCAGTAAAATTGCGAATAGGCCAAGTTTAGTAAATTTGTTCATTTATTATTGTACGTCTGTAAGTGTTATCGTAAAGTCCAGTACTGAATTTGCAGGAATAGTGCCTGATGCACGGTTTCCGTAAGCATAATAAGATGGGATAATTAATCTGATTTTACCGCCTTTTTGTATTTTTTGAATTCCAAACTGCCAACCTAAAATAACATCTCCAAGTCTAAAAGTGGCAGGGCTCCCTTTGGTACTTTCAAAGATAGTACCGTTCAACAATCTCCCTTCATAATCTGCAGAGATTACGGTAGAAGTTGAATAAGTTACATTTCCTGAGCCAGGAGCTATAATCTGATAAAAAATACCGCTTGCATCTTTTGTCCCCGAAATATTATTTGCTTTCACAAAAGCAGCTATAGCGGTCGTATCTGATTTAAATTGTGGAGTAGGGTCGTAATTATCTTCAAAAGATACATCTTTCTTACAGGCGGTAAAACATCCTGCAAGGCAAATTAAAAATATAAAATATTTAAACTTAACCATCATCCGCAAAAATAAGCTTTTAATGTGGTTGCTACAATTTTTAACCTATTTTAACAATTTTAAAGCATTTTAGGATAAAAAAGATCCGGACGCATAGAAGATTTGCTTTATTCTTTAAACTTATTGTACGTTTGATAATTGGATGTTAAAATCCAATACAGAATTTCCGGGGATGGGGCCTACCGAACTACTACCATAACCCAAATCCGGTGGAACAATTAATCTGATTTCGCCACCTTTCTGGATTTTAGGAATACCGATACGCCAGCCTTGAATCAGTTCAGCAAGGTTAAAGGTTTGTTCTTTGCCCCCACCATTATCAAATACATTTCCATTTAATAACCTGCCCTCATATTTGATGGTGATTTTGGTATTGCCTGGGTAAGTAAACGAACCCGAACCAGGTTTAATGACCTGATAATATAAACCAGAATCGTCTCTAACCGCATTGATATTATTTTTTTTGATAAAATCGGTGATCTGTTTTTCAGGATCTTCATCTTTTTTACAAGATGAAATAATAGCTATACTTAAAAAAAGTACGGTAAGTAATCTAAATTTAATCATATGCGAAAATAGGATTTAATATCACAAAGCTAAAGGCTTATTATTTTAGAGCGGACCCGATAGCTAGCTATCGGGTGCAATGCAGTCGAGAACCCGAAGGCTCTGCGAAGCAAAATTTGCCTTGATAGATCTCTCCATTTCGCTGTGCTACATCCCATAGCCATCAGATCGAGATTACTATCATTTTACTGATGTCCTGTCACTTCGTACCTCAGCCTGGCAAGCTATTATAGACTTCTGCAACATAAAAAAGGGTTTAAGATTCAGGTTATGTACCCAAGCCTTAAACCCTCCGCCTTTCAGCCTTCTACCTTAAAATATATATTTATTTGCTTCAATCAGCTGCTGTGCAACTCTTTGACGGGCATCTTTCACATTAAACGGCTCCACTTTTGTAAAGCGGCGTAAGCCTACCTGCATCATACGCAGTTCATCACCTTCTGCAAAAGCCCAAAGTGCTTCTTTACCTGCTTTGGCTATACCGTCTACGGCTTCAACCAGATAAATCCGCAATAAATCCAGCTGACCTGCACAGGCTTCTTCGCCACGTGTATGCACCAGCTTTTCTGTTCTCAATAAAGCAGATTCAAGCACATACACATAACTGGCCATGTCGGCAATGTTCATTAAAATTTCCTGTTCTTTGCTCAGGGTCATCATCAATTTTTGAACCGCAGCACCAGCTACCATTAACGTTGCTTTTTTCAGATTGGAAAGTACCTTTTTCTCAGCAGCAAATAAAGTGGTATCTTCTTCACCAAAATCGGGTATGCTCATCAATTCGGCGGCAACTGCTGTAGCAGGTGTCATTAAATCAAGCTCACCTTTCATGGCGCGTTTCAGCATCATATCAACCGTTAGCAGGCGGTTAATTTCGTTTGTACCTTCAAAAATACGGTTGATGCGGGCATCGCGGTAGGCCCTGTCCATTGGCGCATCGGCACTAAAGCCCATACCTCCATAAATCTGCACACCTTCGTCTACCGTGTAATCTAAAGCTTCAGAACCCCAAACCTTTAAAATGGCACACTCTACTGCAAATTGTTCAACAGACTTTAATCTGGCTTTGCCAGATTCCATTCCACCTGCAACCAATTGATCATAAGTATCATCAATGTTCTGCCCGGCACGATAGTTTGCCGCATCAACCGCATAAAGCTTAGATGCGATTTCTGCAATCTTAAAACGGATGGCACCGTACTTCGAAATCGGGCGGCCAAACTGAATCCGCTCGTTCGAATAATTAATGGCAGTATTTAAAGTGGCTTTTGAAGCTCCGATAGCTGCCGCAGATAATTTGATCCGGCCAATGTTTAATATATTTACCGCTATTTTGAAACCATTTTCACGTTCGCTCAACATATTCTCAACAGGCACCGGGCAATCGTTAAAGAAAACCTGACGTGTTGAAGAACCCTTGATACCCATCTTGTGTTCTTCCGGATTCATGGTAATGCCACCAAAACCTTTCTCTACAATAAATGCGGTTAAGTTCTTGTCATCATCAATTTTTGCAAAAACGATAAAAATATCGGCGAAACCACCGTTCGTGATCCACATTTTCTGACCATTGATGATATAGTGTTTACCATCATCGCTCAATTTAGCCTTGGTTTTACCAGAGTTTGCATCCGAACCGGAATTTGGTTCAGTTAGGCAATAAGCAGCTTTCCATTCACCAGAACCCAGTTTAGGAATATACTTTGCTTTTTGTTCTTCGTTACCATAGTATAAAATCGGTAATGTACCTATTCCAGTATGAGCAGAAAGTGCAACGGCAAAGGAGTGGCCTGCTCCTACCACATCTGCAACCAACATGGAAGTATTAAAATTTTTGCCAAAACCACCATATTCTTCCGGCACCGAAACACCAAGAATACCTAGTTCGCCAGCTTTGGTTAACAGTGTTGGCATCAGTTCAGGATCATCCTGCTTATCGATTTTATCTAAATTGGGATAAACCTCAGCCGCCAAAAAATCGCGACAGGTTTGTGCAATCATCTGCTGTTCTTCGTCAAATTCTTCAGGTATAAATACTTCCTGATAAGGGGTATCTTTAATTAAGAATTCGCCACCTTTAATTGTCTTTTTTTCAGTTGTTTCCATTGTTATGAGATTTGAGAAATGAGATTTGAGATTTGAGACCTGCTCAAATTCAAACTCAAATCGGTAATGTTATCTTTTTAAAGTCCGTCATGCTGAACTTCCGCCCGGCCAGTCGGACGGGTGTTTCAGCAACTATTTATCATAAAGACCCTGATACAAGTTCAGGGTTACGATCGCACTAACAATCATTTTAAATATCCCTGTTTAGTTAATTTAGATTGTCAGGTCTATAAAAGTTCAAAAATCCCTGCGGCACCTTGTCCGGTTCCTACGCACATGGTTACCATTCCGTATTTTTTGTTCTGTCTCTTTAGCTCGTTCATCATCTGCACGGTAAGTTTTGCGCCTGTACAACCCAGTGGATGTCCCAATGCAATTGCCCCTCCGTTTACATTAATTACATCAGGGTTCAAATCCAATGTTCTGATTACCGCCAACGATTGTGAAGCAAAGGCTTCATTCAGTTCGATTAAATCGATATCTTCTTTTTTTAAACCTGCTTGTTTCAATGCCTTTGGAATGGCCTCGATAGGACCAATGCCCATAATACGTGGCGGAACACCTGCAATACCATAACTTACCAATCTGGCAATCGGCTCGGCATTTAATTCCTTCATTTTCTTTTCAGACACCACCAAAACAAAAGCAGCTCCATCTGATGTTTGCGATGAATTACCGGCAGTTACACTTCCTACCGCATCGAATACCGGTTTCAGTTTGGCCAGTTTATCTAATGTCGTATCTGCGCGGGGTCCTTCATCAGTATCCACCACGTAAGAACGGGTTTTCTTTTTAAGGTTCTCATCGAGATAGTTTTCATTTACCGTTATTGGCAGGAGACCATCTTTTAAATGACCGTTTTTTATTGCATGGATAGCTTTTTCGTGAGATTTTAATGAAAAGGCATCCTGATCTTCACGGCTCACATTATATTCTTTCGCTACGGCTTCTGCAGTTAAACCCATGCCCCAATACCAATCTGGATTATTTTTTGCCACTTCTGCATTCGGCACCAGTTTCCATCCGCCAAAAGGCATTCCACTCATTACCTCTACCCCGCCTGCAATGATACAGTCGGCCATACCTGCTTTAATTTTGGCAACTGCAGTAGCAATGGTATCTAGACCAGATGCACAATACCGATTTACGGTAACACCAGGTACTTTATCGGTATCAAGACCCATTAGCGAAATCATACGGCCAATGTTTAGGCCTTGCTCTGCCTCTGGCGTAGCATTACCAACTATTACATCATCAATCTGTTCGTTATCCAAATTCGGAACTGACGCCACTAAAGCCCTGATTACTTCTGCGGCTAAATCATCAGCTCTTGTAAAACGGAATACGCCACGGGGTGCTTTACCCACTGCTGTACGATATCCGGCTATAATATATGCTTCCATTGTTTAAGTATTTTTATGGCAATAGCCAATATTATCTTTTTTTAATTTTTTACGTCCGTCATGCTGAACTTGTTTCAGCATCTATCCTGTAAAGACCCTGAAATAAATTCAGGGTGACGACCTGCACAAATCCTACTAATTCCTCAGCGGTTTTCCTTTAGTAATGATACTCTGAATCCGTTCTAACGATTTCCTTTCACCCGCCAGCGATAAAAATGCTTCTCTTTCCAGATCCAGCAAATATTGCTCAGTTACTTCTGTTGGCGCAGATAAATCACCACCGCACATCACATAACCAAGTTTTTCAGAGATTTTTTTATCGTGCTCGGAAATGAAATGCCCGGCATACATACTATTTGCACCTGCATATACAATTCCCAAACCTTGCTTTCCTAAAACTTTAATATCGTTCCGCTGCACGGGTTTCGTGTAACCAGCATCGGCAAGTTCAATCGCTTTAGCTTTTGCATCGGCCAATAAACGGTTGCGGTTCATCGAGATCGAGAATTTATCTTTTTGCAAATAACCCAGTTCATAAGCTTCGTAACCTGAAGTGGAAACCTTCGCCATGCCAATGGTCAAAAAACGATCTTTCAGGGCATTCTGCACAATCTGATCATCTTTAAATTCATCAGAAGCGCGCAAAGCAAATTCTTTGGTACCACCGCCACCAGGAATTACCCCTACGCCAAATTCAACCAGGCCCATATAGGTTTCTGCCGAAAGTTGAACGTGATCGGCATGTAAACTAAATTCGCAACCACCTCCTAAAGTTAAATTATGAGGGGCTACCACAACCGGGATATCAGAGTAACGAATGCGCATTGATGTATTCTGGAACATTCTGATCGCCATGTTCAATTCATCCCACTCCTGTTCTACTGCCATCATAAAAATCATCCCCACATTAGCACCGGCCGAGAAATTTGCCCCATCATTACCAATTACCAAACCGCGGTAATCTTTCTCTGCCATATCAATGGCTTTATTGATTCCCGAAATTACATCACCACCAATGGTATTCATTTTGGTGTGAAACTCTACATTCAGGATGCCATCACCAAGGTCGATAATGGAAACCCCGGAATTTTTCCAAAGCGTTTTATTTTCGCGGAGGTTATCCAAAATGATAAACTCGTCGGTTCCAGGTAAAGCTTTATAACTTTTAGAAGGGATATCGTAATATTTTTTAACACCGTTCTCTACTTTATAAAATGAAGTATTTCCGGCATCCAGCATTTCCTGTACCCAAGCTGCCGCTTTATTCCCGTATTGCTCCATTCCTTCTAAGCCTTCTTTTACGCCCACGGCATCCCACAGTTCGAAGGGACCAAGTTCCCAGCCAAATCCCGCCCGCATGGCATCATCAATACGATACAATTCGTCAGAAATTTCGGGGATTCTATCTGATACATATTCAAATAAACCAAATGAAGAATGACGGAACAATTCGCCTGCCTTATCTTTTCCTTTGGCAAAAATCTTCATCCGCTCACGAAGGTTTTCCACAGGCTTGGTCATTTCTAAAGTTGCCGATTTTACCTTTTGCTGAGGCTTATATTCCAATGTTTTTAAGTCAAGCGCAAGGATTTCGGTTTTACCATCAGCAGTTTTGGTCTTTTTGTAAAAACCCTGTTTCGTTTTATCACCAAGCCACTTATTCTCTTCCATTTTTTGCACGTATGCCGGAAGTTTGAACAAATCGTGCGCTTTATCATCAGGGCAGTTTTCATAGAGTCCTTTGGCTACTTTGATCATGGTATCTAAACCTACCACATCAGATGTGCGGAAAGTAGCCGATTTTGGCCTACCCAATGCTGGCCCTGTAAATTTATCAACCTCCTCTACCGTTAAATCTAATTTTTCAACTAAATGCAAAAGTGCCATAATCGAATAAACACCCACTCTGTTGGCAATAAAGGCTGGTGTATCTTTACATAACACGGTTGTTTTACCCAAAAACTTATCACCATAATGCATCAGGAAATCAACGATTTCCGGCTTTGTATGTGGTGTGGGAATAATCTCCAATAATTTTAGATATCGCGGTGGGTTGAAAAAGTGTGTTCCGCAGAAGTGCAATTTAAAATCTTCGCTTCTTCCTTCAGCCATTAAATGAATAGGAATACCAGAAGTATTTGATGTAATTAAAGTACCGGGTTTACGGAATTGCTCTACCTGTTCGAAAACTTTCTTCTTGATATCAAGATTTTCGACAACCACTTCAATTACCCAATCGTAACCGGCAATTTTCGGCATATCATCATCAAAGTTTCCGGTTTTGATTTTATTTAATGCTTTTTTCGTATAAACGGGCGATGGGTTTGTTTTCACAGCCGTTTGCAGAGCAGTATCCACAATCCGGTTTTTTACAATTGGGCTGTCCAATGTTAATCCTTTTGCCTGTTCCTCGGGGCTGAGTTCTTTTGGAGCGATATCCAACAACAATACCTCAACACCGATATTGGCGAAGTGGCATGCAATACGCGACCCCATAATACCCGACCCTAAAACTGCAACTTTATTAATGCTTCGTTTCATTATCTATTTGCTTTTCATTAGTCTGACAGCAACATTTTACGAAGTTGCCACCAAACAGGTTTGATTACTATAATTTATTAATCTACAGTATAAGCTACTGTAATATCATTTAATTTAATAAGCAGGTTAATAAAAGTCTCCTTTTCTTTTTTCGAGAAATGCTCATCGAGATATTCATTAAATTTTCGAACAACTCCCTTGGCCAACTGTTTTTTCTCCTTACCAAAATCAGTCAGGAAAACTTTTACCGAACGCTTATCGCCTACTGATGTTTCTCTGAAAATAAGATTAGCTTCTTCCATGTTATTTAACATACGCGATAAACTGGTTGCTTTAACCCCAAGCAAGCCAGCTAAATTTGAAACTGCAGTCCCCTCAACATCATCTATATTAATCAGCATGTAGCCAATGGCCTGTGTAATCCCGAAACCGGATGCCATTTGATTATACTTATTAAACATATTCTGCCAGGCAAACTTAACGTGGTAATCTATGGTTTGTTGTTGTTTCATTTTCACTAATTTATTATGCTTGCATAACAAAGCTAATGAATGTATTTTGTTAATGCAATAGAAAAATTTAAAATATTTGTTAAATTTTTCTTATCATAGTCATACACAAAATGAAAACACTTCATATGTTTAAAGTAAAACAAATACTCTTGTTTAGTCTCTTTATTTCATGGGCAACCATTTGCGAAAGTCAGGTTTCTTATTTCGGAGAATCCCTCTTAAACAGTAAAAAACTGGATATTTTCAAAAAAACAACTACTTTATTTACTTTTCAGTACGCTGATTATAACGAGCTGGAAAAATTTGATCAGGCCATCAAAAAGAACTGGACCATCACACCATATAAGATTATTAAGCCCGAAGAGCTAGCCCGTTATGATACGGCTGCCAACTATTCTGTTTTTTATTTCGACACTTATAATGACAATACTGATAGTGTAACCAACGTAAATATTATTTATGCACTGAAATTATTAACACCATCTAAAAAACCTAAGGTAAAAGAAGAAAGTACATTGGCAACGGTTGCGATTTTTGCTGATCCCAACACTAAAATGCTGGTTAAAACGCAAGACCAACAATACGGCACTAAAAGAAGCATAAACAATAATATTTTATCCTATTTATATAACAACTCTAGTTTCTTTAACTGGTCGCCAGGTTTTTTAACTGGTTATCTGAAACAGATTAATGATGGATTACTCGCTAATCAAAACTGTAACGTAGATTATCAATTTTATAATAAGGTACGCTTACCAGAACTGGCAGAGGAAACGCTTTACATACCTGATTATATTAGGCAAGTTTTTTCTTCAAGATTAGCACTTTTACCTCCATCAGGAATTATTGCCGAACCTTACAATTACAAACTTAAATTCGTATCCTACGAAGCGCTGGATAGTTTAATTCTGAATAAAACTGTTCCTGTTAAATATGTGGTTTACACACAACAGTCTAACGATAAAATAATAAGCATTTATGATAGCGAGGATGATAAAATTATTTATCAGCGTTTTTATCCGCAATCGCCAAATTTTGAGATGAATGATTTAAGCGAGATTAAAAAGGTGATTGTTTCGCTTAAATAAGTTGAGTTCAAATACTAATTATTATGCTGTAATTCTAACACAGTGAAGAATCCTTAAAACAAGGCCTGCCGTCCTATAAATTCCACAATCCAATTGTGTCATGATAAGAAAGATCCTTCACTGCGTTCAGGATGACAATCTGCTTCACAGGCTACCTGGAAATTTATTTTAGGGTCTTTCCTGCTGAAAAAGATGCTGAAATAAATTCAGCATGACGATTGCATTAAAATTGGCCGAAGAAAAATCGTTCATTAAAGCTCAGTATAACTATCCGAATTTGTAGGCATTAACCAGCTAGCGACCATACATAAAACCTCCAAACCAAAAAAGTCCCGATTTTCATCGGGACTTTTTAAATCTATTTAAAAACAGACTAGTAAAGTGTAAACTCTACACGACGGTTTTGTTGACGACCAGTTGCTGTTTTATTTGAAGCAATTGGTTGACCCATACCGTAACCTGTAGCTTCGATACGTGATGCATTGGCACCTTGAGAAACCAAATAAGCTTTAACAGATTCTGCTCTTTCTTTTGATAAACGTAAGTTTAATTCTTTTGAACCTGTATTATCTGTATGACCAGCTAATTTTAAGCTAAAGTTTTTCTGAATTAATAATGCTGCAACTCTGTTTAAAGAAGCATAAGATTTTGAACGGATGGTTGCTTTACCTAAATCGAATTCTAGGTTTTTAATCGCTTCGTTAACTACTTTACGATCTTCTTCTGTTACGATTACTTTTTCTACCACTTTTTCAGGCGTTTTTAACGGACAACCTGCACCATCAACAACAGTACCTGCCGGGGTATCAGGACATTTATCCAATTTATCTGCAACACCATCGCCATCTGTATCTTTCAGTACATCGTTTAGTTCTGAACGCAGTTTTGCATTATCCGCTTTTTGTGGATTCAATTCAGATCTTAAACCTTCTGCAGTTTGTTTTGCTTTTAAGGCTTCATCATAGGTTAAGGCTACCGGATTGTGGAAAGCCAATTGTTTTCCGCTACCTAAAGCAAACTCTAAGCCGGCATAAGCATAATTATATTTGTCATTTCCATTTCTGTAATAACCATCTAAGTTATCGCCATCAACAAAATTGATGGTCCAACCCAAATCGAAGTTAACTGCATCAGAAATTTTAAATTTTGCACCTAAACCTACAGGAATGATCAATTCGTGAATGTTATCGCCATTACCAAATGTTGAAGTTCCTGCTGCTGTGGTTATGGTTGGTTTATAAGCCGCAATACCCGCCCCTGCAGAAGCATAAAGTTGCAAAGCATTTTCTTTTTTAAACATGTCAATATTGAACATGTTTACCACAGCATTTAAACTTCCTGAATAAGATAAGTCTGTATCAAAAGATCTTACAGGCGAGTTGTTTACCAAACCGCTTTCATAAGGCTCGGTATTATCACCTTTTAATTTACCACGAACTCCGTCTAAGCGAAGCGAGAAATAGGGTGTAAATTGCTTTTTAATGTAAAGGCCATAACCTAAACTCGATTTGTTATTGCTGAAATCATTTTTTCCGCCCAATGGTGATAGCGGAGTTAATACACCAGCGTTAACACCAATAGACCATGTTCTTAAAGTTGTAGTTGAAGTTGTTGGGCTTTCCTGAGCTGAAGCAACCGACCCGATTAATAAACCAGCTAATGCAACTGGTAGGGCTTTAGATAATTGTAGTTTCATAATTTTATGTTTAACGTTGAATAGCGTTTCACAACCTTTACAATAGCCATACCAAAAATAAACGCAGGTAGAAATACTTATTAACTTATCGACATTAATTACCTGTAAGGCAAACTTTTAAAACTTAAAGATTCAATTGGATTAATTATATCATATTATGCTGTGTGCGTTATCAATTTATTATAAAAACCTTAGCACAAGCATTAAGTACGCTCAAGAGGCCATGCTTAACCATCATTATTGCTTATAATACCGGTGAGTAGCGCGTCATGCAATAAACCGCGATTCTAGCAATATGTAGTCAATTTGATACAACGGCTATTCCAATAATCATACTACCAGCCAATGGCTTTATCATCACCTCTTGGGTCGGCGCCTCCCTGATAATTTCCCCACCTGGTCCTTAAAATAGCATCAACCCTGCCAATTGGGCCTCTCTGTAAGATCTTATAACCTTTCTTCCTCAACTTTTCTATTGATAAGCTATCGATAGCATCTTTTTCGATATACACTTCATCCGGTAACCACTGGTGATGAAACTTTTTAGCAGCAACGGCCGATTCCATGGACATATCGAAATCAATTACGTTAATGATGGTTTGGAATACAGAAGTAATGATCGTCGAGCCACCCGGTGTACCGACCACCATAAACAATTTTCCATCTTTTTCTACAATGCTCGGTGTCATAGAGCTTAACATTCTTTTATTCGGTGCGATGGCATTGGCCTCGCCACCAACCAAACCGTACATATTTGGTGCCCCGGGTTTAACCGAAAAATCATCCATTTCGTTGTTTAATAAAAATCCTGCTCCTTTTACAGCTACTAATGATCCGTAAGAACCGTTTAACGTGGTGGTAATGGAAACGGCATTTCCATCGCGGTCTACAATTGAAAAATGTGTGGTTTCTTCATGCTCCGTTCCTTTTATTTCGCCAGCCAAAACAGCACTGCTTGGGGTTGCTGCGGTCCAGCTGAAGTTTGCCATTCGGCTTTTGTTATAGCCTGCACTTAATAATTGTTGCTGTGGAACGGCGTAAAAATCAGGATCGCCTAAATGCGTTGCACGATCAGCATATACCCTTCTTTCGGCTTCTACCATCACCTGAACTGTTGAATCGGCATTATGCCCCCATTTTTTTAGCGGATAAGGTTCTACAGATTGAAGCAATTGGATCAGGGCAATACCTCCACTCGAAGTTGGCGGCATGGTAATAATTTTATAGCCTCTGTATTTACCTGTTATGGGTTTACGCCAAACGGCATGATAGTTTTTTAAATCTTGTTTTGTAATGAGTCCTTTTCCACGCTGCATTTCGGCCACGAGCGAATCGGCTACAGCCCCTTCGTAAAAACCGGCCCTTCCTTTCTCCTGGATGAGTTTTAAGGTACGGCCTAACTCCTTTTGAACCAACACATCATTTTCCTTCCAGGTACTTTCTAAATTTACGAAGGCCGTCCCGTTTGGATTAAATTCCATAAATTTTCTATGCAAACCATTTAATTCACCAGCTTGCCTTTTGGTAATTTTGAAACCGAGTTGCGCCAGGTCTATTGCTGGCTGCAATACCTGTGCCCAGGAAAGTTTACCGTATTTTTTATGCGCCTCTACCATGCCATCTACTGATCCGGGTACACCCACAGCTAGATGGCCATAAAGGCTTTTATCTACAACTGGATTGCCGGCACCATCAAGATACATATCTCTACCGGCCTCAGCAGCTGCTTTTTCTCTAAAATCTAATGCATTTATTTCGCCGTTTGAACTGCGGTACACCATAAAACCACCTCCACCAATGTTCCCGGCGTTAGGATAGACAACGGCAAGCGCAAACTGAACTGCCACTGCAGCATCAACCGCGTTTCCACCTTTTTTCAGAATATCGATACCAACCTGAGATGCTTCGGGATGGGCCGAAACTACCATGCCGTTTTTATATTCTCCACTGTTGTTTTTGCCTAATTGCCCGGCCACACAACCAGCCAGTGAAAGCATCATGATTAGGTATGCTAACGGCTTTTTAACGTTATTGAGGGGCTTTATAGTTTTCTGCATCCCTATAGATTTTTTCGATTGTTTCATTGTTTTTTTCAGTGATCACTTTTCTTTTCAAACTTAATTTTGGGGTAAGTTCGCCGCCATCTATGCTCCACTCTTTTGGCAAGAGTGCAAATCTTTTCACCTGTTCCCATTTTCCAAAACCCACATTTGCTGCTTCGATAACCTCATTATATTTGGTGAGTACCTGCTCATTTTTAATCATATCTTCGTTTGAGTTGAAGGTAATCCCCTTTCTGCCCGCCCAGTTTTTTAAGGTTTCGAAATTCGGCACAATCAGCGCGGAGGGGAACTTTCTATTTTCGCCCAAAACCATAATCTGCTCGATGAAAATCGATTCTTTATATTTGTTTTCCAGCATCTGCGGGGCAACATATTTTCCGCCTGCCGTTTTAAACATTTCTTTTTTACGGTCAGTGATTTTTAAAAAGCGACCATCAACCAATTCGCCAATATCTCCGGTATGAAACCAACCTTCTTGATCTACTGCCTCCTGCGTTAAGTCAGGCCGGTTGTAATAGCCCTTCATTACCTGGTGCCCGCGGGTTAATACTTCACCATCCGGCGCAATTTTAACTTCCACACCTTTAATTACCTCACCAACGGTGCCGAACATGGTTCCGCCGAAATGATTAACCGTAATTACAGGTGAGGTCTCTGTTAGTCCATACCCTTCAAAAACAGGCATACCAGCTGCCCAGAAAATCCTTGCCAGTCGCGGATTTAGCGCTGCTCCACCAGATACAATCACCACAATTTCACCACCCAAGGCTTCCTGCCATTTCTTAAAAACCAGTTTACGGGCAATACCCAGTTTGAAGTTATACCATGCACCGGCGTTGATGGTATATTTTTCGGCTAAAGCTACCGACCAGAAGAAAATTGCTTTTTTAATTCCTGTTAAGGCTTTCCCTTTCTCCATAATCTTATCGTACACTTTTTCGAGCAGCCTCGGAACAGTAGAAAATGCATTAGGCTTTACCTGCTGAATATCGGCAACAATGGTTTCCATACTTTCTGCATAATAAATCCCTGTGTAATTAAACAGGTACAAATAAATGATCATCCGTTCGAAAATGTGCGATAAAGGCAAAAAACTTAAACTTTTTTTTACACCTTCAGGCATTACTACGGCTGAATTTACAAAATTCGCAACCAGATTGTCATGTGTTAACATCACTCCCTTAGGCGTTCCTGTTGTACCGGATGTATAGATTAACGTTAAAATATCTTCAGGCTCCACTTTTGACCGATAGGATTCCAAATCAATATCGGTGCTTGCTTTCCCCAGTTCAATTAAATTATTCCAGCTTTCGATTGCTCCAATTTCATCAAAACTATAAATCCTGATATCCGGATTTATCGCATCAGCGCAAGGTTTAATTTTTTGATACAATTCTTCATCAGCTACAAAAATTATGGCTATTTCTGCATCTTTTAAAATAAATTGAATGTCGTGCTCGGCTAAAGTCGGGTATAGCGGAATCTGATAAGCCCCGATCTGATTGGCAGCAAAATCGGCGATATTCCATTCAGGACGGTTGTGCGACATTACGGCAACCCTGCCACCTTTGCCAATACCTTGTTTAATCAATCCACGGCTTAGGTTATCTACAGCACTACAAAAATCTACTGTACTATAATTTATCCATTTTCCGTTTATTTTTCCGCTGATGAATTCTTGCTTAGGATTTTCGAGGCTATATTCCAAAAGATCAAAAACCCGTTTAATTTCTGCCGCCATATGAATTGTATATTATTTGGTTAAGTTAAAAAAATCAAACATAAAGATTATTACCTATTATGCTGTTTTAATAAAAAAAATACCTCGTGGTTGGTAAACCACTGCATTTTTTTTCGGTAAAAATATTTTAAATAAACTTAGCAATTACAAAATTACTATGCAAGCATTGTTTTTTATCTGCAGAAAATTTTTACCGAAAAAACAGAAACGGCATTATAGTTGTTAGGCTGATAATAATTGGAAAAACATTATAAATATTTAAATTATGAAAAAATTATTTACCATTTTATGTTGTACAGCAATGTTCGCTCTTGCAACAACATCATTAAAAGCACAAAGTTATAAAAACGCACTTGGTGGCCGTTTCGGTAGCTATAACGGTGTTTCGTTTAAAACAGGTCTGAACAAAAATGCCATGTTAGAATTAATTGGAAATTTTAGAAGCACTAAAGGCGTTAACTATGTACAATTAACTGGTCTTTATGAGGTTTATAACCCAATTGGTGGCGCACCAGGATTAAACTGGTATTATGGAGGTGGTGCCAGTATTGGTTCTGTAAAGGTTAAAGGATTTGATGGTGATGTTTACTTTGGTGCAAACGGTGTTCTTGGTTTGGATTACAAATTTAAAGGTGCTCCGATCAATTTATCTTTAGACTGGATCCCAACGCTAAGAATTACCCCTGATACAGATTTCTATGGTGGAGATATTGGCTTAGGTGTTAGATTTACTTTCTAGCAAAGCGTTTAGCGCTAAATGCATGGCGTAAGGCGTTGATATCGCAAAGCACTTAACATAAAAAATCCCGTAAGATTAATTTCTTACGGGATTTTTTATGTTTAAACTATAGACTACTCAAGACTGGGGACTTAAACGCCTGTCCATTTTTTAAGTACTGCTTTTTGAGCCGGTGTTGC
>Ga0182008_10000307_pt1 | contig 38383 bp, 32 predicted proteins | sample Sormic07211129_1_FD_120482 | JGI IMG/M metagenome (GOLD analysis project Ga0182008, IMG submission 120482) | Rhizosphere microbial communities from Sorghum bicolor, Mead, Nebraska, USA - 072115-129_1 metaG | ecosystem: Host-associated > Plants > Roots > Rhizosphere | place: USA: Nebraska...
CAGCAGTCGCGCCCGCAGCCAAGTCAGCAGCCACAGCGTGAGTCGCGTCCAGCGCCACAACAGGCCGCGCCGCAACCGGCTCCGGATTTCGACAGCTTTGATGACGATATCCCGTTCTGAACCGCAGCTTTTTCAGAACCGTAAACATTAGAAGCGAAGCCATTGATTTGGCTTCGCTTTTTTATTGGTTACAGATTTTTGCGGATTAAGAGCTACATTTGTTAAGTGTTTACCTCTCAAGGGTGTAAACAAATGACTCTGAATCCGTATGCGATAAAGATGATTGTCTTGAGCTCTGGGGAGCGCTTGCCTGTGCTGATAGCACTGGCCTCTGGTGCGCCCTTATTTGAGCCCTCCGTTTACGTCCTCAGCGAGATTCGAGCGACCAACAGAGCGAGCAATACGATTGAGCAGATCTTAAGGTCAATCATGGTGCTCCATCTGTTCCTCGACTCTAATCGGATTGATATTGAGCAGCGCATCCGCAAGGGCGGTGTTCTTCGTTTAAGCGAACTTGACGAGCTTGTTCGGTACTGCAGGCGTTCTGTCGCTGATCAACTGAAGTGCGATTCAATTTCCCCTTCCCATCCATCCGCTCGTAGAAGCTCCGCTGAAAGCGTGCGCCTGTTTCAACGAAAACTTGCACCAACAGAGGTGGCGGGTCATACCGCAGCTAACCGTATTCGGGTCATCCGGGACTATCTTGAATGGCTCGTGAGATATCACATGGCTCGCTATCAACCGGACGCAATTGAGACAGAGCGGCTTTGGAATGAGTGGACGTTTTGCAAGGGGGCGTTGAACGCACGACTGCCGCGCCATAAAGGTCGGAATGCTATTGGGCAGCGGGAAGGGCTTCAGCCAGAGTTGGCGGAGAGACTTCTCAATGTTACGTCGCCAACGTCACCGGAGAATCCCTGGAAGGGGCAGGACACTCGTATTCGAAATGCTCTCCTAATTCGTTGGTTCTACGAGCTTGGGCTAAGGCGTGGAGAAGTATTAAACATCAAGATTCCCGACATTAACTTTCAGTCGGAGGAACTGACGGTTATCAGGCGAGCAGACGATCCACAAGACCCCCGAAAGGATCAGCCACTGGTCAAGACGCGTGACCGGAAGATTCCATTATCCCCAAGCCTTTGCAAGCTGACGCACGAATACATAACCAATACACGCCGAGCGACTGAAGGTGCAAGGCGGCACCCTTACCTATTCATCGCCATGGGCACAGGGGCGCCACTCTCGCTCAGTGCTGTGAATGCTATTTTCGCCGAACTGCGGAATGCCTTTAATGGTGAATTCGATGCGGTGACCCCGCATGTTCTTCGCCACACTTGGAACGACCGCTTCTCGGACATCATGGACAATGCGAAAGTCTCTGAAGCCGAAGAGGAGCGTATGCGATCGTTCTTGATGGGCTGGGCACCGACTACGAAGACCTCCGTCAATTACACCCGTCGGCACGTGCGACTGAAAGCTCAGCAGGTGTCCTTGGCGATGCAAGCCAAACAAGTAGAGGGTGTTTCGGATGATGACTGAAAAAGTGGTTGCCAATCAGTCATTGGGCGGTTTGGCTCTGCCGCCTACTGTGAGAGTACTCAGCGGAGCGGTGTTCGATCCTAGCACCAGACGATGGACGTACCATGATGGCCTTCATCCAATCAGTGTCAATTTCGAACGATTGAGTAGATGTGCCACGGACGAGTTAATCGCGGCAGCGAAGTTCCCCTTGATTTGGTATGCCGAAAACGCTGAAGGGACAACTGTAGTCTCACTTTTTGACAATCTGAGGCGGTTTCTCGAATCCGCATGGGTTGCGCAGGGCCAGCCCGTTGGAGCCATTGATGCGCCGCAGCTCGCGAGTTTTCGAGCTTCCCTCACAACGGATACCGAGTGGAGGCTAGGCGCCTTGAGCGCCTTTCTCAAAAAGTGGAATAGTTTGGGCGTGCCAGGCGTAACGAACGCTGCCGTGCGCTTTCTGAAAAGCATTCGCCTCAAAGGGAACCGCAAGGGCGCAGCAGTCCTGACGATGGATCCGCTTAAGGGGCCGCTTACGGACATTGAACGCTCGGCCACACAAGCGGCGCTGAACGATGCCTTTGCCGCTAAACAGATCGCCCTGGATGACTATCTTTTGAGTTGGCTTTCTTTGCTCTTGGGGCAGAGGAACATTCAGTTCGCAATGTTGAAGGTCTGCGATGTCAAAGAGATTGCGAAAGCAGATGGGAGCCACGAGTACGTACTGCGAGTGCCTAGGGTTAAGCAAGTAAGTGCCCAGGCGCGACGGGAGCAATTCAAGGAGCGATTGATAAACCCCAGTATCGGAAAAATGCTTATAGACTACGCAAGTACTGTACGGGAACGATTCGCACGTGACGGAAAGTTCTCCGGGGAACTATCGCAAATGCCACTGTTTCCTCAGAGGGAGAAAACGAAAAAAGCTCGTCCAGATTTTCACTATCACACGTCACCCGCGCAGATTGGCAATAGAATAAGTTCGGTATTTGAATCTTTGCAGGTGTATTCGGAGCGAACCGGTGAACCCCTCAAGGTGACCTCTAAACGGCTGCGACATACGATGGCCACCTCTGCGGCAAGAGAGGGGCACGGCGAGCTGATCATCGCTGAATTGCTCGATCACAGCGACACTCAAAACGTCGGTATTTATGTAAAGGCCACACCAGAAATCATTGAGCGGATCGACCGTGCCGTGGCGCTTCGAATGGCGCCGCTTGCTCATGCGTTTGCCGGTATCGTCATTAGTGAGGAGTCGGCGGCGAACCGCGGCGGTGACCCAACAAGTCGGATTGTCGATCCTCGCTTTGACGAAACAATGAAGCCGATGGGGAACTGTGGTCGCGGCGGACCTTGTGGGTTTATGGCGCCTATCGCGTGCTACACCTGTAAAAACTTCGAAGCCTGGGTCGATGGTCCTCATGAAGCGGTGTTGGACTACCTGCTGGTCGAGCGTGAACGTCTGATCGCAGTGGCAGATGACCGTATCGCGGCAGTGAATGACCGAACGATTCTCGCCGTTGCCGAGGTGGTTGAACTCACTCGGAAGAAGCGTGGGGAGATGAGGGATGCCTGACAGCCTCGTGGTGTTCATCCCCAGGGCAGAGCGGGATGCCGCAGAAAACTTGCGCGAGTTTATCGCGATGAGCCGGTCTCACCTGACTATTTTCGGTGCTGGTCTTCGTTTTGACGATATGGCATGGGATGTCACCGACACGACGCAGCTGAAGGCGCATGGTAAGAATCGGGTGCGCATCTGCTTCTCCACGCAAGAAACGGTAAATGACGTACTGCCAACGCAGATGGCTGAGCCGTTTGTGTCTTTTGCCAAAGCTTACGTCCGCTACATGCAGGGTATGCGGCCAACGAAAAATCCTGCTTTTCGAGTCACCGCGCTGCGCGCCCTTGATGCCGCTTTTAGAATGAGCGGTCACTTGATCCCGGTGATGATGGATGGCGACACGTTTAATCGAGCTGCGCGAATTATCGCTGAGCGCCTTTCAGGATCTACTGCCTATCGAGTAGGTGCTCAGCTCGAGTTAATTGCCAAGTTCATGTCGGAACACCGTCTCACAGCGATTCCCCTCTCGTGGCGTAGTCCTATCAATCGACCGATCGATACAGTTCGTGTCGGGCAGGAATTTGACAAGCGCCGGAACGCGAAAATGCCATCCCAAGCCGCATTGGAAGCGCTTCCTAAGATGTTTTACTTGGCGACCCAACCTAATGACGTTTTGTTCTCCTCGATTGCCGCGATTCTCTGCTCTGCGCCTGATCGCATCAACGAAGTGCTGCTGCTAACCGAGAACTGTGAGGTTTATGACAAAACGTCAGGCGGTAAAGATGCCTACGGCCTGCGATGGCAGCCGGCAAAGCGAGCTGATCCAATGATTAAATGGATCATTCCCTCTATGGCGCCCGTTGTCGCTGAGGCCATTGCCAAAATCAGGCATTTGACGGAAGCCGCTCGACGTATTGCTCAATGGTACGAGTTGAATTCAGAAAAGCTTTATCTACCTCAGCATTTGGAGTACCTGAGAAGCCAAGAATTTTTGACACTGGATGAGGTTCAGCAAGTGATTTTGCTGGATGAGGGCGCTCCTTCATTTGCTCGACTTTGGTGTACCGCAAATCATGTGTTGTTGGAAAAAAATGGACGTAAAGTATGTGTGCGATTTGCTGATGTCGAAAGAGCCGCAATAGCTCTACTTCCAGCGACATTCCCACTGCTCAACGCGGAGATGGGCCTTAAGTTTTCAGAAGCGCTCATCGTAGTGCGGCGTAATGAACTGCATTCTTCAAAAGGTACGTTTGGCGGTGTCATTGAACCGGTCACTACCAATCAGGTGAACACAGCACTCGGCACCAGAAGTGAACATGGCTTTGAGTCAATGTTTGGGCGGCTGGGTTTCAAAGAGCCAGACGGCAGCCATATCCGAGTATCTACCCATCAGTTCCGTCACTACCTCAATACCTTGGCGCAGGCGGGCGGGATGAGTCAGTTAGATATTGCGAAGTGGTCTGGGCGCGTGGATGTTCGGCAGAACGAGGTGTATGACCATGTGAGCGCAGATCAAATGGTGGCGAAGATTCGCGAGTCTATTGGCGGCGAGTCCCATATGTTCGGCCCGCTGGCAAAGCTGCCAAAGAATATCCCGATTTCACGAGATGAATTTGCACGGCTCAAAATTCCGACTGCCCATACGACTGACTTCGGCTTCTGTGTCCATGACTACTCAATGATGCCATGCGACCGGCATGCCGACTGCGTCAATTGCTACGAGCATGTTTGTGTGAAGGGCGACGAAGGCAAGACCCTGATGGTGAAACGTCGGCTACAAGAGGCGCAAGAATTGCTGGCGCATGCTGAAGCTGCGACCCTCAAAGGCTACTACGGAGCGGACCGTTGGATGGAGCACCATAAGAAGACGGTACTGCGGCTAACCCAGCTTATAGAGATCCTCGATAATCCAGCGGTTCCAGTCGGCTCTGTAATCCAACTGACTGATGTTCCCGTTGTGTCATGGGGCATAGAGCAAGCGTTGGAAGATCGCGTTGCAATAGATTGCCGTTTACCTATAAAACTTTTGGATATTGCCAGCCGCCGCCGGCCTAAGGGAGGCAAACATGACTAAGGGGCGGGCGAAAAATCTTAGTGACGATGCCATCGGACTCATTGTGGGTATGCTGGATGGATGGTCCGGCAAGCTCACGTGGGATCTGTTCATTGATGTAATTGAGAGGCGCCTGCGTGTTCGTTATACGCGCCAGGCACTCGACAAGCGCGCGCGTATAAAAACGGCATACCAAGATGCTAAAAAGCGGCTTAGTGGGGCTCCACGTTCCGGGCGCCATCAAAAACTTACCGCCGTGGAGGTTGGGGTCATTACACAGCGTCTTTATCGCTTAGAGGCTGAGAATAGTCGTCTTAAGGTTGAAGGTGACAGACTGCTCGAGCAATTCGTGACGTGGGCCTATAACGCGCATTTGAAGGGGCTGACAAAAGAATATTTGAATACGCCCATCCCTGGGGTGGATAGGGAGCGAACTACTGTGGCCAGGCGTAAACCAGAAAAATGATCAGGGTGAATTGCATTCAGATCCCCCGCGTGTGGATCATGGTCCGGAAAATCACATCTGCAACACCTACCCACGGGGCAGACCATTCTCGGCTAAGCCTAAATCTCGCTTAGGCCTAGTTCTTCGCGCAAGCGGGCGATCAAGATCTCTGGTTGCAATGATTCGTCTTTAAACAGGTAGCTTTTAGCGAGAATGGTCACCGGATGAACCCCGATGTTCGACGCAAATTCATCCAGCTTTTCAATCGATGGCGTCTTCAGGCCGCGCTCAACGTCGCTCACGTAGCTTTGACTTGCCCCTATGCTTTCCTGCGACAGATCCTTGCTAATTCTGAGTTCTCGCAGGGCCTGACCAAATGCGTATTTCAGTTCCAATGTGCATTACTCGCAAAAGGAACGATAAGGCCTTTACAGGAATGAAAGTGCTATACTCGATAGAGTATAAATTGGAGTGATGCTATGTTTCGTACCTACGCGGATGCTGAAATTCAGATTGGCGAGGCTTTCGGATCAGATTGTCACCTGTGGCGCTTTATCGAACATGGCCTTCATCAGCCCTGGTTTTATGTGACGCTGGCTAAACTAACTAAAGACGGTAAGTATCGAGATATGCTGATGCTGTCTGATGTTGTTAGTCTTGAAGGTTTGGTTTTTTCTCGGTCTGAGTTTGTAAAGGTTGAAGAGATACAATTAGTCAGCCCTGGATACTTTAATAAAAGCGGGTCTTGGTTGATGGAGCCGTTGTTAAGTATCTCCAAGGGTAAGTTTGTGTCTGGTGAGTGCTACTATGTGTATAGGGTTTTAGGGGGAGGGTGCTACATTTCTAGCGGAGTTAGCTGCACTTCTGATCGTATAGAGTCAAGCGAGGTTTTAGTATTTGAAGGTGTGGCTGATGATTAGCTTTTATGTTTGGCGGTAAGTTGCAAGGATTAGTGAGTTGATTTTCGCTTACGACGCTCCGCGGTTGCAGTTGTCTTTATGTCGCTGATGGATGGGCGGCGCTGATCCAAGATGTGACGTCATGATTGACATGGTGACTACCGATTGGCTACTGTTGATACGCGCTTAGGCGAGAATCACCGGGTGGTTACAGGGATCTTCGGATCGCACCCCGCTTTTGATGAAAGTCAGATGGCCCAGTGCTAGGTAACAGCGTCCTGCCCCGTCGAACGCATGCAATCGACGGCTGAGAATCCCGCCTAGAGCGGGATTAGCCGTTTCTGGCTCTTCACTTTTTGCGGTTTTGGCCGATTCCGTACTTCTTCGGGGCACTGGCTCTTGGACTTTCTTCGCGTATTTTTTGATGCAGCGAGAGCTTGTCCCGGAAGTACATCCGCCGGATTTCCCCCAACTTTTCCATGCTGATCACCCTTTGTTCTCCTGCTCAAAAAGTGAGTAGAAGCAGTTGAACACCTGGGTCATTTTTTAGTCGGCAGGACAGCCTCTACTGGGTCCGCTTTCGGTCAGCGGCAACAGTTTGGTGCTTTTTTAGCACAGGAAATCAACCGCTTAGTAAACTAATTATTTTAAGTTTCTTTTTGTGGAACGCATGAGCAATCGCAGTATGCCTACATGATGCTCAATGATACGCAGATCAGATTAATAACCCTGACTGCGCTTTGCGTGAAAGTGTTTCACCTCATCCCACGTCATTTTAATGGCGATAATCCTCGCAGCCGACTCATCGACGATGTAGACCTCCACATCAGGATCGCTGATAGGAGACACGAGCCTAAAAGGGACTTCCAAACGACCAGTGCCCACCATCCCGTCCTGGCTGAAGATTACAGCTGGACAATGATCCCCATTTTCAAATAGCGCCTTGATCCCAGACTTTAGCCACTCCCAATCCACCCGCGCAGGAAAAGGGGGACGTGTCGTGTGGAGAACAACCGGGATAATTGAATCTACCCCTCTGATAATTTCCCCACAGAAGCCTGAGAGAAGTTCTTTGTCAGCAATGGCATCAATCACCGCGCTTACTGCTGCATCATCTGCGAGGTCTATGCCAGAGCTTAAATGCGGTTTTAGGAATGCCATGAACTCGAGGAAGCCTGGAGATTGAAACATTTGGCCCTGACTATCTTCCGCGCGCGACAGGACCCCCTTAAGGATGTTACGCACTATAAAAGCAGCTGCCCTCGGTTCGTCTGGGCTGAGGCGGTCAATGGCTTGCTCACTAAGTAGGTTGAAAAGCAACGCATGACGGTAACCAAGGTCGAAGCACGCTTGGTGAAAGGGATGCCGTTTACTGATCAGATCCGTCCTGACCCACTGGGCAAGCTCTTCTGTGGCCTTCAATCGCTTAGTTGGCTGATTGGACAGCATCGGCATTGGCGTCACGATTTCCTCAGTGATGTCATACATTTGCTTCATCTCAATTGCATAGCGCAGCGCCTCTAATTGGGCCCATTCGACCATGGGCTCAATTCTTGCGGCATGCACTTTGTCCGGAGCAGCGTTGAAGGCGGCGACGACTAGATCCCCAAGTACTCGGCCAGCCCAAAAAGCATCGCTACATCTGATTACACCTCTAGGGAACGGTGCGCCCAGCGAGAGGTTGGTTACTAAGGTCATCGCAACGGCAGGATCAGTCCAATCCAGCTGATTGAGACCTACGAATGGCATGTAGTTATTGCGAACTGAGGGGTTAGAAACGAATTCTCGAGCATGTTGCCCGATGCTGCCCCAGAAATCGAACCGAGTAGGCACGACTCGATTTCGGTACTGACGAACCTTCAACTGCCAGTGGAAATCGCCGCTAAACTCAGGATTGAAATGCTCTTTCAGCAGAGGAAATGCAGCTTTAGCAATGGCATACACCGTCTGCGGGGTCTGACCTAGGAGGTCATCCCTTCGATTGTGCAGGAAAGACGCAGCCTCGGACTCTCTTTGCGGCAGTCCATGATCACGACACCATGCGTGCATTGCGTATGGGTCAATGGCAGTAAGGGTAATGCACCATCGACCACGGCCAAATCCATTAACGTCACGCCAGAGCATCATAAAACCATGCGAGCCTGCTCTGTCTCCTTCCCGAGCGATCACATCCATGGCAGTAAGTACTATTCTCGGAGGCCAGCGCTCATCGCATTCGTTTTTACTACCAGAGTCTGTCTCTTCGAGGTCGCCGTTGGAATCATCGAGTCCCTTGTAAGCCAGATAGAGATCAATCGACGGGAGCGCTTCGACTGGCAGGTTGGTACTTCCGGTCAAATGCCAAGCCTCCGGCAAGTGCGCTAGGAGTCCAAACTGTGAATCATCGCTGGTCAACTTCAGTGCCAGACATTGCTTACCCGACCATGCGTTCATGCTGCCAACGGCATGCACTAGAAGCGTCGCCCAATCTGACGCGATTACTACGAAGCAAACATCGAAATTACCCAAAAAAGGGAGCATATTCCGAAGTTCCTGCTCATAGCCGGCAAGCTCCGTGACGGTCTGTCGTTCCGTTTCGCTGGCCCTTTTGACTTCAAAAACTACGAGCGTCTTCGTCTCAGGATTGAAACAAAGTATGTCTGGACGCAGCACCTCTCCTTTGGTCATGGAGATACTGGTGTTGATCGAAACGATCTCCAGCAAGCCCAAATGACTCAGTACATGCTCTGCCGCCTCTGCTGAAGCACGTCGAGAGATGTAATCAATACCAAAGGATGGAAGGTAGTACTCCTGGTCTACCGAGTCCGTTAAAGAGGTGATAGCTTCTTGCCCTTGGATTGTGTCAAGCAGTTCCCCCTTTTCAATGAGGTGCTGTAGCCATAATACGACTTCGGATTCTGGGGGAAGCTTGATCTTGGACATAAATCTTCCTTGGGCTAATGAGAGCTATCCTTTGAACAGGGATATTACTGACGTTCAGAGCGATCATACCCTCCCTCGACTTACTGAGGCTCTTCCGTTTTCTACCTATTGCGTGGCTTCCGTCAGCGTGTAGGCCGTATATACCAGCTGTAAACCTGATGCTATTGGCTGGCCAAATGGATACAGTTGCACATAATGCGAAATTGACCTATCCATGTGGTTTTCTTGAAGCTAAATAGATCACTGTAGGCTTTTTCATTTTTGAATTGAGTGTCCGGTTCTCGTCCAGCAGCACCTCGTTGGCGGAGGCGAGATTAGATATTTTGGTTCGCAGTTCCGCGATCTCCTGCTGGTAGCCTGCTGATTTCTCTAGCTTGGCAATCAAGTCCTGATGCTTCGCATCTCGCTTGGCACTACAGGAGCACCCCTGAGCCTCGCGGATAAAGGCACTACATCTGGTGTCTCTAGCGAAATTGGCAGAACATAACGTGTAGCGGTAGAGGGAAATCCCCGAAAGTAAGAACAAAACTGTAATTCTCAAAACCGGTCGCACAGGGATTCGAAAGTCGCTCAGTTGCATCCACGCTCGGCAATATTGAGGCAGTAGTATTAGGAGAATGGTGTTTCTCACGCCAATAACATAGGAGTTGCAAAGTGTTTACCCTGTCAACCACCTTCACCCGATCCGATCTTGAACAGGCTTTACGCTTGTCGCGGGCTTACTACGTCGATCTGATCAATAAGTACGTCAAGGCACACGGCCCTACCAGTAGCCTCTGTATCGCCCAGGTGGAAACCGAGGTTCGGGCGTATCTCGAAGACGCTCTGACCGGTTGTTATCAGGTGCGTGCTGGGGCTGTTTTCGCGAAAGATGATGCGACAGAAGAGGTTATCGGTTTCGCCATCTATCTTGGTGGTAAGGCCCCGCCAACTGATTGTGGGCTCAATTATGTTGTAGTTGACCAGCGATATCGCCGCCAGGGGATTATGAAGGCGATGCTTGACGTCGTAATGAGGAAATTCACCTTCATCGGCCTGTCTTGTAATGTGGAAAAGGTGCCGTACTACGAAGCCTTGGGCTTCAGGATCACCGGCAGCGACATGATGCAGGTGGGCATGAGTTGGGGAGTTAACAAAACCCACGGTGTGATGAGCGTCTTGGACTTCGGTAACAGCGAGCAAATTCATGCAGCCGTTGCGGCCTTCATGCGTAACTCGGCAGGAAAAGGCGAGGCAATTCTTTCCGAGCTCGGGCGCATCCAAGAGCTGAAAGTTGCCGAGGTTGAAGCCTATGTGCGCCGGCGTCAGTCCGGCTTAAGCCACCTTGAAGCAATCGCCTAAAACAGGAGTTTAGGATGTAGGTGGACGCCTTCGCCCGTGCTCCGATCCACCCGGTTGGCTAAAAAACGTGCTGCGGTACGTTATCTTAGTTTGCGCTGAGTTCGAGGAATTTTGAAAATGGATTATTTGCTCTAGCTCGGTGATTTAAAAAACTTTGGATAGCTTTTGGTGGTGCGATGGTCGGTGGCTTTTTTACCATGTGGCTACACATCGCACTCAGAAGTGAACTGTAGTGGTCAACTATTCCCGGACACAGAATTGAGTTTTTCCTCTGCAACCGCTGGCGGCACGAAGTCATTGTGCTGATGCGGCCTTGCCCAGTTGTACCGCTGCATGAGATAGCGGCCGACGTCCTGCTCGGCCAACGCTGCCGTCATGTAACCCACTGACGGTACCCACTCCGTTTTCAGGCTACGAAACAGCCGCTCCATGGGCGAATTGTCGTAATAGTTTCCCCTTCGGCTCATGCTTTGATTCATCCGATAGCGCCAGAGCCGCTGGCGGAAACTACGGCTGCCATACTGGCTGCCCTGGTCGCTGTGAAACAGCACGCCTTGTGGTCTGCCACGCATCTCGTAAGCCCTGTCGAGCGCTTTGACGACCAGTTCCGCATCAGGCTTAGCGCACATCGCCCAACCCACCACTCTGCGGCTGCATAAGTCCAAGACAACAGCCAGATAGCTCCATCGACCCTCTGCCCAAATATAAGTGATGTCACCGCACCAGACTGTGTTCGGCGCGGCTACGGTAAACTCGCGATCAAGAATATTGGGAATATCGGGGCGCTCGACCGTGGCCTTCTTGTACGCATGAGAACCAGGCTGTTTACTGATCAACCCTTGTTCCTTCATCAATCTTCTGACTTTGAAACGTCCCGCCTCGACGCCTTCATCCCGCAGCATGGCAACCAGACTGCGACTGCCTGCTGAGCTACGACTTTGGTTGAACAGCTCGTTGACACGACTGCGTAGGTTCAGTCGGCGGGCATCAATATGGCGCCGCCGGGCCAGGTAGGCGTAATAACAAGACCGGGGTAGTTCGAAGACTGAACACAACAGTTGAACAGGGTAGTGCTTCGCCAACTGCCGAATCGACTTCAACGTCTGCGCCCGTGTTCCTCGGCCATCAAGAGCGCAGTGGCCTCCTTTATTATTTTCTTCTCAAGCTCCAGCCGGTTGATACGGGCCTGAAGCTCCTGAATGGTCTGCTGCTCCGGCGTGAGCGCTTTGGCGGTTGGCGTAACGCCCCGCGCTCCAGCTGCAACTGGGTAACCCAGCGGCGCAATAAGCTCTCCCCTACGTCGAGAGATTTGGCGGCCTCGGGGCAGCTGTAGCCTTGGTCGAGCACCAGACTGGCAGCATCACGTTTGAAAGTCGGAGTGAAGGTACGTCGTTGTCTGCTCATCCAACACCTCTGTATGGCGATCATTCTCGCCTAAAAAGGTGTCCGGGGTTAGTAGACCACTACACTGTGTCGGGCTTTACTCTTGCCCAAAAAATGCCGGTAGCAAGGAAAAGAAATGTTTCCTTTAAATACTGAAAAAGCCTTAAAGACAATATTTCTTTACTTACGGCTATCCACCGGTAAGCGGATGGCGAACATACCTACCGAACTCCAGTATTTAGGGCGATGGTGTCCGCGTATTTTTAAGCGGACGCGATCACACCTTAGGTCACTTTGCCGTACCCGTACTGCATATCTGAAGGGTGTTCTTACGCGCCTGCCGACGCAGCGGGCGAGTGAAATCGATCAGTTGCTGCCGCATGAGTGGATGCCTACGTGAGCTTGAGGCGAAAAGCGGCCGAAACTCAGGAGGGTATCTATTTTTTTGCGCTACTACTCGACGGGACATCTGCGATAGGGCCGGGCGTCTCTAAGCCGGAGAGAAGTCGAATCACTCCGCCGCATTTCCCGTCATGCCGGTGAAGGTATGCCCCATAGTCCTTACCTGCCTGCGGAGTAAATACTCGGGTACTTGGCACACAAATAGCTTGGGCGGTGACCATTTTCATCAAAACCACAGAAGGGGCTCCTGCGGGGATAACAAACTCTGAGTACGACTCGCTATAGCTCAGATGATCACTCCTCCATGATGCAGGCATTCCTATACTTCGTCTGGTTTGTTGTCCTATGATGGAATTGACCTAATCTGCAACGGTATAGCCGTAGGCATAAAGAGGTTCTTTGCTCGAAGCGCAGTCTTGCCCAGGATTGATTGCGACGAGCAAACCGTTGTTTCCAAAAAGACGGATCCTTGCGGAGATTGCCTGATCGTAGGGCTGCTCTTGTATAGGCTGCTCGTAATTCGTAGAACCACAGCCACTTAGCAACAGCGCAGAAAAAGGGCCAGCAATCGGATATTCAAAGATAACTCCTCGGTTCAGATATCTCATCGTATCGGCAAGTTTTTGTGTACCGAAATGTCCCTGCCACCGCAATCGGAAAGCAATCTCCAGGGCAGGGCTTTGAAGGGGCGCTTCTGGGCCTCCCGACGCACCAGGCGAGTAAAAATTGCAAAGCTGCCGGGGCAGCATGGACGGGTGCGTGTTTCACATAACAAGATGTGTTGAGCAGACGCTTACCCCTTAATTTCCATACATAAGGTCAAACAGGAAACGCACATGCCGGCCATCACCAAACTCGTGCTGCACAATTTCAAACGCTTTGGCGATCTGACTCTCCAGTTTGATGCCGGTACCAACGTATTGATTGGGGACAATGAGACGGGCAAGAGTAGCGTCCTACTGGCCCTTGACCTCGCATTAAGTGCGAGTCGCAGCCGGGTCGAAACCATTGGCTACGAAGCGCTAATGAACCAGTCTGCAGTGAGGAAATTCCTGGCAGGCCCAGCCCGCCTCGATTTGCTGCCAGAGCTGATAGTGGACATTTTTCTTGAGGCAGGTGATGACCAAGGACTGTACGGACGCCAGAACTCGACGGGGGCAGAGAGCGATGGCCTGCGCATGGCCATCGTTCCCTTGGTGGAGGATTTCGGCGGAACCATTCTTGAACTGCTTCGGGATAACAAAGAGAGCTTTCCATACGAATACTACGCGGTGCAGTTCTCCACTTTTTCCGGGGCACCCCACGTCAGTTATCGAAGGCCTGTGAAGCACCTACTCATCGACAGTTCTCGAATCGACACCGAGTACGCTGCGCGGGAATACACACGGACGGTGTTCGGCTTTCACACCCAGGTGCCAGACCGCCATCGGCTCGAAAACCAATACCGTCAGGGCAAGGAAGGCTTCCAAAGAGACAGTCTCAAGGAGCTGAATGCCAAGCTGGGCGAGTACCAGTTTGCATTGCGAACCAGCGTGCGTTCGAATTTGGAAACTGACCTGGTGATCACCAAGGAAGGGATCCCAATCGAAAACCGTGGAAAGGGCGAGCAGTGTTTCATCAAAACCAATTTTGCGCTGCAGAAGCATGATGCCAGAGGTGGCCTACACGGCTTGTTGCTCGAAGAGCCCGAGAACCATCTGAGCCACACAAATATGAAGCGCCTGGTAGAGCGTCTGACCCGCACCTGGGGAACCCAACTCTTCATCGCCACCCACAGTAGTCACATCTGCTCACGACTTGATCTTCGTCGAGCCCTACTCCTGGGAACCGAACAAAAGGCAGGCCGACTCAAGGATCTGACGGAATCCACTGCCGAATTCTTCATGAAGGCCCCGGACAACAATGTGCTTGAGTTTGCGTTGTCGAATCGGGTCATTTTGGTCGAAGGGGATGCCGAATTCATCCTTCTGGAACACTTCTACAACAAGCACGCTAGAACCACTCCGCAGTCAGACAACGTCCATATCATCTCGATCGGTGGTACCAGCTTCAAACGGTATCTAGAGCTCGGCACGCTCCTTGGGATCAGAGTCGCAGCAATCCGTGACAACGACCATGACCATCAACAAAATTGCGTCGAGAACTACAAGGCTTGCCTGTACGACGGTGCCCGGATTTTCGCTGACGGGAACAATGAGCGCTCTACGTTCGAGATCGGCCTTTATCTCGACAACCAAAAAATCTGTGACGATCTATTCGGGGGAGCACGCAAGACCCTGACGGTTCAGGATTACATGCTTAAAAACAAGGCGGATGTGGCGTTCGAGCTCCTTACGAAGAAACCAGAAGAACTTGTCGCACCGGCCTACATCCAGGAGGCGATCCAGTGGATAAGAGCGTGATTTTCGCGGTCGCCGGATCCGGGAAAACCAGCCTGGTGATTGATCGCCTGAGCTTTGACCAGCGCGCCCTGATTGTCACCTATACCGAGAACAACTATCGCCACCTTCGACACCGCATCATCCGAAAATTCGGGACGATTCCGCCCAACATCACCGTCATGACGTACTTCTCCTTTTTGCATGGTTTTTGTTACCGGCCACTGCTGCAATTAGAGCTGAATACCCGAGGCATGAACTTCCGACTGCCAACCAACCCTCGGACGCCGCTCAGCGATATGGCGCGCTTTAGGGATGGCAGTCGAAGGCTCTACTACAACCGCCTGGCTAAATTGCTGGAGATGAGAAAGTGCATACCGGCGATACGCGCGCGGGTCGAACGTTTCTATGACTGTGTCTACGTCGACGAGGTGCAGGATTTCGCCGGCCACGACTTCAACCTACTGCTGGATATCTCGAAAGCAAAGGCCAATATGACCTTTGTTGGAGACTTCTATCAGCATACTTACGACACCAGCCGGGACGGCTCCGTTAATAAATCACTGCATGACGATATCACCAAGTACGAGAAACGATTCCTTGACGCCGGAATCAAGGTGGACAAAACCACTCTGGGGCACAGCTGGCGGTGCTCAACAACCGTCTGCGATTTCATCAATGCGCAGCTGCAGATCACTATGGGCGCGCAGCAGGAGCGGGTCAGTAAGATCATTACTGTCGGAGAACCCGGACAAGCCGCGACCCTCCATGCCGATCCAAACGTCGTGAAGCTCTTCTTGAAGGAACACGATAAGTACAATTGCCACTCGCTGAACTGGGGAGCGAGCAAAGGCATGGATCACTTCGGGCACGTGTGTGTCGTGTTGGGCGCTGATACCTGGAAACGATACCAGAATGGCAACTTACACGAAGCCAATCCACAGACTCGAAACAAGCTGTACGTGGCTTGCTCGCGCGCAAATGGCGACCTCTACATCGTTCCCGACAAGCTTTTCAAACCGTTCAAGAAAGCCCGGTAGCCGGCTTAGTCGTCTTTGTGGGCAAGGTGGTGGTGGTAGCTACATAGGCCGCCAGAATCTTGGTCATATACGCCTAGGCTACTGCTGCACACAGCGCATTCCGTATAGTCCAGTTCAGCAAAGCAGATTGCACATTGCCCATGCTCCACGAGAAAGGTGTCGTTACCGCACTCGTGGCACGTTTCGCTGCACGCATCCCCACCATCTTTTACGTTCACATAATTGATGCCAGCTAGCGATTCCGCTAGGGCAGGCACCATGACCGCCTCGTAGCTGCTGGATTCCAGACACACCATGCAGTCGAATTCTAAGCTCTCAGGATCGAGCGTCGGATCGCCGACCCGAACCAGCTGAGAGTCACATTGGGGACAGCGAACTTCGTCAACAGCATCGGCAAGCTCGGGGAAAACCCAGTCAACTTGCTCCAACGACTTCAAGCACACTTCGTATTGTCGAGCGTAGACCTGCTCGACCTCTACTAGGGATTGCCAGCATGACCGCCCCAACAGCTTCGCAGGGTCTTCGCCCAAGTGGGGCTGGCAGAACTGGATGATAAGCTGCAACGAATTAGCGATGGCCTCCTGCATCTGGGAGTGCGAGACTAGGCTGTAATAGTGCTCAGTTGAATTCCGGATTTTCTGAAGATTTTCAAGCAGCTTCCACTCAACCCCCGCAATGCCGAGCGATGTAAGCCGATTTTGGATCTCCATGTAATCAACGGTTTTCTTTCCCTTGCCCTTCCAGATCACGTCCTGGGTCTGAGGGTGGATGACCGGGATGATATCGGTTTTCAATAAAACCTCATCCGACCCAAGTGGACTGAGTTGCTGCAGCTTACATTTGAACAGCAACAGTAAACCCGCGTAGAGGTTGCGGATTGCCGAGAGAACCCTTCTCGGGTCGTCGCTATGGAAATCCTCCACGCCAAGCTGAATGGATGTGACAGCGTTCTGCATCATGCTCATCGTAAAGCTCCAACGAACCTACGCACACTTAATTCGACGACTGTTGCTGTGGCATTCGATGACGAGGATAAGCACCGTTATGCACACACCATCTGCCATAGGTTGTAATGGCGCCAAGCTTGCGACAGCTGGGGTTATACAGCTCGCTGGAGCCGCAAACTACAGGTCGACGAGTGCCACCCAGGCCTTAGCAGATCGCTGAGGTTAGCATCAGCCTTAGGTAACTCTAGGCTAAGAGTCTGTCCCGAAAGCGGTTCAAGAGCCGCTGCACCGTATTGCCAGGGGAGGTGGGTAGTAACGCCGTCGACTCAACCTTCCCAGGCGTCTTCGTCGCTTATCTGACCGCGCAAATCTGGTTGAATGACCTTTAGCTGATCCAGCGCTTCACGCAGGCTAGTGCCCTTGCACGAGTTTCCATCAGCATCAAAAAAACGCCATTCGCCGTCGAGGGTACGCTCCCCCGCATACCAGTCATGCGCCTGCCAGAAGTTTAGCCGTTCAACGTCTTTAAGCAGTCGTTTTAGCTGCGCATCTGCGGGAACTGTCGGGTCTCCTTGGATCAAATGTAATAGGTCTGACTCATGGGCTTCTGCAAGTGATTCCGAATTCTTAGCCGAACCGGTTGGAATCGTCGCGGAGACACCGCGCTCTTTGAGCTCCGCCAGTCGCCGTCTTGCAGCAATTGCACCATTAGCCGAAGCGATGATCTTTTCCAGCTGATTGATTTCCAATTTAAAGTTCCTTTCAATGACCAGCACGACACCCGCGCCCTGTTAGCGCGAAAGCCTGCGCAGTGCGGACATATGCATTGCGGGCTTTCCGAGCTATTCGACGTTGCTTGGATTAACGCCAACACTTTCGGAGCTGGCCAACCGCTCTTGCTCTGCTGCCATGAGTCCATCTTTTCATCTTTTTCCCAGCGTATCCCACTGATTTGGACGCCTCAGCCTCAGCGTTCCAGCGATTCGCGGCCATCCGGGCTAGAAGCGCTGGTGACACTCACGATGCGTTTAGATGGTCTTATTACTGCTTTGCTGGTCGTTTCGCTTGTCATTTCTACGTCCCCTCGATGGGGTGGACGCCAAAGCGTCAACCCTCTACGACCTCAGCTCCAGAGGTGTGTGGTTTTGGCACTATTGGGCACATTCCTAGCTAATCCAGCTTTATCTTGTTGGAGCGGTCATTGCCAGGTGGAGGCGGCGTACTGTCATCTTCGAGCATTTTGATAAGGTGGTCGTATTCTTCCTGCGTTATCTCCCTGTTGTCCAAGGCGGCCTTAACTAAAAGGCGGATCAAGTCCATCGATAGTTTTGTCCAGCCGATTTTCCTGTGCTTGAGGATTTCGTGAACTAGTCTTTTGAATTCGGACGCGCCCATTGTGTCTCCCTACCTACGGTACGAATGCGAAACTCGCATCCTGATGATGGTAAAGCCCGCATTTGTACGGGCAGGTGCTCGGCGTTACCTGCAAGGGGCAGCGCGCGTTAGATGAGGCCTATAACTGACGTAGGAGCATAATCGCATCGGTGATGGCCCGTGCATTGTTGTCGAGCGTCTCCATGGCCCCCATTGCGTTAGCGGCGACACGTTCCACTCCATTCTCTGAAATCCATTTGGTCACTTCTTCAATGGCGGCTGCTAGGGAATGCTGGTTGTGCAGGAGCAGTGTGAGAGCGTCCGCTGTGGCTATATTGGCATCAGAATTATCTGGCATGGGGACCGTCCTTGAGTAACTGGTTTGGGAAGACTAGCTGAATACGCCGCTCGCTTGAGTCATTTCACCATCCGCTGACACCTGAGTATTAGCACTGACTTGAAGGCTCATGTGCAATCGACTTAATCAGCCATTTGCAACGAATTTTCCCCCTAGAAGCCGTAAGTGGCAGGAAACAGACATTGAGCTCCTTAGAAAACTATCATGAGTGTCGCAAGCCACCTGGCAGCAAGGTAGGCGTGGCTTGAAATTCTCAGATGCGTTGGCATCGACCCCACCATCGCTACATTAGGTGGCATTTCTAGAGCTTGTCTCGCCGTTTTGACGTTCCTCAAGCTAGAATGCTCACGTATGAGAAGGCCTTGGAGCAATCCCCTTTGTTGATTTTTCTACGCATGGCTGATGGTGAATCGATATCGGTTCAACTAATAGAGCGGGATGTCGACAGGCGTGGTCGACGTAAATGGGTGTCTAGGTATCCCCGTATTAGCATTTTACGATCTCCAGAAGGTCATATTGATGTAGACCTATCTGAAGATATAAATTCAACTCCTGAGGAGATAATTGAGCAGTTTCTCATGCACATAGCTGGTGCAGAGATCCAGCAAAGTGGAGGTGTAGAGTTCACAGATGATTCGGTGAAAAAATCTGAAGAATTTGATTACCCTTATGATCCTGAGAGCATTCGTATCGATACCAAGCCATTCAATATAAGTCTGGTTTATGAGATGATCGAAGATGGTGATATAAATTTGTCACCTGACTTTCAACGAAAGTTTGTATGGACTGATGCTGGCGCGCGATCAAGGCTGATCGAATCCATTATGCTGAGAATCCCATTACCTGTTTTCTATATGGCTCAGGATCGTAATGGGACTCTGCAGGTAGTTGACGGTCTTCAGCGACTTACCGTAATTCGTCAGTTCTTAAATAATGATTTGCGCTTGAAGGATCTTGAGTATTTAAAGGGGGAAGAGGGGAAGTTTTTTCGGCATGATGATCCTTATCTATGCATTGATCAGCGCTATAGGAAGCGGATTTTACAGACCCAGATAATGGTGAATATTATAGATCCTCAAACCCCTATGGACGTTAAGTTCGACATATTTAAGCGTATCAATCAGGGGGGGCGCCCGCTGAACGCACAAGAAATCAGGAACTGTATGTCTTCTCCTTCAACAAGAAGTCTTATTCAGTCGCTGTCTAGCTCTGAAGAGTTTTTGGTTGCCACCGGATATAGTATCGGTGTAGTGCGGATGCAAGATCAGGAACTTGTTCTTCGTTTTCTTGCTTTTCGCTTATCCTATTATTTTGAAGAGTTGCCAGAGTACTCGGGGAACATGGATCGCTTTCTCGATCATGCAATCGATGTGTTGAATGACGCGCCTTACGACTTGCTTGATTCGCTACACAGAAGCTTTATTGTTGCTATGGAAAATGCAGCTCACTTATTTGGTGACTATGCATTTAGAAAGTGTTTGCCGGAACATTTGGAACTAGGCGCTCGGCGGCGCCTAATAAATAGCTCGTTATTTACGACGTGGTCGCTGATTTTGGCCGACTATCACTACACCAAGGTTCATCGAGTTCCATATGGTGAGTTCTCACACTACTTGGCCGCGGAACTCGAGGATGATGCATATCTTTATGATAGTGTCACATCCGGTACCAACGACCGTAAGCGGATTTTTTACGCGCTTTCTAAGTTTCAGGATATCTGCAGGGAGCATATATGATTGGCAGTTTGATAGTTAAAAACTTTAAGTGTTTTAAAGATGTAGAAATTCCATTTAAGGCTGTTACAGTCGTTTGCGGTGGAAATGGTGTTGGTAAGTCGAGTTTGATTCAGTCTCTGCTACTTTTAAGGCAGGCGGCTGATCAGTTGCGTAAGCTTGAAGACGTGGGTGCCCTAGCAGCAGAAAAGGATGTTGAATTCCCGGTAAGGCTTAATGGGCCGTATCGGTTGGCTCTTGGGAATAGTCTGCGATTGACCAATGACGAACTAGAATCCGATGAGATTGAAATTGAGGTTCGGCCTGAAGTCAGTGACGTGCCACCAGTTTCAGCAAAGTTTATAGCAGATACAGTTAATGCGAAGGTCACAATACAAGCACATTATCGTGGTGGACGCTCAAGTGAGGTCTTCAACAAGACGGGGCAGCTCCCGGTGTTTTCCGACCAGTTCCATTATCTTGTTGCAGAGCGTAACGGTCCACGTGATCTGAGTGAGGTCTCGGATGAGCATTATGTAACCACAGGTTTGGCAGGAGAGCATACGGCTGACGCTATCTCTCGCGCAGAGGCACAAAATTTAACTGTTGACGAGAAATTGTGCCTTGTTAGTGGGTCGAATCTTTTTAAAGTGCAACTGGAAGCTTGGATGCGGTTGCTGGTTCCCAATATTCAGCTGTTCTCTCACCCCTACCCAGAAATAAATCGTGTTCGTTTGAGTATTGAGAAGGCTGGTACTCCGGCGGCCCCTCTTTCACCGACTAGCACAGGATTCGGCATAAGCTATGTGCTTCCAATTATAGTGAGTGGGCTGTTGTGCCCTCCAGGTGCGATGCTGATCGTCGAAAATCCAGAGGCGCACTTGCATCCAGCTGCACAATCAGCGGTTGCTCAGTTCCTAGCTGCGGTAGCAAGCACGGGAGTGCAGGTTGTAATCGAGACTCATTCGGAGAATGTGATCAATGGTGTTCGTCTTGCTGCTATAAACGACATGATTGACTTTAATAAGGTAGGTTTGATCTTTTTTTCTGCTAAAGATGGTGATACGCAGCCAAAAATTGAATCAATTTCAGTGGATGCATTAGCAGAGTTAAGTGCTTGGCCGCGTGGTTTTTTTGATCAGCAAGGAAGTGATCTGGCAGCGCTTATGAAGGCTCGCAAAGCAAAACGCTCAGCAATGGAAGCGAAACCATGAGTCGTCTACTGCATCACCAGAATGAGCGGTATAATGGGAACGGTGGAATTCAGGAACATCAGTTAGAGGACTACGCTGAGCGCTTGATTACTCTCCATAAAGTAATTGTTGATTCTGGGGAGGTAGTCAGGAAAGAAGATTCGCTATATGAAGTAGAAATATTTCCTGGGGTAAGCCTCTGTGACTTGATTTATGGCGATGGGGACAATTACTTGTCTCACGACTGTTTGGCCGGCTTCAGACTTATGATTGATCAATCGCCGATCTTGAATAAACAACACTTTGATAATGCCTCAATAGTGGGGACGATTGGGCTTCTGCATGGTAAAAATGACAACGAGTTAGCCTCCAATGACGACTGGGTGCGGCTTGTTCGTCTGGACCTAAGCTTGAATATAAAAGCTGTTACAGAATTTTATGCTGACTTTTCTGTAGCCTTTCCAAGGCTAAAGTTTAGCAACGAGTTTCCAGACTGCTTAAGTAGTTTTGATGGCGGTCATATTCCTTATTCTGCAACTATTACGCGCGGTCTAGCCAGTTTGAATGATGACTGGGTCGAGAATAAAAACGGGGATCTGCCTGAAATGTTACGGGCGTTTTCATCTAAAAGTAAATGCCCTACAAGTTTGGAAGGTAATGGGGCGCGTAAGAAAGCACTTACATTTTCGTTCTCTTTAGATTCGGATCGTTTCGAGCCTGTTCTATGCGAACCTCACATGAAACTTGAGCGAGCAGATGTTCAGGGAGGGTATTGTTTTAATCGAATCTATTTCTGCCCGCGCGTTCATGCTAGTTTTGAAGGTAAAATTCTAGTTGGTCACGTCGGCAAACATCTTTAATTAAACCAATGGGTGATGCGAAGAGAAGGATTTATTCGCCAGCTGTTAAAGCCCGCTATTCGACATTGTGTTTTTTTGCGAGTTGGTAGGTGTGGATAGCTCTCGGGGTCTCATGACTCTGAGCTATCGGCCAAAGCTAGCGAATCGACCGCCAGTTTAGGTCGAATGCGGACGCTTATGAGCGGCTGCTGTTGGCCGATCTGCCTGTCACCTCATGAGTCCGGATTGACTAGTTTCGGATGGCGAGTAGGCTCGCGAAGCGGGTGTCCATTTTCATTTTTAAGTTTTTTGTTGACGATCCTGCGTCCTCTGTTAAGAATACAAATTCTTGCTAGTCGATCTTGAGATCGGCTGACACGGTAGAAAGCTGGTCTACTCAAATAAACAGCCACCCAACCTTCGCATCACCGCATCGCTTAACTACCCATCGGGATCCGTCCCATGCGGCGGTTCCCCTTTTTCAAGGAGAGTCGCTTCATTGATCTATTCCTCCTGTCCCCATGACGGCCACGTCTCATTCGCAAGACGAGATGTAAACAAATACGCGTAAGCGATCCGATTTATTGACAAAAAACTGAACAGAAGTGCTGTCTATACAGCCTAGCGCTTGATTTCTAAGGATAAATCGCGATGCTTGCGGTTTTGAGGTAGGCATAACCATTTTGAGGTTTAACACCCGGAACACACAGAACCCCCGCTGGCTCAGGCCTCGGGGGTTTTTTATCACCCCTGATCAGCTTCAGTCGAGGCGGCGGTGACAACCATCTCCTTGAACCGCTGCAGCATCGCCGAACCGTCATCGATCCGCGTCGCCAAATGCAACGGCGCCACCAGGCTGCGGCACTCCGTCAATTCCCGATAAACGATGCCATCCCCGCGCAAGCGCTGCATCGACGCTGGCACGATGGATACCCCAAGTCCAGCAGCCACCAGGCTTAGTGTGGCGGTCATGCGCGGAGCTTCCTGCACCACCTGCGGGCTGAACCCTGCTTCACGGCAGGCCACCAGAATTGCGTCGTACAAACCCAGCCCCACACGCCGGCGGTAGAGCACGAAGGACTCGGTCGCCAATGCCGACAAGGGCAGGGGAGATCCCGGATCGATTGCCAGAGGATGATCCGTGGGCAACGCCAGCAACATGGGCTCCACCAGAATCGGTTTGTCTTGCAGCGACTGGGTTGCGCTGAGGGGCGAGCGGATAAATGCTGCATCGAGCTTCTCATGGATCAACGCGTCCAGCAGTTCGCCGGTCCCGGCTTCCTCCAGCACCACTGTCACGCCGACAAAGGTTTCGCGAAACCGCCGCAATACACTCGGTACAAAGGGATGCAGCGCCGCCGAACTGGTAAACCCGATCGCCAGGCGCCCACGCTCGCCCCGTGCGGCGCGGCGCACCACCTCTGCAATCCTGTCTGCCTGGGCGAGAATCTCACGTGCTTCGTCCAGCAATGCGAGCCCGGCCGTCGTGGGCCGCACGCCACGGGGCAGGCGCTCCATCAAGACCACACCCAGTTCGGCCTCAAGGCTTTGCAGCATCCGCGTCAACGGCGGTTGCTGCATGCCCAGGCGTTCGGCGGCGCGGGTGATATAGCCTTCTTCGGCGATGGCCACAAAAGCCTTGAGTTGGCGAAGTTCCAGCATAGGGATACTTTTCAGGTATGGGAGTGCATCAATCCTGGCATTTGTTCTCATGGCTCACAAGATTTAGGCTGTGGACAACCTCAAGAAGAAGGAAAGCCGTGATGACCTGGTCAGCCAAGCAGTACACGATGTTCGAACAGCAGCGCACCCGCCCTGTCCGTGACCTGGTCGCGGCCATTCCGAACCTTGAAGTGCACAATGCCGTCGATTTGGGCTGCGGTCCCGGTAACTCGACTGAGGTGCTGGCCGAGCGTTTCCCGCAAGCGCACATCACCGGTATGGACAGTTCCGATGACATGCTGGTCGACGCCCGCAAACGGCTACCGACATTGAACTTCGAACTGGCGGATATCGGTGCCTGGAACCCTGTGTGCGCCTTCGATGTGATCCTGGCCAACGCGTCCCTGCAGTGGCTGCCGGACCACGCCACGCTGTACCCGCACCTGGTCCGCCAACTGACGCCCGGCGGTACGCTGGCGGTGCAAACCCCGGACAACCTCGACGAACCCGCCCACCACCTCGCCCGCGAAGTCGCGGCAGAGGGTCCATGGTCGGCAAAGATCGGTGCGGTCAAACACAACGAGCGCCACACGGCGAGCTACTACTACGAACTGCTGAGCAAACATTGCAGTACGGTCGATGTGTGGCGCACCACCTACCAGCACCCGTTGGCGAGCCACGCGGCAGTAGTGGAGTGGTTCAAGGCATCGGCGCTGAGGCCTTTCCTCGCGCCTTTGGCCGACAGCGAAAAAACCGCTTTCCTGCAGGAATACCAGGCGCGAATGACCCGAGCCTATCCAGCCCTGGCTGACGGCACTGTACTACTACCGTTTCCGCGCCTGTTCATCATCGCGACCCGCTGACGTCCAAAGGACAAGTGGCGGTCATGCCGCCGCTTGCGCCTTCAAATACTCATCCGCCGACACCACGCTCGCATACCCAAACGCCAGCGACGCCATGTAAGCCCCATGCACCTGCGCCGCCGGAATCACCTGCCCATTGAACTCCAGGTCCCGCGTGGCGCACGCGTCATGAACCACCGTGACCGTGTAGCCCAGGTCCGCCGCCGCCCGCACCACCGCGTCGATGCACATGTGGCTCATGCTGCCGACCACTACCAGGTCCGTGATGCTGCGCTGTTCCAACAGGGCACGCAGGTTGGTCTCGCGGAACGCATTCACGAAATGCTTGAGCACCACCGGCTCGTTGCCCTCGTTCAACACTTTGCCATGCAGGTGCGCACCCTCGGAGCCCGGCGTGAAGAACGGTGCGTCATCGGAGGTGAACTCATGGCGCACATGAATCACCGCATCGCCTGCCTGGCGAAACGCTTGCAGCACCTGCGCGGCTTTGTCCGCTGCGGCGTCCACGCCGTCAAGTGGCCACTTGCCCTGGGGGAAGTAGTCGTTCTGGATATCGATTAGGATGAGCGCTTGCTTGGCCATGTGTGTTGCCTCGTGATGGGTTGATGGGGCCAGTATCTTAGCTGGCGCCCGCACCTGGGATTGGCTGCACCGACAATAACAGGGGGAAAACTGACAATGGTCGTGGTTGAGCTGGGCGTGTTGATCTACCAGGGGGCGCAACTGGCCGCCGTGCACGGTTTGACTGATCTGTTTGGCGTGGCCAATCGCATCGCCGCCGAGCATCAATCCGCGCAGTTGCCATTGCTGCGGGTCAGCCATTGGCAGGTGGATAGCGCCGGCACACCGGTGCGTGTTTTCAGCAGCTATCCCGGTCCCGAGCAGCCGATGATGGCGGTGCTGGTGCCGCCGTCGATCGGCGAGTTTACAGAAGACCAGGCACCCCCGGCGCTGCTGGAATGGATTCGCCAGCAACATGCGGCAGGCACGGTACTGGGCGGTGTGTGCATTGGCTCGATCATGTTGGCGCGCAGCGGGTTGCTCGACGGGCGCAGCGCCACCACCCATTGGTCCTCCGCCAAATCCTTCGCCAGCCGCTACCCGGCGGTGCGCCTGGAGGCCGACAAGCCGATCGTCGATGATGGCGACCTGATCACCACCGCCGGCTTGATGGCCTGGTCCGAACTCGGCCTGCGCCTGGTCGACCGCCTGATGGGCCCAAGCATCGCAGCCGATACCGCGCGTTTCCTGGTGATCGAGCACAGTGACAGCGCCAGCCAGTGCGGCAGCAACTTCGCGCCGATTCTTGGCCACGGTGACACAGCCATCCTCAAGGTTCAGCACTGGTTGCAGGCCAGCGGTGCGGTGGATGTTTCCCTGGCGGCAATGGCCCAGGAAGCCGGTTTGGAAGAGCGGACTTTCCTGCGGCGTTTTCGCAGCGCCACCGGTTTGAAACCCACCGAATACTGCCAGCACCTGCGTGTGGGCAAGGCGCGGCAGATGCTGGAATTCACCAACGGCACCATCGACCATATCGCCTGGACCGTGGGCTACCAGGACCCCAGCGCCTTTCGCGCCACCTTCAAGAAAATCACCGGCCTTGCGCCCAGCGATTACCGCAGCCGTTTTGGCGTGTGAATCGTGCAGAACGCCGCTGCGTTAACGCGGCGTCGTGCAGAATAAAACAGGCTAACTGCCATCGGTTTTTTCGTAACGCCTTGATTTGAAAAGCATCCTCCATGGAAGAGCCTTGGCCTGATCCCTGCAACCTTCTGCGTACACACATGGCGGGATGGCCAAGGGGGACGCATGACCCCGATTCAACGCAAGAAGCTGGTCGTTGCTCACTCCACGCGTGATGGCGCGCCGCTGCATGAGGTCGAAACCAATCGTGCCTTGGCACGCTGGCTGGCGCAGATCCTCGGGCTGAAGTTCGGTGGAAGCTATGACGCTGATCTGCACGCGGGGAGGGCGTTATACCTGCTGCCCACACAAACCCTGGTCGGTCCCGGCCAGGCGCGGGCACTGAATATCCAAGGTCCGGAGGATTTGTGGGGCGGTTATGTCGACCACGACTTCATCTGCACCAAGGCGATCAGTCATGGCTTGCTCAGCCCTGAAGCCAAAGCGCCCGAAGGGTGGTCGGGGTTGTTTGGCGAACGTGTGCGAAAAGTCGTGCTGGAGGGCTTGAGCGTCTTTGCGCTGGAAGACGCGCGACCCGCCGCTGCACGCTTGCTGTCCAGCGGCCCCATTCGCCTGAAACCCGTGCACGCCTGCGCGGGCCGAGGCCAGGAAGTTATCCACAGTCTGGATGAATTCGAAGCGGTGCTGACGCGACCGGATGCCGCACAACTCTTCAACCTAGGCGTGGTGCTGGAGCAAGACCTGCACAACGTGGTCACCCACAGTGTCGGCCAGAGTTTTATCGGCGATCACGTGTTCAGCTACTGCGGCGAGCAATACCTGACGAAAGATGGACAGGGCGAAGAGGTCTACGGCGGCTCCAACCTGTTGGTGGTGCCCGGTTACTACGACGACCTGCTGCAACTCGAATTACCCGACGACGTTCGCGAGGCCATCGAGCAAGCCCAAGTCTTCGACGCGGCCGCCGATGAAGCCTATCCCGGCTTCTACGCATCACGGCGCAATTACGACATCGCCCAGGGTCTCGACAATAACGGCCAGCGTCGCAGCGGCGTGCTCGAACAATCCTGGCGCATGGGCGGGGCCAGCAGTGCCGAAGTCGCGGCCCTGCAAAGCTTTATCAACAATCCCGGCCTGCGTGCGATCCATGTGTCCTCCGTGGAAACCTATGTGGATCGACCCTTGCCGGCTGATGCCATCGAGGTGTATCGCGGCCCGGCGGAAAACAGCGAGTTCCTTCTCAAGTACGTGACGGTTGAATCTTATGACGGCTAGAAGCGAAAGCATTGCGATCGATATCGACGACGAACAGATGAGCGGCACCTTCCTGAGCCCCAAATCCAAAGTGCCTGGCGTGTTGTTTGTGCACGGTTGGGGTGGCAGCCAGGAGCGAGACCTTGAGCGCGCCAAAGGCATCGCCGGCTTGGGATGTGTATGCCTGACCTTCGACCTGCGCGGGCACGCTGGCACGGGTATTCCTTTGTCCCGCGTCACCCGCGAAGACAATCTGCGCGACCTGCTGGCGGCCTATGACCGGCTGCTGGCTCACCCGGCCATCGACACCTCGGCGGTGGCGGTAGTGGGCACCAGTTACGGCGGCTACCTCGCGGCGATCCTCACCTCGCTGCGCCCGGTACGCTGGCTGGCGCTGCGCGTGCCGGCGCTGTACCGCGACCAGGAATGGCTCAAGCCCAAGCGTGACTTGGATAAGGCCGACCTGATGGATTACCGCAGCACCTTGGTCCACGCCGAAACCAATCGCGCCTTGCATGCGTGTTCGGCATTTACCGGGGATGTATTGATCGTCGAATCGGAAACCGATGACCACGTGCCCCACGCGACCATCATGAGCTACCGTGCGGCGTGCCAGCAGACCCATTCCCTGACCCATCGCATCATCGATGGCGCCGACCATTCCCTCAGCGATCCGGTGTCCCAACAGGCGTACACCTCAATCCTGGTGGATTGGATCACCGAGATGGTGGTGGGCGAACGGTTGAGCATCATCCAGTCCCAGTAAGCGTTCAGGCGGGTGTTTTCTTCACCCGCAACGCCTTGGCCTTGGCCTCCACACCGAGGTACATCACCAGCGCGATCAGCAGCGGCAAGATGAAGTAAATCGCCCGATACGCGATCAATCCGGCGAGCAGACTGCCCCGCGACGCCTCATGCTGCAGCAGTGCAATAAACACCGCCTCCAGCACGCCCAGCCCGGCGGGAATATGGGTGAGCACCCCGGCAATCGCGCTGATCAGCAACACGCCCAACACCAGTGGATAGTCCAGCTTGGCCGGCAGCAGCGTGAAGATCACCGCCGCCATCAGCGACCAGTTCAACGCGCCGAGCAGCAACTGCAGGCACGCCATGCGCACTGACGGCAGGTTGATTTCCATGCCGCGAATCGTCCACGCGCGCTTCTTCGAAAACTGGCAGGCCACCAGATAGCCGAGGCTGGCCAGTACCAACAACGCGCCAATGCCCTGCAATGCCGTGGTGCTGACCTTCCACCCCGGCGGCATGGTCACCAGGCCGCTGCTGAACACCACCCCGGCAATCGCCATGTAGCCAAACCAATTGGTGGCCAGGCTCAGGCCGAGAATCTTGGCGATATTGCCGGTGCTCACGCCCAGGCGCGAATACAGGCGATAACGCATGGCGATGCCGCCCACCCACGCGCTCAGGTTGAGGTTGAAGGCGTAGCTGATGATGCCCACCGGCAGGATCTGCTTCCACACCAGGTTCTGGCGGATGTAGGTGCGGCCGATCAAGTCGAAGCTGGCGTACACCAGAAAGCTGCACAACGTCAGTGCCCCCGCGATCACCAGAGTGCGCACCTTGAAGTCACCCAGGGTCTGCAGCACTTCGCTCCAGTCGATACGCCGCGCCAGCAGAGTGAACAGCACGATCAGCACCAGGAAAAAGGCGATAGTCAGCGGTTTCTTCCAGCGTTTGAACCGGGATTCAGCGGTCATTGGCCTGGCTCTCGATGGGTTTCAATCGTGGCTTGTGCGCCGGCAGCCATCCCGTCAACGCTGGGAAGTGGCGCATCACATGAAATACCAGAAAGCCCACGGTCAATCGCCACAGCCACAAGCGCGGTTTGCGGTTTTCCGGCATGGTCTGGCAATGATTGTTGGCGAGTGTTTCAAGGCGTTCGTACAAGTGCTGGTTGAAGGCTCGGTCGCGTATCAACACGTTGGCTTCCAGGTTCAGCGACAGGCTCAACGGGTCCAGGTTGCTCGACCCAACGGTGCTCCATTCGTCATCCACCAACGCGACTTTGCCGTGCAGGGGGCGCTGGCAATACTCGTGGATCACCACCCCGTCCTTGAGCAGATAGTCGTAGAGCATCCGCGCCGCCAACTTGGCCAGCAGCACATCGGGCTGGCCCTGCATGATCAATTGCACCCTCACGCCACGGCGCGCGGCGTTGCGGATTTCCCGCAGCAAGCGGTAGCCGGGGAAGAAATAGGCGTTGGCAATCACCGCACGTTTTTGCGCCTTGCTCAGTGCGTGGATGTACGCCTCTTCAATATCATCGCGATGTTGCACGTTGTCGCGGTAAATCAGCCGCACCAGGCCATCGCCCTGGTCGGTGGACCACAACGAAGGCCGCTGCTGGCGCCGCCGCCAGCCACGTCGCGCGCGGACTTGGCGACCACTTTGCGCCAGGGCAAAATGATGCAGGTCCGCCACCGCCGGGCCCACCACCCGCACTGCATAATCCTGCTTGGCTTCTGGACCGAAATCTCCCAAATGATCGGCGGAGAAATTGATCCCGCCAATAAACGCCACCTGCGCATCCACCACCACAATCTTGCGGTGCAGGCGACGAAACCAGTTGGTGCGAAAGCCTAGTGTCTTGGACGCCGGGTCAAACATCTGCACCGTCACCCCGGCGTCCGCCAGCTCACCGAGAAACGAGGGCGTCAGCTCGCCGCAACCAAAACCGTCCAGGCTTGCCACCACTTTCACTCCACGCTGCGCGGCCTCGATCAGGATGCCGTGCAGCTCATGACCCACCTTGTCTTCGAAGAGAATGAAGGTCTCCAGCAGAATCTCACGCTGCGCCGCGCGCAGGGCTTCGAACACCTTGGGAAAATACGCCTCGCCATTTTCCAGCAACTCGATCTGGTTGCCACTCTGCCAGCCATAATCCAGGTCGCGGGCCTTGGTTTCGTCCGGCGGCTGGTCGGTGGAGATATGTTCCACGGCCACGTTCATAGCTCGATCTCCACCGATAGCGGCACATGGTCGGAGAGGTGGGACCATGGCCGCGTCGTCAGCACCCTGGGGTTATGCACCTTCAGGTTGCGTACATAAATCCGGTCCAGCGGCAGCAACGGCAAACGCGCCGGGAAGGTGCGCGCGGGTTTGCCCATGGACTCGATAAACACTTCCTTCAAACCCGCCTTGCTCAGGTCGGCCTTCTGGCGCCAATCGTTGAAATCACCGGCCACCACTAACGGTGCATCGGCCGGGATTTCGCTGATGCGCTGCTCGATCAAGCGTAATTGCTGCTGGCGGTGCACTTCACGCAAACCCAGGTGGATGCAGATCGCATGGATCTCCTGGCCGGTGCCCGGCAAGCGCAGCACGCAATGCAGCAGGCCCCTGTTTTCATGGCCGCTTTGGGAGATATCGAGATTGTCGTAACGCACAATCTGGAACTTCGACAGCAATGCATTACCGTGGTCGCCATGGGGATAGACCGCGTTACGACCGTAGGCGAATTGCGGCCAGATACTGTCGGCGAGGAACTCGTACTGCGGCATGTTCGGCCAGTCACTGAAGCGCTGGGGGTGGCGCTCGTGGGTGCCGTGGATTTCCTGCAGGAACACCATGTCGGCGCCCACGCTGCGCACGGCTTCACGCAATTCGGGCAGGATGAAGCGTCGATTCAGTGCGGTGAAGCCCTTGTGGATATTGACCGTCAACACCGTGAAGCGAGTGATGGCGACGCTGGGGGTGATGGGCACCCAGTCGGGAATCGCAGCCATAGTTGCTCCTGTGAAAAAGTGGTGGGGCCTGGCCCTCGTTTATGGCTGACTGTGATTTTTGACGGAAAGTTTCCAGCGTCCTACAGACGGCATAAAGATGCCGTTGAAGGGGAACGATCAACGCGCAAACCCGTCAGTTCCTTACAGACCCTTCTGAAGGAGCTCGGTGTTTTGCTGAATCTCAAGACTGCATTACTGCTCGGCGCGCTGCTGTTTTGCGGGAGCGGTGCGCTGCAAGCGGCGGCCACCGCGCCGGAACCTGAAGCGCCGGCCAAGCCGGAGTTGCTGGTGGAAGGCGGCCTTCTCGGTGCGATCAGTTCCAGCATTGATGATGTGCAGCAAAAACTGGACCTCAACCAGAACTTCATTGACGAATGGCGCCTGCGGGCCGACCGGGCTGCCAACGAAGTCGGTCGCCTGGTCAACCAGACCGCTGAGCGTTCGCCGTGGAGCGTGGCCGGGGACTTCCTGTTGCTGTCCGGTGTGTGGATCGGCGCCTTTACGCTGCTGACGTTACTGGGGCGCGTGATAGTGAGACGACTGGGGCAACGCAGGTTTTTCGAACGGCGCAAACGCCTCCTAGCGGTGCTGGGCTATGTGGTGCCTTACACGATCCCGGCGCTGATATGCCTGCCCCTGACCTTGTATGTCAGCCATTTCCTGCCCATCTCCGTGGGGCGGGCGCTGGCGCTGTGTTTTGCCTATGCCACCAGCAGTGGCATCTTCTCCACGTCAATGCTGCTGTGTGTGATCGTCATGTTCAATGTCGGCCACAAGCGCCCGGCGGTGCAGATCATTCGCGGCTACTGCCCCAAGCCGCTGTTCCTCATCGGCTTTCTCGCCGCCCTCAGCGACGCCTTGACCAGTCCGCAGATCGCACGCCAACTGGGCGGCAATATCACCAGCAGCATTGCGGTATTCACCGGCCTGCTTGCGACAGTAATCTTTGGCGTATTAGTGGTTCGCCTGCGCCGTCCGGTCGCCCACCTGATCCGCAACCGGCCGTTGGCGCAGCGCTTGAAACATCCGGCGCTCCAGCAATCTCTGCGGGTGTTTTCCGGGTTGTGGTACTGGCCGATCCTGTTGATGGTACTGGTCTCGGCAATCAACTTGATCGGTGCCGGCGACGATAATCAGAAGGCCCTGCGTTGCGCGTTGTTCACCACGATCCTGCTGATCGGCACGGTATTCCTCAGCACCGTATTGCAACACCTGTTCAAATCCCGCAGCCAGGTGGCGATCCAGCGCAGCAGCGCCTATAAGGAACGTTTTCTCAGCCTGTTGCACGCGATCCTGCGCATTGCCATGGCCATTGCCTTTATTGAAATCCTCGGGCGGATCTGGGGCGTGTCGCTGTTCGAGTTCGCCCAGCGCAACTCGGTGGGCCGCGCGATCAGCGATTCGCTGAGCAGCATCGGCCTGATCCTGCTGATGACCTGGCTGTTCTGGGTGGTACTCGACACGGCGATCCAGGAAGCCTTGAAACCACCGGTCAACAAGCGCTCCAGTCGCCAACCGAGCACGCGGGTGAAAACCATCCTGCCGCTGCTGCGCAATGCGGTGAAGATCGTCCTGGTGGTGATCTGCGCGATCACCACCATGGCCAACCTCGGGATCAACGTCGCGCCGCTGCTGGCCGGTGCCGGGGTGGTCGGCCTGGCCATTGGTTTTGGTTCGCAACAACTGGTGCAGGATGTGATCACCGGCCTGTTCATCATTATCGAAGACACGCTGTCCATCGGCGACTGGGTGGTACTCGACTCCGGTCACGCCGGCACTGTCGAAGGCCTGACCATCCGTACCCTGCGCCTGCGCGACGGCAAGGGCTTTGTGCATTCGGTGCCGTTCGGGCAGATCAAGGCGGTCACCAACCAGTCGCGGCAATTTGCCTATGCGTTCTTTTCGGTACAGTTCACCTACGACACGGATGTGGACAAGGCGGTGGAACTGATCCGCGAGGCGGGGCAGTCGATCCGCGATGACGTGTTCCTCAAGTACAACCTGCAAGGCCCGCTGGAGGTGTTTGGCGTGGACAAGATGGACCTCAACGGCGTGGTGCTCACGGCACAGTTCCGCACGGTGTCGGGTGGGCAATATGCAGTGAGCCGCGCGTTCAACCAGCGCCTGAAAAAGCTTGTGGATAACTGTGACGAGGTGCATTTCGCGCAGACTTATCCACAGCAGGTGTTGCTGCCCAAACGTACGCCGCAGGTGGATGAGCCGGATGAAGACGTGCCCGCTTCGGTGGTGCTGACCGAGCAACCGCGAACGCAGTGACCCATGTGGTAAGCGGGCTTGGCCAACGCGGAACAAGCCTGCTCACCACAAAAGGTTCATCGTTTGATCAGTTTTTCTTGCAGCAGCGTGGTCTCGGGTGGACTCAATTCCAGCAACATTTGTTGCGTGCCGCCGACCATTACCGCCGCCGGCAACCCATCCCGGTACACAATCCGATTACCGCTCACTGCCGGCACCTTGTTGCCGGGCAACAGTGTACCGACCAGGTTCAGCGGATCGGCCCCACACACTGCGATCAAACTCCCGTCATGGGGCCGCCGCCGTACTTCACGCAGCAACGGGATCGCCTCCGGCAGCGCAAACTGCTCACCTGCCAAACCACTGACAAACCGCCCGCCGCGAATTTCCCCGCGTGCTTCCAGCCGGTGAAACGTGCGCAGCAGCTCGCGCCAACTCGGCAGCCAATCTGCCTCACGCTCCAGCAAGCGCCAGAACACCACGCCATAGCGGCGCAGCAGGGTCATGGCGACATGCTCAAGTGCCTCGGCTGAATGGGGCCCGGCAGCCGTTGATGAACGTCGCACCAAGGCCCAGCGCCCGGCATCGTCCATGCCGCCGACAAACGCGCCGCGCCCGCGTCGGCTGCTGCGCGCCTGGCGTTTGCTGGCGGGGGTGGTCAGGGCGCGCAGGCCGGCGAAGCTGTCGGCGTTCACCAGCCCTGCGCCGACCAACTCCTGCAACGTGGTTTCCAGCTCGCTGCGCAACAGATGGGCTTCGTGGGACAGCTCATCAAAAAACAGCGCGCCGTGATCACACAGGGCCTGATGCACTTTCTGCGCCTTAGGCGACAGGGTGGTGACATCGGTAACTTCGGTCAATCCGCTCCATAACCCTACTTGGCTACGGGGCAGCAACACCACCGGCGTGCTGCGCAAGGCCATGGCGCTGGCCTTGTTGCTCAAGCGCAGCCACACCAGTTTGCCGCTGCGGCAGAGTTCGTCGAGCCATGTGGATGAATAATCCTTGAGGCGTGCGCTGAGCAGGTCGTTGTCCCAGGCGGACGTGGCGGCGGCATAGCCTTCAAACTGCCCGACGATTTGCGGCAGCATCGCGCTGCCCTGGCCACGGGTGCCGCCGGACAGGTGCTGCCAGTCGAACAGAAAACGCATGAAATCCTGTAACGCCACCGGTTCGATTTCCCGGCGCAGGCGCTTGACCGTGTAGCGATGAATGCGCGCCAGCAGGTGGCGTTCGCACCACTGCTCTTGTGTGGCCTCGGGGCTGAAATAGCCGCGTAACACGTAGCCTTCCTGTTCCAGGCGGGCCAGTGCTTGAGTGACCTGCGTGACCGACAACGCCAGGGGCGCGGCGATCTCGATCAGGCTCACCGGGCCGAACCCACCGAGGCGCGCGCGCAACACTTCCGTCACGGCATCCTCGTAGGTCCACGACTCATCGAAGCCGGGCAGCAACGGCAAGTTGCTCGGATAGATCGCCTGCAGGCAACCCAGGCGCTCAACGGCGACCCACAGGTTGGTGTGTAAGTGAGTGTACAGCTGATAGGCGCGGCCAGACTTGGCCAGGGCGTGCAGCCATTGCGCCCATTGCGGCGTGACTTCGTTGCCGGCGATACACGCCAGGCTCATCAGCGCCTCATGCATTTCATCCGGCCCGTTGGGCGCCGGCCAGGCTTCTTCGCGCACGGCGGCGATGGCATCGGCGTCCAGCGCACCGAGGTCGTCGGTGCTTTGCGGGTCGCTCCAGCGTCGTGTGAGCACGGCCTGGGTGCGGCGTTCCTCCAGCGGCGCATCGTCGAGAAAAGTGTACGGACGGGCGCTGAGAATCTCCGCCGCCATGGGCGAGGGTGCCGGCAGGTCGCGGCTGATCAGGCGCACGTCGCCGCGCTCCATGCGCCGCAGCAGGGCCAGCCAGGCGTCGCAGTCCATGGCTTCATGCAGGCAGTCGTCGAGGGTTTGTTCCACTAACGGGTGCTCGGGCACGTCGCGCTCACCGGCGAGGTTTTCCAGGCAGGCAATCTGGTCCGGGAACACGCTGGCGATCAGGTCTTCGCTTTTCATGCGCTGGATCTGCGGCGCGACCTTGCGCCCACCGGCATAACGCGGCAACGCCAAGGCCACACCGGCATTCCAGCGCCAGCGCACGCCGAACAGCGGCGCATCCAGCACGGCCTGGATCAGGATATGTTCGGCGCTTTGGCTGTTGAGGTAGCGCCACACCTCATCCAGCTCGAAGCTGTGGCTGGTGGACAGCGACAGCACGATCGCATTTTCGCTGGCCGCCGCCTGCAACTCGAAGTTGAACGTGCGGCAAAACCGCTTGCGCAGGGCCAGGCCCCAGGCACGGTTGACGCGGCTGCCGAACGGCGTGTGGATGATCAATTGGGTGCCACCGGACGCGTCGAAAAACCGCTCCATGATCAGCGTGTCCTGGGACGGCAATGCACTCAGGGCCAGGCGTGCGCGGGCGAGGTAGTCGAGGAGCTGTTCGGCGCTGGCGCGGTTCAGGCCGAGTTCGCCGGTCAGCCAGGCCTGTGCGGCTTGCAGGTCGCCGGGTGTGGCGCCGAGCAGCGTGTCCAGTTGACCTTGCAAACGCGCCACCGCCGCCGACAGCTCGTGACTGCGCCCAGGCGCTTCGCCTAGCCAGAAGGGGATGGTCGGCGGTTGGCCATGGGCGTCCTCGACCCGCACTTTGCCGGCTTCGACCCGCAAGATCCGATAGGAGGAATTGCCAAGCTGGAAGATATCCCCGGCGATGCTTTCCACCGCGAAGTCTTCGTTGACGCTGCCGATGTTCAGGCTATGGGGTTCGAGCACCACGCTGTAGTCGGCGTTGTCGGGGGTGGTGCCGCCGCTGGTCACGGCGGTCAGCTTGGCGCCGCGCCGACCACGCAAGGTGCGGGTCAGGGCGTCGCGGTGCAGGTAGGCGCTGCGCATGCCCTGGCGACCGTTGTAGCCGTCGCAGAGCATCTGCAACAGTGCCTGGTAATGACGTTCGTCGAGTTCGGCGTAGGGCGCGGCGCGATGGATCATCTCCAGCAAGCCTTGCTCCGACCATTCACGGGCGCTGACTTCGGCGATGATTTGTTGGGCCAGCACGTCCAGTGGCGCCACCGGTATATGTAGGGTGTCCAGTTCGCCTCGACGCACGCAGTCGAGCAGGGCGGCGCATTCGATCAGATCGTCGCGGGTGGTAGCGAACAGGCGCCCTTTGGGTGTGCCGCCAACCTGGTGACCGGAGCGGCCGACCCGTTGCAGAAAACCGTTGATGGAACCCGGCGAACCGATCTGGCACACCAGGTCCACATCGCCGATATCAATCCCCAGCTCCAGGGATGCCGTGGCGATCAGCACTTGCAGCTCGCCGCCCTTGAGGCGCTGCTCGGCATCCAGGCGCATCTCCTTGGCCAGGCTGCCGTGGTGGGCAGCCACCGCAGTTTTGCCCAGGCGCTCGCTCAAGTGCCGGGCCAGGCGTTCGGCCAGGCGTCGGGTGTTGACGAACACCAGAGTGGTGCGGTGCTCGCGCGCCAGTTCGGCGAGGCGGTCGTAGACCAGCTCCCACACGTCATTGGCCATCACCGCCGAGAGCGGCACGGGCGGCACCTCGATATCCAGATCACGTGGGCGGGCGTGGCCGATATCCACAATCGCGCAGTCCCGGCCAGTGCCCACCAGGAACCGCGACACCGCGTCGATGGGCTTTTGCGTGGCCGACAAACCAATGCGCATCAGCGGCCCGGCGCACAAGCCTTGCAGGCGCTCCAGGCTCAGGGCGAGATGGCTGCCACGTTTGCCGGCGGCGATGGCGTGGATTTCATCGACGATCACCGTGCGTGTGCTGGCGAGCATCTGGCGACCGGAGTCCGAGCCCAGCAGCACGTAGAGCGATTCCGGGGTGGTCACCAGGATATGCGGCGGGCGCTTGCGCATCTGGGCGCGGTCTTTTTGTGGGGTGTCGCCCGTGCGCACGGCGGTGCGGATGATCAGCGGCGGCAGACCCAGGCGCTGCAAATGCTCGGTGATCCCGGCCAGCGGGTTTTGCAGGTTGATCTGTATATCATTGGACAGCGCCTTGAGCGGCGACACGTAGACCACCAGCGTCTCATCCGGCAGCTCACCGCCGTTGGCCAGGCCTCGGTGGACCAGGTCGTCCAGCACCGCCAGGAACGCGGTGAGGGTCTTGCCGGAGCCGGTGGGCGCGGCGATCAGGGTCGATTGACGCTGGCGGATCAGCGGCCAGGCCTGGGCCTGGGCGCCGGTCACCGAGGGGAACGTGCTGCGCAACCAGGCGCTGACGGCGGGGTGGAAGCCGGTCAATGCGGTATCAGTGGATTCAGGAAGGCTCATGCAATGATTGATAGCCCCAGTTCCAACAAGTTGCAATGGCACAGTTAATCCGTGACGGTTGCGCGATGAACCCGCAAAATGCAACGATTCTGACAAATACCTGAATAACCTTCGTTCCAACAGACCGGGCCTGCTCAATCTATGCGAATGCGCCTTATGTTACTGGGCGGCGGGAATGCCCTCGGGCAGGCGCTGATTCGCCTCGGTGCAGAGGAAGACATCGGTTTCCTCGCACCCAAACCGCCCCAAG
>Ga0182008_10000309_pt1 | contig 38347 bp, 33 predicted proteins | sample Sormic07211129_1_FD_120482 | JGI IMG/M metagenome (GOLD analysis project Ga0182008, IMG submission 120482) | Rhizosphere microbial communities from Sorghum bicolor, Mead, Nebraska, USA - 072115-129_1 metaG | ecosystem: Host-associated > Plants > Roots > Rhizosphere | place: USA: Nebraska...
TCTCTAAACTCTGACAGGCTTTTTGTAGTGCTTCGATAAAGGTACGGCCAATGGCCATTACCTCACCTACCGATTTCATCTGCAGGCCAAGCTCTTTGTTAGCCCCCTTAAATTTATCAAAGTTCCAGCGCGGAATTTTAACAATTACGTAATCTAAAGTAGGTTCGAAATATGCAGATGTTGTTTTGGTAATCTGATTTTCAATTTCATCCAGGTTATAACCGATAGCCAGTTTAGCCGCAATTTTCGCAATCGGGTAACCGGTTGCCTTACTGGCTAAAGCTGATGAACGAGATACCCTTGGATTAATTTCGATGGCGATAATTTCGTCGTTTGCCGGGTTAACCGAAAACTGCACGTTACAGCCGCCGGCGAAGTTACCGATGGCGCGCATCATTTTGATTGCCTGGTTGCGCATATCCTGGTAGCAACGGTCGGATAGGGTCATTGCCGGAGCTACAGTAATGGAATCTCCTGTGTGGATACCCATCGGATCGAAGTTTTCGATCGAACAGATAATGATAACATTATCATTGCTATCTCTTAATAACTCTAACTCGTATTCTTTCCAGCCTAAAACGGCCTTCTCTACCAGTACTTCGTGTGTTGGCGAAGCTTCTAAACCACGTTTTAGCGCCGCGTCGAATTCTTCTTTTTTATGTACGAAACCACCGCCAGAACCACCTAGTGTATAGGATGGGCGGATAACCAATGGGTAGCCGATTTCTTGCGCAGCTTCTTTACCTTCTAAAAATGAATTGGCAATTTTCGATTGTGCAACACCTACACCAATATCAACCATTAACTGGCGGAAAGCTTCGCGGTTTTCGGTTTTTTCGATGGCTGCAACATCTACACCAACTACTTTAACACCATATTTTTCCCAAACACCCCGTTCCTCAGCCTCTTTGCAAAGGTTTAGTGCAGTTTGCCCTCCCATTGTAGGAAGTACCGCATCAATTCTAGGTAGGTCTGCAGAGTCTATATGCTCCTGTAAAATAACTTCTATTGAATCAACCGTTAACGGGCGCAGGTAAACATGGTCGCCGATAACCTTATCCGTCATAATTGTGGCCGGATTGGAGTTGATAATAGAAACGGTAATCCCTTCTTCTTTTAAAGAAAGGGCCGCTTGCGAACCTGAGTAATCAAACTCACAGGCTTGGCCAATAATAATTGGTCCAGATCCGATAATCAGTACTGAGCGTAAGGAAGTGTCTTTAGGCATGATAAAGCTTAAACAATAATTAAAATTCTAAAGTATTTGAACCCGAAGGTGAAGAAGCAAGAGGTCTGATGCTTGCAAGAAGAAAAATCCCAACTGTTCTGTCGGGATGCAAAGATACATCATAGAAGTGATTTTAAGGCGTTTTTTTTAAAATAAAAAAGAGCGCTATTTGGGCGCTCTTTTTAGATTTTTCTTTCGGGAAATGAGTTATTGTTGTAATTTAATTTCGCCCAAATCAGTTGTCGCACTATCTTTTACAGCAACCTTTTCCAATATAGCATTTTGATACGGGGCATTGGCTTTTACTACTACAGTATAAACACCTTCTTTAAGGTTTGTAAAAGTAAAAACACCCTGATTAACCTGCGCAATTAGCGTGTCTTTCGCTGCTATAAGAGATACTGTCGAAGCAGCATCAATCGGCGTAATTTTCCCTATTATCCCGCCTGTTTTACTATTAGTAAAGGCAATGGCGCCTAAAGCAAACACAATCAGCAGAGATAATACAACACACAGTTTTCTCATCGTATAACGTTTTAGTTATTTATTGTCTTAAATACATAACAGCATTTAGTACAAAAAGTTTCAAATAATGAACACTATTTTTATGATTGTACTATAAATTATACACGAATGTAAAATTCAAATGTGTATATTTGTTGCAAGTGTTAATTATTGTTAAAACAATTTCGCTGATGTGGTCTTGTTGGTCAGAATTAAGTCACGAAGTTGTGATGATCTCATTATTGGCAATAATGTTGTAATATCGAGAACAGATATACGTTTTGTATATACTTTAGACAATGATCTAAAGCCTCCTCCGCGGATTAGTTACCCGCCATGAGGATTTCTTCATAAATAGTTTGTTTGGTTTATTATCCGGTTAGAGGAGCCCTCCTCAACCGGATTTTTTCTTTTAAGGTCTTTTTCTTTTACATTTGACTGTATCCAGAAGACATGTCGTGAATAAAAATATTAAAAAAATTGCTGTTGTTGGTCCGGAAAGTACTGGCAAATCTACTATATCGCAACTACTCGCCAAATACTATAACGTTTCATGGGTGCCAGAGTATGCCCGTTATTACTGCGAAAATCTGGTTGCGGATTATACCTTGCAAGATGAAGTGAATATGTATTACGGGCAGATCGCTTTGGAAGATGCAATTTTATTTACCGCTAAAGGTGATGTCATTATTTGCGATACCACTTTTATTACGGTAAAAATATGGAGCGATGAAGTGCTTGGTGAAACGCCTGAAGTTGTATTGGATGCATTACCCAAAAAGCCGTACGACCTGTATCTGTTAATGGATATTGATTTGCCCTGGCAGGATGATCCATTGCGCGATTTTCCGGAAAAACGCGAATATTTTATGGAGGTTTGGCATAAAGAACTCCGGGCCTTGAATGCAAATTATAAAGTAATTAGCGGTTTAGGTGATGAAAGGTTCGCAAATGCGGTTAAAGCCATTGATGATTTTTTGGGCAGGTAGGAGGTTTATCTTTTTTTGGAAATGATTGCCAGTAGCTTTTGGCTGCCGGTAGTCCCGCCATTCGCTTTAGCCCTCATGATCCCGATGAAAAATCGGGACGGGGCTGCCGCTTCTATCGGGTTTATTGCACAAAGGCTTGTTAATATGGTGCCTAAACATGCAACGTTCCTACATAACAAAAAAATAACATTTTTTTTCTGCCAGGCATTCGTCCCGATGGGACGAAATGTGATTATAATTGCACTCATTTTGTCTGGTTCGTATTAAAAGATGTTCCGTCCCACTGGGGCGCCTCGTCGGTAGCCTATTGTACGATTGTTAGTTTCGTTCGTAGGAACCTTTGGTAATCATCCCTTAATATCGCTACCAGCCTGGCCATCTAAACCCGTAGCAATGGTAGCTACCGTTTTTAAACCGAAAATACGTCAAATTCATGGTTATTCATCCGTTTTTAGATTTATCTAACTTAGAAAGCATCAAAAAACATGCTTGTTGTTAAATATTTTCTACATTTGTCCCATCATTAGGGGTGCCTTGTTTAAATAACACAAAAACAGGCTGAGATCATACCCATTTTGAGGTAAAAGGTAGAGGGGAAAAAGGTAGAGGGTAAAGCCCATCAGCCTAAAAACCTTCCAGCCACCAACCTCGAATGCACCTGATCCGGGTAATGCCGGCGTAGGGATTGGAGTTATGGAAGTTTAACTGAAAATCGGCAAAGCCCCTTTTCCGATGGGTTTAACTAAAAACAATAAAATTGAAAAACTTACTTTTTGCAGTGCTTGCTGCAATGTTGCCCTTCTTTGTATCGGCACAAATTTCGGTTACAGGTAAAGTAACAGATCAAAACCAGCAGCCGTTGCCGGGTGCCACGGTTAAATTGCGGAATCAAAAAACAGCGGTGGTGAGCGATGCCAGCGGAAATTACACCGTTACAAATCTATCTACGGGAAGATATACCATTATAGTAAGTTATGTAGGTTATAAATCTATTGAAAAAGCGATAGACCTTCTGCAAAATACAACACTAAACTTTAGCCTGGCGCCACAAAATTTTCTGGCTGATGAAGTAATTGTGCGTGCAACCCGTGCCACAGATAAATCGGCCACTACTTATAAGAACATTGGTAAAGAAGAAATCCAGCAGAATAATTTCGGACAGGATTTGCCTTTTATTCTTCAAAATACGCCAGGTGTGGTCGTTACCTCTGATGCAGGTGCTGGTGTGGGTTACACGGGTATCCGGATTCGCGGTAGTGATAACAGCCGGATTAACGTTACCGTTAACGGCATTCCCATCAACGATAGTGAAAGCCAGGGAACTTTTTATGTAAACATGCCCGATTTTGCCTCATCAGTTGACAATGTGCAGATTCAACGTGGTGTGGGTACCTCAACCAATGGTGCAGGTGCATTTGGCGCAAGTTTAAACATTCAAACTACGGCTAGCGAAACGCAACCTTATGCCGAACTGAACAATACATACGGCAGTTTCAATACCTGGAAAAATACCGTAAAGGTGGGGACTGGTTTAATTAACAACCGTTTTAGTTTTGATGGACGTTTATCAAGAATAAGCTCAGATGGTTATGTAGATCGTGGGTCTTCTTTATTAAAATCGTACTTTTTGTCTGGTGCTTACCATGGAGATAAGGACTTGTTGCGTGTAAATGTTTTCTCCGGAAACGAGAAAACCTACCAATCCTGGAACGGAATCCCGCAATCGCGTTTAGAAAATGATTTAGCAGGAATGCAGGCTTATATTGATAGAAATGGATTAGGTGCAGAAGATGCCGCAAACCTGCTAAACTCGGGCAGACGATACAATAGTTTTCTTTATAATAATCAAACGGATAATTACACGCAGAACCATTATCAGCTAATCTATGCCCGACAGTTTTCTGAGCAGTTTTCATTTAATGGTGCACTGCATTATACCAAAGGCGAAGGGTATTACGAAGAGTACAGGGTACAGGATAAACTGGCTGCTTATGGCTTAAATCCCGTTGTAATTCCTGGCGGAACCCCTATTACCAAAACCGATTTAATCCGCCGCCGCTGGTTAGATAATGATTTTTACGGGGTTACCTACGCCTTTAATTATGTGCCTCAAAAGAATCTGAATTTTACTTTGGGTGGAGCTTATAATGAGTATAAGGGTGCGCACTTTGGACAGGTGATCTGGGCACAATATGCATCAAACGGCAATATCGACAGGCGTTATTATGATAATGATGGTTTTAAAACTGACTTTAATGTTTATGGAAAGGTAAATTATAGTCCCATTGAAGATTTGAGTTTATTCGCCGATCTGCAATACCGTCGGGTATATTATGACATTGCCGGAACAGAAAATAAATTGAATACTTTGGCTATTAACCAAACCTTAAATTTCTTTAACCCGAAATTTGGGGCCACCTATTTTATTAATCCACAGAGCAATGTATATGCTTCATTTAGTGTGGCGAATAAAGAGCCTAACCGCGACGATTTTACAGATGCGGCAGTGGGTGTTACCCCTAAACCAGAGCGTTTAAATGATGTAGAATTAGGCTACCGCTTTAAAAACCATCAATTTAATATAGGTGCCAATGCTTATGGCATGTTCTATAAAAATCAATTGGTGGTTACCGGAAAAATAAATGATGTGGGTGGGAACTTTCGCCAGAATGTAGACAAGAGTTACCGTTTAGGGATTGAGCTGGATGGCGCCTACACCATTAGTTCTCATTTCGCATTAAATGCAAATGCCGCACTAAGTAGGAATAAAATCAAAAACTTTACGGAATACTATGATGACTACGATAATGGTGGACAGATAGTCAACAATTATCAGTTAACTGATATATCTTACTCGCCAAATATGGTACTTTTTGGCGAATTGGTTTATAAACCAATCAGTGGTTTTGCTATAGCCTTACAGAGTAAATATGTAAGCAAACAATATTTGGATAATACCCAGAACAACGACAGGACCATTAACGGTTATTGGGTAAGCAATGCACGTTTAGGTTACGACTTTAAATTTGCAGGTGTTAAAAACATTAACCTCGGTTTACTGGTCAACAATATTTTAGATAAGAAATATGAAAGCAACGGTTATACTTATGGTTACCAATTGGGTGGCAGCAGAATAACCGAAAACTTTTTTTACCCACAAGCAGGAACTAACTTTTTGTTAAGTTTGAATGTGAAATTTTAATCTGTTTTTTCGAGTTGACAACTTAAACAGGCTAATTGCCCAAAAAGTTGTCAACTCTTATTGCCTGTAGTAACAAATTAGCATGAAATACATCGAAAAGTTCCATTACATCACACACGATATCACTCATTTAAGCCACATCGAACAGGCACAACAAGCCTGCGAGGCCGGTGCAAAATGGATCCAGTACCGTTGTCTGAGCAAAAGTGATGAAGAACTCTTACAGGATATTAATGCGATAGCCGAAATCTGTGATGATTGGGGGACCACTTTAATCGTTACCGATCATGTTCATTTGTATGGAAAGGCCGATATCCAGGGGTTTCATATCGAAGATATGGATGCTGATTTTATTGCCTTGCGTAAGCTGGTAGGCCATGATATTACCCTCGGAGGATCTGCACATACCGTAGAAAATTTAGTCAGGCTTGCCAAAGAGGGGGCCGATTATGTGGGCTATGGTCCATTTGCAGAAACGGAAACCAAACCCAATAATTATTCGCATTTAGGTATTGAAGGCTATCAGCATGTGGTAAAAGCATTGAAAGCTCAGGCCATCACTATTCCGTTATTGGCTGTAGGCGGGATCAAAACCTACAATGTGGAAGCTTTGATGCAAACCGGTATTTATGGCATAGCTGTATCCGGGGCCATTAATTTCGCTGACGATTTTATTGAAGCCTATGAGGATTTTTACACGTTAGTGAATGAAAATACTTCTTACGGTAAAAGATAGATTGGTATCTGTTCCACCTGCCAAGGCAAAACGCTATCGGGATAACTTTTTATCGAAAAGAACTTTAAGATATTAAACTTATGATCAACACTTCCCTCTGGGTAAGTGAGTATCCATACAATCGTTAATCATTTTACGCCCGCCTGATTCTTCCTGTACTGTACTTAAAGCGAAATTTATATATTCGCATTATGTCTTCACACCATATTGTAAAAGAAAAACAAGAACCGGCTTTATATATTGATGAACTCGGGAACTTTAATGAAGAATTTTTGGGACAATTGCTTGAATGGAGCCCTACGCTTTTAGTTAATGGAGAAAATTACGATAAGATTTTTTCTTTGGGTTTAAAGGTAGATGTGCTGGTAAATGGGAATGGGCAGGAAGCGCAGGAAGATACAAAAGTTGTTCAGGGGCCTGTTGATGCTTTAATGGTAGCCATTAATTATCTGTACGAAGAGAAATATCCTGCGGTAAATGTGATTACGAGGAAATTTGACCTGGAGAAATTTGCTGGATTTGAAGATAAAATTAACTTGGTGGTATTCACCGAAAGAGCAAAGCACTATCCCATAAAATCGGGATTCTCTGTCTGGAAACCTGCCGGAAGCGAATTTCTGATCCATGGCAACCGATATCTCGAAGTAACCAACCTCGCGCAGAATGAAGAAGAAATTTTTACCGTAGTTAAAGATGGCTTTGTAGAATTTACCTTTTCAGGACAACCGATTTTTATAAGCGAACCCATATGATCACCATTAGGAAAGCAAAAGAAGAAGATATAGAAGTGATCAGGGATATTGCTGCGGCAACCTGGCCATCAACCTATCTTGATATTATCGGGCAGGAGCAGATTGATTATATGTTGGAGAAAATGTATAGCAAGAGAGAACTGTTGAAACAACTGATGGAGGGATATATTTTCCTGATCGCAGAGGAAGGTGAAAATCAGTTTGGGTTTGCAGGATATTCTATTATTGGTCATGATGAACGCATTTACAAACTGCATAAACTTTATGTGCTTCCATCTGCACATGGTAAAGGCATTGGAAAAATCTTAATTAATGAGGTTTTTAACCAGGTAAAAAATGCAGGGGGAAACGCTTTGCAATTGAATGTAAACAAATATAATAAAGCCAAAGACTTTTATCTGAAAGGCGGTTTTACCATTAAAGAATCGGTAAAAATTGATATTGGTGAGGGTTATTTTATGGACGATTATATTATGGAATATAAGTTTTAAATCTTCTCAAATTATCGTCATTTCGAGCGTAGTGCAAAGCAGCCGAGAACCACGTAGTGCTCAGCGAAGCTAAATCTATCTTAGTAGATCTCTCCGTTACGCTGCACTTCAGTCGAGATGACGTGACTATGGATACTAATTCTTCATCCTTCCCTGCTCTGCTTCGGTGCCTGTTGAACGACGACGGGCAGGTTTAATCTCATTTTTGCCAAAACGATAGGTGAAACTGATCCGGCCGATGCGGGTTTCATTTTTTTGATGTAAAGCGTAGGTTAAACCCGGATAAGCGCTTGATAAATTATTTTCAGACATATTAAATACATCTGATAAGGCCAGCTTCAAACTTGCTTTTTTGTTGAACAGCGATTTGCTCAAGCCCGCATCAATAAAGTAGCGGGCTTTTAAACTTAGCGTTCCATAATCTAGTGGCGATTCGTAACTGCCGTTTATCTCGGCAGTAAAGCCATCCATAATGTTAAAGGTTTGCTGTGATTTAAATTGGAAAGATGTTTTTCCGGTTTTTAAAGCACTTCCGGCCAGATCTGGCGCTTCAAAACTAAGGTAAAAAACATTTAGGTTATTATTGGCCTGCCACCATTTCGTAAGCTGAAGCGGTACATTTAAATTGGCATTGTAACTGATGTTGGTGGCGATATTTGCATTGGTTTGATATAACGATTGGCTTGCTGCATCAGGCAGGATTACTTCAGCAATAACATCATTAATCCTGCTATAACCTATCGAGATCATGTATTTTTGCAACAGGGTATAACTCAGCTCAAAATTGTGTGTATACTGCGGGTTTAAAAATGGATTCCCTTTGCTGTAAGTAAATTCATCCAGGTAATAAATAAATGGATTCAGAGCGTCATAACTCGGACGGTCTATCCTTCTGCTGTAAGAAAACCCTAACTGATTGTTTTTTGAAAGCGTTTGCTGAATAAATAGCGTTGGAAAGAAATCCCAGTAATTTCGTTCTACAACGGTGCTTTTGGTGATCAGGTTCCCTTTCGATTTGGTTTGCTCAACCCTCAGTCCAATTTGTACACTGGTATTTTTAAACTGTTTGTTTATGTTGGTATAAGCTGCATTTACATTTTCGTCATATATAAATTGATTGCTCCTTTTAATATCGTTCCGCCATATATTATTGACGTATGCTTCTGCCTGAAGATCGTTATCTGTTTTAACCCAGCTGCTTTTAAGCCCGGCTTCGAGTTTAACCGTTTTGGTTAGCGAAACATTATAATCAAGTTTAAATGCTTTGATATCAATCATGGAAGGGGTGTTGTTCCTGGTATAAATGACCGGGCGGATTCTGTCTCCATTTTGAAACCGGTAATCGTTTTCATAATCAGAGCCATCGTTTCCTTTATATCTGGAGTAATCTAAATCTGCTGAGATTTCTGAACCCGCCGTATCCAAAACAGATTTATAATTTAAATTGTAAGCAACATTATTGTATCTGTTTGTCTGCAATGAATTGGTTATCAGGCTCGAATCTGCCTTTTGGAAGGATGGGCCAATTAAAGTCTTGTTAGCGGAGGCTTCAGTTCCATGGTTAAAATAACCATTTACCAATATGCCAATGGTATTTTTTTTGTCGATGAAATAATCCAATCCTGCCTTAAGGTTATTGTTATATTGTTTTCTGTTGCTCTCACCTACTTGCGTAAAGTAAGTATCGGGTGTACCGTTCGAAATCCGGTCGATAGCGATCAGGTTATCGCGCTCAAATTTGCCATAGTTGTAATTACCAAAAAGATTAAGTTTCTGTGTACGGTGGTTCAGGTTTAAACCTGCATTCCCCCTTAGGTTTTTACCATAACCTAAAGATCCGTTTAAGCTGCCATTTGTGCCGCCGTTTTTATTCTTTTTGGTTTTGATATTAATAATTCCTGAGTTACCTGATGCATCGTATTTGGAAGATGGATTGGTAATCAGTTCAATGCTTTCAATGTCTGAACTCTGCATATTGCGTAACAGGTTAGCCACATCTGCACTGCTCATATAAGTTTGTTTGCCATCCAATTGAATGAGTACCCCCTGTTTGCCCATCATCGAAATTTTATCGTTCTGGTCTACTGTTACACCCGGAGCTTTTTGTAAAACTTCCAAGGCAGTAGAACCGGTCATGATCGAACTGTTAGAAACGTTCATCACGATCTTATCCATTTTTCTTTCGATTAATGGCTTGGTTACCGCTACATTTACTTCTTTCAGGTTTTGTGTGTTTGCAACAAGCTGTGCCGTTCCGAAATCAACCTTCTGATTATCTTCTGTTATAACAATGGTTTTGCTTTTAATGGTTTTGTAGCCCATGTTACTGGCCTTGTAATAATAGCTTCCTTTGCCCGTAACACTAAAATAAAATATTCCGTTTGGATCGGTAAATGCCGTTTTAACCACACTCGAATCAGATGCTTTGAAGAGCACAACGGTAACGTAATCTGCAGGCTTTTTAGTTTCATCTAAAATTATCCCGCTGATGTTGGGTTTAGCGTTTGTTTGCGCAAAACCTATTGTAATGGTAAAGAGAAGTATAAGGGTAAACGTTATTTTGTATAGTGTGCTCATATTTAGGTATTTATTGTTAAAAAACCGGCAAAAAGATTCCTATACCGCATGTGCATGCGCTTTCAGTTAATTATTGCTTATTTTAAAGTTTAGCCGGAAGCGAAAGGTTCCGATTGTTTAGTTATAGATAAGACGATTGTTTTTTAAAAAGGTTACAGGAATTTCGAAAAAGTCCGAAATTAAAAGTCTTGTTGTAAATTTGAGGTATACAGATTGGAGAATCAATATAGCTCCGTTTAAATCGATGTTTATACTTGTTTCAACTAATCATAGCGCCAGTAAATGCAAAATTTATTTTAGAACAATTAACGAATTGCCGGTTCATCGGTTACCGGATGCTACAGGAAAAATAAACCAGTAAATAAAAAAAGCCACAGGCCAACAAGTTATATGCTTGCTGGCCTGTGGCCTTAAATTTTTGGATTATAAAATATTATTTCATTCCAAGTACATCCACACCTTGTTCAAAAACAACATCAACCGGAATATTCTTTTTGGTCAAACGGTCCAGGTCAGTTTGTAGTGCTGTATGGATCACTGCTTTCTCTTTTTGTGCTTTTTCTACCGCAGCCTTATCGCCGTTACCCTGAAGGGTAAGAATGAAGGCACTCAGATCGTTCATGGCCGATGCAAATTTTTCAAAGTTTACTTTGTAAGTGCCTTTGGCTGTACGCTCAAAAGCTCCTTTTTCCTGAAAGTAATTGAAGCACTGCATGTTTGCTTTTCCATGTGCTTCAGAAACACCAAAGCGCACTGAACGTAAAATGCCAGCCATAAATGTGGTATAATAATCTTTTATATCACCTTGCAATTCGCCCTTTTTGAGCAGGCCGGTTACCATATATAAACCTAAAATATCAGCTTTGCCCTCTTCCAGCCAGCTGTATTGTTCTTTTAATGCAGCACGAACAAAACCTTTGCCAGTAATGGTCTTTTTAATTCCTAAGCCATGCGCCACTTCATGAAACATGACGTTTGCAAAAAAAGCATCAAATTTAATGTACTGCTGCTGGTCTGCTTCGATTAATTCTTTTGATATCGGCACCAGAATTTTATCAAATTTCGCTTCCATGGCATTTTTTAGCTGCGAACGGCGCGTACCTTTTTCCTGCTGAATTTTTTCGTCGTTTGGCAGGTTTACCGCAATGGTTTTAGATCCGGCATTACAGTCTCCGGCATAATAAACAACGTCGTACGCATTTAACTCAGAGTCTGTTCCGGGTGTTTCCGTTTTATATTTTGCTGCAACAGGCAGGTTTTTCTGTAATTCGGGAAGCATTTTTACATACTTCGCCAGGCGCTTGCTCCACTCTTTATCTTTAATTAGAACATAAGCTTCGTAACTGGTACGGGCATTAAAAAGTTTATCTTCATAATTTTCAATCGGGCCGATAATGATGTCTAAACCATTCGTTTTCATATCCAGCCAGGCATAATCACTTGCAGTAAAATTATCAGTTACCAAAGCGTCGGCCCTTAAGTTTAAATATTTTTTTAAACCGGCATCTTCCGCAAGCAGCGCAGCTTGTTTTAACAATGAGCTTGCTTTTTGTAATTCTGCAGCAAATAGTACGTGATAAGGTACTGTTGATAATTTGCCAGTACTGTCTTTTTGGACCACGGAATAGGCGCCAAATTTATCTTTAAGATCTGATTTTTCTATAGCTTCCTTTGTAATTCCATATGGATAAAAGAATGCGCCCTCTGGTTTGGGGCCAACCCCCTCAACAAAAGGTTTATCGTTATTTAACCTGTCCCAGGGGCCATAATTGATATTCAAGAAATCGCGTGTTTTTTCATCTTTGATCGTGGCCAGCAAGCTATCTCTTTGTGGATAAGCTTGTTTCCAATACAGTTGATCCATAATTTCTGCCGCCTGAATTAACAAAGGCAAAATTTTACGGTCGTTAGTGCTGAGCCCGTTAATATTGGTGGTTAATTTTACCCTTTCGTAGATGGGTAACCGTTGTGCAACATAATCGGTAAGACTATCTTTTTGTACTACCACAGTCTTTTCATCATTAGATTTATTATCACCCGTACAAGACGACAAGGCGCCTGCTGAAATGGCTATTGCTGATAAAAACAGGGTTGATCTGTATAAATTCTTCATATTAAAGTATATCGCTGCTAAATTAGTAAATTTTGAAAGCTTTGTATAAAGTTTGATGCATTGGACTAAGTTTAGCATAACTTTGTACCTTCATTTTTTAATCAACATATCTATGCTGTTTGCTAATTTATACAAAACATCTATCTTAACTGCTTTTTCTCTGACTATGATTTTAGCCTCATGCACCACCAGCAGGTATGCGGCAACAGAAAAAATTTATAAAGATAAGGCAAAAGGTTTTGCAGAAATTATTGGAACGGTACCTCCCGCCGGGCAGTTGTACGATTCGTTAAATGCAACAAATCAGCAGTGGATTGGTTCTGTAAATTTTGGCATACGTAAACCAAATTTCGTGGTGATCCACCATACGGCTCAGGATAGTTTGGCGCAAACCATCAAAACATTTTTCTCTACCAAAGCAGGTACCAGCGCGCATTATGTAATTGGTCGCGACGGTAAAGTGGTGCATATGGTTAATGATTACTTACGTGCAAACCATGCCGGTGTAAGTAAATGGGGAAAGGACACGGATCTTAATTCTTCATCAATTGGTATTGAGCTGGATAATAACGGCTTAACTGATCCCTGGCCTGATGCCCAGATAAATAGCTTGTTAAAATTGCTGGCCACGCTAAAAAAAACATATAACATCCCTACTGCAAATTTTATCGGTCATGCCGATATTGCACCCAAACGTAAAAACGATCCCAAAAATTTCCCCTGGAAAAAACTTGCCGATAAAGGCTTCGGTTATTGGTATGATGACGTACTGAAAAACCCACCAGCAGATTTTAATACCGAAATGGCCTTAAAATACATTGGTTACGATACCAGCAACCTTCCTGCTGCAATTACCGCTTTCAAAATCCATTTTATCCAGAGTGATATTATGCCGACCTTAACACCAGTAGATATTTTGGTGCTGTATAATGTTTATACGAAGTATTAAGGGTGGAGCGTTTGCCGGTTAGTGTAAATAATTCCGAAAGTCAGATGACCGGCATTATGAAGTTTGCCTGCCCCTTTACAAACTTTGCGTTCTTTGCCGTTAACAATGCATGATGTAAAACGGATGAAGGAATTATTTGCATGCGGTAGTCAACCAATGGACCATTGGCTAATGAGCTACTCAAAAAAAAGCACAGATAAATCACATGAATATGTGTTCATCTGTGCCTGTTTTGATCAAAAAAGCAAAAGCTAGTTTGGCTTCTTGAAGGTATCTTTTAGGGTTACCGTTCTATTAAATACCAGCTTATCTGTTGTAGAATCTTTATCTAAACAGAAATAGCCTTTACGGATAAACTGATAACGGCCATCCAAATCTGCATCAGCTAATGCTGGTTCGATATAAGCGTTCGGTAATACTGTTAAACTTTCAGGATTTAAATAATCTTTAAAATCACCTTCTTCTGCATCGGGGGTTTCAGATGTAAATAAACGATCATACAAACGGATTTCTGCCGTTTTAGCATGTGGAGCGCTTACCCAATGGATGGTACCTTTAACATTGATACCGCTGGTGTCGCTTCCACTTTTCGATTCTGGGATGTAAGTGCAATGAATTTCAGTAACATTTCCATTTTCATCCTTCACAAAATCTTCGCATTTAACAATATAGGCAAATTTTAAGCGTACCATTGCACCGGGAGCCAAACGGAACCATTTTTTAGCCGGCACTTCCATAAAATCTTCACGTTCTATCCAAAGCTCCTTGCTAAAAGGGATTACACGTGTGCCGCCGCCATCTTCAGCTTCAGGATTATTCTCGCCGATTAAATCTTCTGTTCCTTTTTCGTAATTGGTAATTACCAGTTTAATCGGGTCTAAAACTGCCATAACCCTATTGGCCGTTTTATTTAAATCCTCGCGGATACAGAATTCCAATAAACTAAGCTCAATTAAGTTTTCGCGTTTGGCAATACCAATACGCTCGCAAAACTCACGAATACTCTTTGGGGTAAAACCTCTCCTGCGCAAACCGCTAATGGTAGGCATCCGCGGATCGTCCCATCCATTTACCAGGTTTTCGTTAACGAGCTGAAGAAGCTTACGCTTGCTCATTACCGTACTGGTCAGGTTTAAACGGGCAAATTCATATTGTTTGGAAGGAAAAATCTCTAATTTTTCGATAAACCAATCGTATAGTTCACGGTGCGAAACATACTCCAACGTACATATAGAGTGGGTGATGTTTTCGATACTATCACTTTGTCCATGCGCAAAATCGTACATGGGGTATATACACCATTTGTTGCCTGTGCGGTGGTGTTCGGCATGTTTAATGCGATAAATAATCGGATCCCGCATTAACATATTCGGGCTGGCCATATCAATTTTGGCTCGTAAAATATAAGCGCCGTCTGCAAATTCGCCATTTTTCATTTTTGTGAAAATGTCTAAATTTTCTTCAATGCTGCGGTTACGGTATGGGCTATCCTGTCCTGGTTCTGTTGGTGTACCTTTTAACGCTGCAATTTCATCTGCAGAACTCTCATCAACATATGCCAAACCTTTTTCAATCAGCTTAACGGCAAATCCATACAACTCATCAAAATAGTCTGAGGCATATAACTCATTTTTCCAGTTAAAGCCCAGCCACCTGATATCTTCTTGCTGGCTATTTACATATTCTGTTTTTTCTGTAACCGGATTGGTGTCGTCAAAACGCAGATTGGTATAACCGCCGTATTTTTGTGTCAGTCCGAAATTTAAGCATATCGCTTTCGCGTGGCCGATGTGTAGATAACCATTAGGTTCAGGCGGGAAACGCGTAACCAAAGTTTCATACTTACCACTATTTAAGTCGTTCTCAACAATTTCTTCAATAAAGTTCAATGACTTTTCTTCACTCATAAAAACCTGTAAATTAGGAATGCAAATGTAAAAAGATTGAGCGGATTTATACAATGATTATAGGTTTATTAGCCCGTAGTTGATACTTGATAGCCCTGAACTTCGTTGTAGAGCTGTGAAAGAACGAATATGTTGCTATTCTAGGCTAATTTGCTATCTAAAACCACCACTATGAACAATGAGCCATCAGCCGTTATCTGCTTTTTCCTATGTATCAATTACCTAATAAATCGATACATTTACATCAACTTAATATGAATGATGAGCAAAGTATTAAATCGGCCTATCCGCGTTTTGGTAGCTAAAGTTGGATTAGATGGCCATGACAGAGGGGCTAAAGTAATTGCAACTTCCTTAAGGGATGCTGGCATGGAAGTTATTTATACTGGCCTGCGCCAAACACCGGAAATGGTGGTGAACACAGCGCTTCAGGAGGATGTTGATGCTATCGGAATTTCTATACTTTCTGGTGCACACATGACGGTTTTTCCAAAAATTATTCACTTTATGAAAGAAAAACAATTAGATGATGTGTTATTAACCGGTGGTGGAATTATTCCGGAAGCAGACCGGTTGAAACTGGCAGAAATGGGTGTTGGCGAACTATTTCCCCCAGGTACAACAATGGCCAGTATTGTAGAATATATTCAGAATTGGGTAACAGAAAACAGAAATTTTTAAGCTATGGCATATCAAAATTTAATATCAGAACTAAAGGAAAACATTTTATACGTGACCATCAATCGCGAAAGGGCACTAAATGCTTTAAATAAAGATACCTTGGCAGAACTGGCGGATGTAATTAACTATGCTGGTAAAACTGATCAGGTAAGGGGTGTTATTTTAACCGGTGCAGGTGATAAAGCTTTTGTTGCAGGGGCTGATATTAAAGAGTTTTCTGATTATAGTGGTAAACAGGGAGAGGATTTGGCAAAACATGGTCAAGATCTGGTTTTTAATGCCATTGAAAATTCCTCAAAGCCATTTATCGCAGCAATTAACGGCTTTGCTTTAGGCGGAGGACTGGAGTTGGCTATGGCCTGCCACATGCGCGTTGCCTCAGACAATGCGAAATTAGGCTTGCCAGAAGTTACTTTAGGCTTAATTCCCGGTTATGGGGGTACACAGCGCCTCACGCAGTTGGTTGGAAAAGGTAAAGCAATAGAAATGATTACGACCGCAAATATGATTACAGCTTCGGCGGCAGAAAAAATGGGTCTGGTAAATCATGTTGTTCCACAGACTGATTTAATCAGTAAGGCTGAAGAAATTTTGAATTTGATTAAGCAACGTGCACCATTAGCTGTTTCGGCGGCATTGAAAGCTGTAATCGCAGCAGTGAATAATAACAATGGTTATGCTACCGAAATTGAAGCGTTTGGTAACTGTTTCGAAACTACCGACTTTAAGGAAGGCGTAGCGGCATTCGTTGAAAAGAGAAAACCAAATTTTTTAGGCAAATAGTAGTAGAGATGTAGTATTAATTTGTCATTAATACAACAAAAATGTTGCAAATTCTTTTCAATGCAATATTTTTTGAGTAATTATGTTATTCAATTATTAACCCATTATCAATTAATGGGTTTTTATGATAATAACGCTACTCATGAAAAAGAAGATACTCATTGTTGACGATGAAATTAGCATCGGCTTATTGCTGTCCAAATTTCTAACTAAAAAAGGATTTGAAGTTTGGAATATAACAAGTGGTAAAAAAGTTTTGCAAGCGCTTGAAAAGGAGCGGTTTGATTTGGTGTTATGTGATTACCGCTTGGATGATACAGATGGGAAAGAAATTCTAATTTATATTAAAGCGCACTATCCGAACACCAGTGTGATTATTATAACCGGTTATTCAGATATCAAGCTCGCTGTAGAACTGATAAAACTTGGTGCTTATGATTATATTGTGAAGCCGCTTTATCCCGATGAAATTCTAAATACCATCAATAAAGCCCTGGAAGCACAGGGAGCATTGAAATCTGCTAAAAATCTCAAATATGCTGGTGGCCATGTTATTGCCGATTTGATTGGTAACGCAGCGTATATAAACGGGGAGAGCGGTGCTTCAGTATTGTTGCTGAAACAGATCCAGCTCATAGCGCCAACAGGTTATACTGTTATTCTATCAGGGAAGAGCGGAACCGGAAAAGAATGTGTAGCCAAAACAATCCACCTCAATAGCTCGCGTAGCGAACAGCCTTTCATTGCTATGGATTGCGGTTCTTTAACTAAAGACCTGGCGGCGAGTGAATTTTTCGGACATGAAAAGGGCGCCTTCACCGGAGCAACCTTCACCAAGATTGGCCACTTTGAGCAAGCGAATGGTGGCACATTATTTCTTGATGAAATCGGTAATCTGTCGTACGAGATCCAGGCAACTTTGCTTCGGGCCGTACAGGAGCGGAAAATAAAGCGCATCGGGAGTACGAAGGAAATTAATCTGGATGTACGGCTTATTGTAGCCACCAATGAAAATTTACAGGAAGCGATCCAAAAGGGTAAATTCAGGGAAGATTTATATCACCGCTTTAACGAATTTTCGATACACGTTCCGGCATTGAAAGATCGTGAGCATGATATTTTAATCTTTGCTGAACACTTTTTGGCCACAGTGAACAAAGAATTAAATAAAAAAATCAAAGGTTTCTCTGATGAAGTGAAGAAATGTTTATTGGCTTACAGTTGGCCAGGTAATGTGCGCGAGCTGAAGAATGTAATCAGGCGCATTGCCTTATTAACTGAAGGCGATTGGATAGAAAGGGAAGTTTTACCATTGGAATTCGGTATGGCTGATTATCAGCATAAACAGGGCGAAAAAAAAGCTGCTCTTTTGCCGATGGCATTAAATCATGACCAATCACTTAATTTGCGGTATGCTGCTAAAGAAGCTGAATACAATAAAATTCTAGAGGTGCTAAAATCGGTTAATTTTAATAAAACCAAAGCAGCAAAAATTTTAAACATAGACAGAAAAACACTCTATAATAAAATAAAATTTATTGATGCAGGTGATGGAATATAAATTTTAAATCAGGAAAACAAAACCAGCCATTTCAGCATTTAGAGAATAACCTTATCATCTAAAAATGTCAGTATTCTCTTATAAGCAGCGCAATAACATCAACCTGGTGATTATTATTGCGCTTGGCGTATTAATTGCATATTCCCTGCAAAGTATTTTTAGTGCTATTTTAAGCACTTTAGTGCTTTATACGATAATGCGGCCAGCTTATATCCATTTGGCTGAAAATAAGGGATGGAACAGAAGAGTAACGGCTATTTTTCTCATCGCCATCTCTATCATACTTATTGTACTGCCATTTTATGCGTTAAGCAGTATGGTAATCAGTAAAATTTCAGAACTGAAGAATAACGAGGTTTTTTTTCAGAACCTGCTGATTAAATTACAGCACCTTATTCCGTTTAAAATTAATCAGGAACTTATTCAGGAAGGATTAAACCGTTTAGGCAATTGGGCTACAGATCTCTTTCCTTCTTTGCTATCGAGTGCAGTAAATATTGTATTAAGCCTGTTGGTCATGTACTTTTTACTCTACTTTATGTTGATAGAACGAGAGAGATTCGAATTTTCGCTCGTTAAATATGCACCATTCAGAGAGCAGAATGCGCTTCGCTTTGGCGATGAAATGAGGAATACAACCTATGCGAATGTATTGGGCCAAGGCTTAATCTGTCTTGTTCAAGGTGCATTGGTGAGTGTGTCTTTTTATGTCTTGGGTTATAAAGACCCTGTGTTTTGGGGCGTAATTACCACATTTATTTCTTTTGTGCCTGTTCTGGGGCCCCCTGTTGTTTTTGTCCCCGCAGCGATTTTGCAGATTGCAAACGGAAATAATTTTGCAGGCTGGGCCATGCTTATTTTTGGTTTTGTAGTGATTATCAATATCGATAACGTGCTGAGGTTTATCATTGCAAAAAAAATCGGTAATATTCATCCGATAATAACTGTAATTGGCGTAATTATTGGTATCCCTTTGTTCGGAATACTGGGCCTTGTTTTTGGCCCGCTGCTGTTATCTTATTTTATATTGCTTGTTAAGATTTACGAAACCAGTACACTTGCATCAGAAAGATTGGAAAGAATTAAAACAAATAATGAGCATAGTGAGTTATAATATAGCTTAACAATAAATAATGTAATGGTTTTATATTGTATATGATTGTTAAACCCTTAAAATAAATTGATTATGAATGATAACTCAAAAGTTGTAGTTGCGCTTTTAGCAGGCTTAGCTGCCGGTGCAGCCTTAGGAATTTTATTCGCACCAGACAAAGGTGATGAAACCCGTGATAAACTAAGCCAGTCGTTAAAAGATCTTGGCGATTCCATCAAAGATAAAGCAGCAGATGAGATTAATAATCTGGCTAGCCTAAAAGATAAAGTCGTTAGCTCGATTAAAACCAAATTGAGAAGCGTAGAAGAAGAATATAGCGACGACGTAGAGCACGCATAGTAAATAAATATTGCATAGCCAGGTGTTTACCCGGCTAAATCTCATCTGAATTATGCAGGAGAATAAAGATAAAAGTATTGAAGATCTGGTGGATGATGCCAAAGGCTTTTTAGAAGCCAGGGTAGAGTACACCAGACTTTATATTGTAGAAAAAGCATCGAAAATTTTTGCTGATCTGGTAACCAGTACAGCTGTTATAGTTTGTTTTATTTTGGCCTTTTTATTTGGCTCTGTAACTTTAGCACTATACGTATCCGATCTTTTGGGTAGTTATGCAGGAGGTTTTGGCTGTGTTTCCTTGTTTTATATTTTACTGGCCGTAATTGTCTATTTAACTAAAGATAAGTACATTGAAAAAGCAATTATCAATGTAGCGATTAGAAAATACTTTGATAAACTTGCAGATAAGGAGGAAGATGAGAAGTTATAAAGATATCCGTAACTTGGAAGACCTGCAGGCTAGAAAATTAGAACTTAAGGTTGAGTATACGCTTAAGCAAAATATGCTTAAATCGGATAGCAAAACGTTTTTAAAACAGTTTACCCTTGGTGCATTGATCAAGCGATATGCCACGCCCAACAATCTTTTCAAAGCAGACGAAAAATTAAATATCAGCGGTACGGCCATGTCGTTGCTTTTGCCGATGGTAATGAATAAAACCCTCTTCAGAGGTGCTGGTTTTTTAACCAAGGCAGCTGTAGGATTTGTGTCTGGTAAGTTAGGTAAATCGCTCGACGCGGAACATTTATCGGCAATTTTTAATTCTGTTAAAGGTTGGTTCGGGAAAAAGAAAGAAAAAAAAGAAAAAAAGTTTATTGATTATGGCATCCCGCCTGATAGTGAAACGTATTAGTTTCACGTTTAGTTAGTCATTAGTTCATTAGTGAGCAAATTGACAAAATGGTCATTCATCAACAAGCCTCAGGATTTAAATTCTGAGGCTTGTTTGTGTGTCGTCACCCTTCACTTGTAGCGCAGTAGGAAGCTATGCAGTAAACCGAGCCTTAAGCGAATTCACCGAAGGCAATTTATTTCAGTGGCTTCGTAAATATGGGGAAACAAAACCGGTAGTTATCGGATCAGCATTGACTGATCTGCCTACAAATCCGTTTTAATCTTCAATTCTTTCAGTTGTTTTTCGTCAATCGTACTTGGACTGTCAATCATAACATCTCTACCCGAATTGTTTTTAGGGAAAGCAATTACATCCCGGATAGAATCCAAACCAGCAAAAATCGAAGTTAATCGGTCGAAACCAAAGGCAATACCACCATGTGGAGGTGCGCCGAATTCGAATGCATCCATTAAGAAACCAAATTGTTTTTGTGCTTCTTCTGCACTAAAACCTAAATGTTTGAACATCAAAGCCTGCAATGTACGATCATGGATCCGGATCGATCCGCCACCAACTTCCGTTCCGTTAATGACCAAATCGTATGCATTGGCGCGTACCTCACCTGGATTGGTATCCAATAAAGCAATATCTTCAGGTTTTGGCGAAGTGAACGGATGGTGCATGGCATGGTAGCGTTCTGTTTCTTCATCCCATTCTAGAAGTGGGAAATCTAATACCCAAAGGGCAGAGAATGTATTTTTATCGCGTAAACCTAAACGGTTACCCATTTCTAAGCGAAGCTCATTTAATTGTTTACGTACTTTATCGGTAGAGCCAGCTAAAATCAGTAATAAGTCGCCTTTTTCCGTTGCGAAAGCTTCACTCCATTGTTTAAGATCATCCTCATTAAAGAATTTATCTACTGAAGATTTTAGGGTTCCATCATCATTATGGCGGGCATAAATTAAGCCTGTAGCACCAATCTGCGGACGTTTGATGAAATCGGTTAATTCATCTAATTGTTTGCGTGTATAGTTTGCTGCACCTTTCGCATTGATACCTACCACCAATTCGGCATTATCGAAAACAGGAAAGCCTTTACCTTTTACCAGGTGGTTAAGTTCTACAAACTGCATCGCAAAACGCGTATCTGGTTTGTCAGAACCGTATAAACGCATCGCATCTGCATATTGCATACGAGGCACCTCCGGTAAATCGTAATTACGTACTTCCTTGAATAAAGTACGAATCAAACCTTCAAAAGTATTTAAGATATCCTCCTGTTCAATGAACGACATTTCGCAGTCAATCTGCGTAAATTCCGGCTGGCGGTCGGCCCTTAAATCTTCATCCCTGAAGCACTTTACAATTTGAAAATAACGGTCGAAACCGGATACCATCAACAATTGTTTAAAGGTTTGCGGCGATTGAGGCAAAGCATAAAACTCGCCTTCGTTCATGCGGCTAGGCACTACGAAATCCCTCGCACCTTCAGGTGTTGATTTAATCAATACAGGCGTTTCTACTTCGATAAAATCTAAAGCGTCTAAATAGCGCCGAACCGATTGCGCCATTTTATGACGCAAAACCAGGTTATTGCGCACCGGGTTACGGCGTAAATCCAGGTAACGGTATTTCATGCGCAACTCGTCACCACCATCCGTTTCATCATCGATCATGAAAGGCGGTAGTTTTGCTGCATTTAAAATCTCTAAGGCTGTAATTTTAATTTCTACATCCCCAGTAGCCATTTTTGGGTTTTTGTTGCTTCTTTCTACAACTGTACCAACCGCTTTAATAACAAACTCACGACCTAAGGTACGTGCAGTTTCGCAAAGCTCGCGATTATCATCCATGTTAAAAACCAACTGGGTAATACCGTAACGATCGCGGATGTCGATAAAAGTCATACCGCCCAAATCTCTTGATTTTTGTACCCAACCACATAGCGTAACACTTTCGCCTAAGTTATTTAGGTTTAATGCACCACAAGTTACTGTTCTTAACATATCTATAATCTAAATTGAGCGGCAAAAATACCGATTTTGTTTGAAAGTTTTGGATAGAAGATTTAAGGAAATTTTGTGCTGGTGATTTTATGAATGCTTTACCGCAAAGGTGCTGAGATTACAAAGAAACAGGTAAATAAAACAAACCTGCTAATGCTTAAAAACTATTACCCTTGAGTAAACTATGCTTTTGATTTTAATCTGCTCAGCGTTTCCTGTGAAATATTCAGGTAAGAGGCAACCATTTTGTTCGGCATACGCATCACCACTTCCGGGTTTTGCGCCAGCAGCTGGCGGTAACGTTCAGTGGCATCAAGCGTAATAAACGACATTAGTCGGTTGGTATTGGTTACGTAGGCATATTCCAGATAATTGCGGTAAAGTTTCTCCCACTGGGGGATAATTTGAAGCAAGTGATAAAAATCTTTTTGAGAAATGTAATACAGGTTCGTGTCTTCTATGGCCTGCACAAATTCCTTTGAAGTATCATTGGTAATGAAACTCACCAGGGCTGAGGCAAACTGATTTTCAAAAGCAAAATGCCGGGTGGCTTCGGTGCCACCGGCCGTTAAGAAGAAAATTCGTAAGCAACCTTTATCAATAAAGTAAAGACGCTGACATGTTTCTCCAGGACTGATCAGGATTTCGTTTTTCTTTACCTGCATCATCTTGAAAAAAGACAATGCCTGTTTCAGCTCCGCATCGCTAATGATAATTTTTGCGCTGATATAATTAGAAAGCTGTTCGTGCATTAAAATACTTTTAACCAAATGTAACAATGTTTAGGTTTTGGAAGTAACCCTTTCTGCCAGTTTACGTGCATTGGGAATAATGATAAAGGCTGCGCAATAAGCTACAGGTAGCATCACGCTCCAGGCTTTTAAGAATTTAAGGAACCAATCCTCGCCAAAACCATAGTTTCGCATTAGCCCCACAAATGCCATAATTAATGTCATTGGGATAACCACAAAAAGTGTGTTGATATGTTTGAAATGTTCTTTTTTCATGTTGTATTTTTTAATACGCCAAAATTGCGGGTATTAAAAAACTTAACCTTTGATGTAAGTCAAAAAATGACAGAAAGCCTAAATTTAAGCACATGGCAATCCTGATATAACTGTTCTGTTATTTCTTATGTAATAAAATTTATAAACCTGAATTCGATTAATAATTTTTTCTGAAGATATTCATAATGAAGGTTTAATATTTTTCTTCCAGCACAATTTCGAGGGCAATTACCTTCCATTCTCCTTTAATATTCTTCCAGTGGTAAATTTCTTCCGTTTGTATGGTCTGCTTTTTTGAAAAAATAAGCAGGTTAGGCTTTAAAATAACTGATTTACGCGCGATTTTTTCGGTAAAAATATCATGTTCAACAGACGATTTAATCCGGTAATGGCTGGTTTGTATGGTTTTGGCACTACTGAAATATTTTTTTAAATCAATGCTAAAATCACGTTTGTTTATCGCAGATTTTTCAAAGGGCGTAAAACTCAAAGTATCATCAAACATCGCTGTATATGCTGTAACATCTTTAGTTTCTATAGCGTGGTTTGCTTTTTGGTGTAGCTCGTTAATTTCTGAAAGGATTAAATCGGTTTCCATGGCATGAAGTTAAGCGTTTGGATCAGGGAATTCAAATTTATGATGAACTCGCAGCTGATTTTCCACAAATGTCAAAAAGCAAAAGGCATTTAATTTGCTGGTATTTATAAATTATTTCTAATTTTTTGGAAATGAAAGTGCAGCATTTCATCGGTGCTGTAGTCCCGCCATTCGCTTTATCCCGATTGAAAAAATCGGGATGCCCGCTGCTGTCGGGTTTATTAACAATGGCCCGTTTTCAGGATGCCAAGCTTTGTACTTAAACCCGGATTGCAATGGAAAGCCCGGAGTGCAGCGAGGACTTGTAATGGAAAGCGGGGCTGAAATGGCCAAAGGTGCAGAACCCTACATTTCCTGATGTTTATCTGCAACATCTATTTTTAAAAATGAAAACACCGTGTTTCAAGTCATGGCGGAATTATTCAAAGAGCTTTGTTTCACACAGTTTTCCAGTGTTAACTTGCAGTTAAGATATTTTGAAATTTTTTCTACCTTGATGCAACGTTTTAAAATCCCTGATGTCTTATAATCAGAATATTCGAAATTTTGGAAGCCGTATACATCGATAAAAATCTGGAACTCGTAAAAAAATGCATGCAGGGCAGCCGCGCAGCACAGTTTGAATTGTACAAGCTGTATGCAAAGGCGATGTATAATGTGGCGCTGCGCATTTTAAATTATGAGGAAGAGGCCGAAGATGTTTTACAGGAAGCATTTTTAGATGCTTTTACCCGAATTGTTGATTTTAGGCAGGAAACTACCTTCGGACTTTGGTTAAAGCAGATCGTGATCAACAAATCCATCAATTACCTGCGTAAGCGCAAGATGGAATTTGTAAGTACAGACGAAATATCGGAAGTGCCGGATGAAGATAGTTTTGATGACAGTGAAATGCAATTGCAGGCGGAAGAGATCAGGCAGTCCATTACCCAACTGCCAGATGGTTACAGGGTGGTACTGAGTTTGTACCTGTTAGAAGGATACGACCATGAGGAAATTGCACATATTCTAAAAATAAGTGAAAACACCAGCCGTACGCAGTACATGAGGGCTAAAAAGAAGTTAAAAAGTATTTTAGAAACGAAAGGGATGAGAGATGAATAATAGATTAGAAACCTTTGTAAAAGAAAACCGTAAAGCTTTCGATATCATGGAGCCATCGGCAGAACTTTGGGCAAAGATTGAACAAGGTTTAGATAAAAAAAAGAAAAAAAAACCGGTAAAACTGTATTTATGGATGAGTGCAGCAGCAGCGATAGTGGTCGTTTTCGGTTTAACCTGGTTTTATGTAGGGAAATCACAAAACAAAGACTTAGAAATTGCAGACGTTAGTGCGTCATATGCGAAAAAGGATGTTCATTTTGCCGGTTTAATTACCGAGAAAAGAGACAGTCTGGCCATATTTGCTTCAGCAAATCCGGAGCTTTATAAAAAGTTTACAGCCGATTTAAAAAAACTGGATGAAGATTACGAAAAATTAAAGGCGGAATTGCCAACCTCGCCCAACCAAACTTTTGTAGTAAAGGCCATGGTAAAAAACCGCGAAATACAGTTGCAGTTGTTAAAACAACAATTATTGATTATTAACCAGGTTGACGATTACAAAAGAGTTAATCAGATTTAAAGTAAGTAAAATAAACAAATTTGATATCAATATCCTTCTTGATACTTGATTCAACATACTTGATACGAATAGGGGAACGCTCACCGCATCGAAAGCTTAAGCCAGCCGGCAGGTTTTAAGCGCCTAGGTGTATAATATTTAACAACATGAAAAAAATAAGAATATTTTTAGCCTTTTTGGCTTTAATTGCCGTAAAAACCAATGCGCAGGAAGTGCTGGTAAATAATCCGTCAGAGAAAGTAATGGTGGATCATACAGAAAAGTCATCAATGATGGCGATGGTTAATACTTCTGTATACAAGCAAACAGGCAGCGATGCTGAACGTTCAAAATCATTTAGTAAAAGCTTTAACGTAGATAGAAATGACAAGGTGAGTTTAAATAACCAATTCGGGTCTATCGTAATCAAAACCTGGGATAAAAATGAGGTGCGTGTAGACGTCGATATTAAGGCCTACAGCAATTCAGACAGCGATGTGCAGAAATTAATTGATGGCGTGAGTATCGATGCGGCTAAAAATGGGGATCTGATATCTTTTAAAACCAACATGGGCGATAGAAACGGGCGTTATGGCCGTGGAATAAAAAATGGTGTTACTACCTGGAGAAGAGAAGTAAAGGTAAATTATACGGTATTTATGCCAGCGGTAAACCCCTTAACCGTGCAACAGCAATATGGTAATGTTGAAATGGGCAATTTTGCCGGACCAACCTCACTAAAAGTGGAATACGGCAATCTTGTAGCCGGAAACCTCAGCAATACCAACAACTATATCAATGTTCAGTATGGGAAATGTGATATTCAGGATTTAAATGCAGCTGTGATTAAGCACGAATATAACGGGCCTGTAACCATTGGTGCTGTAGGGACTTTAGAACTCGTTGCGGAATACGTAGCCGTAAACATCAATACCATCAGAAAATCTGCGGATCTTAAAGTGGAGTATGGAAGAGGCTTAACCGTTGGCACTATTGGTGGCAATTTACTCCTGAGTGCCGAATATGCCAAGGTAAACATCAATACGGTTAGAGGCAATGCAGTAGTTAAACAGGCCTATGGCGATTTAAATATTGCATCAGCCGGTAAAATTGCAGTCAACGCAGAATATTCGAACGTTACTTTGGGTACTTTGAATGGCGATGCGACTATTAAAATGGATTATAACCGGTTAAATGTGAACGAAATTACGCCGGCTTGTAAAAACTTCACTTTCGGTGGTGAATACGCAAGCGTTGGATTGGGCTTTGCAGATCGTTATAATGGTAATTTCAATGTTTCTACTTCCTATGCCGGCTTTAAATATGGTTCAAACGTCACATCAAGTTTGGTTAGCAAAGATGATGAAACCAAACGGTATACGGGCAAAATCGGTAGCGGTGGCGCTGCAAACGTATCCATAAAATCTGAATATGGTTCCATTACCTTTAAATAAGACCTCATATACCAAACAAACAAGGAGTCTTGCCGCATTGGCAGGGCTTTTTTAATATAATGTCTAAATTTTGTAAAGACGATACTTTTTTTATTGGCAAAAGAATTGAAGCCCTAAATACACCAGACAAAATAAAACAAATAATGAAAAAAATTCTTTTGTTGATGCTTTTGCCATTGGCTGCTTTAGCTCAATCTAATAAATTAACCAAAGCAGATAAAATTTATGGACTATCTAAATTTTGGCAGGAAGTAAATTATAACTTCGTTTATATAAACAAAATAGACCGGGTGAAATGGGATAGTACTTATAAAGCATTAATTAATACGATACCTGAAACGCCTAATGACTATGAGTACTATCGGGAAATGCAAAGATTTTGCGCGATGCTTAAAGATGGGCATACCAATATTTACATGCCGGGCGGCAAAGATTTCGAACCGCTGAATACCATGTTCGGCGATTATCGTTTGTTTATTGAGAATGTAGAAAATAAAGCAATCATTACACATGTTAACCTGAGCAAGAAAGATGAGATCCCGGTTGGAAGCGAGATAATAGCGGTAAATGGAAAGGCCACGGCCAAATATATAGCTGAACACGTTTCTCCATATATTTCTTCCTCTACTGACTATGTTTTACAGGATTGGGGGATCAGTAAATTACTTCAGGGGATTGAGGGCAGCCAGTTTGAAATTAAAATTAAAAAACCAGGAGGACAGGTTTTAAATTTAAAATTAACACACGGGCACACAGCGGAAAAAGAAATTTATCCGGCCTTTCCTGCAGTATCGTCGCTTCTTGATTTTAAGTGGTATCCTAATCAGGTAGCTTATGTTGCGCTAAACTCCTTTGGAGAGGAGAAAATTGATTCTCTTTTTCTTACTAAGTTGCCGGATTTATACCAAGCCAAAGCAATAGTGATTGATTTAAGGAACAATGGAGGCGGAAGTACAGGAATTGGAAGTTATATATTAAAATATTTAACCAATGACAGCTTACTTTATGGCTCGCGCTATTCTACCAGACAACTCACTTCTGCATTCAAGGCCTGGGGTAAATACACCTCTGCAAAAGATACGGTAAATAGCGAATGGAATAAAAAGGCATTTCTGACCTATCAGGATAATTATTTCTATAATTTTGATTATTATCCGCTTAAAAATACACTCTCGGCAAAGCGGATTGTAGTACCTACAGTTTTATTAATTGGCCATAATACTGCGTCGGCCGCTGAAGACTTTTTGATTTATGCTGACAATCAAAAGCACATGATAAAGATTGGGCGAAATTCTTTTGGAAGTACCGGACAACCCTACCTCTTCGATTTGCCTGGTGGTGGAAGTGCAAGAGTTTGCACAAAAAGGGATACTTATCCAGACGGGCGGGAGTTTGTTGGTAATGGTGTAAAACCAGATATAGAAGTAATTCCAACGCTAAAGGATTTTATTGCCAATAAAGACGTAACCTTGAACACTGCACTTGATTACCTCAATAAAAAGATAAAATAGTCAACACCGAATAAATGATTAAGTCTCATCTTATTAAGTGAGACTTTTTTATATTTATTGCCGATGAAAATTTATCTGATCATTCTGTTAATATCTATTCTTTTACCGCACTGGCCCAGGATGCCCCCGTTAAATGGGCTACTCAGGAAACTTTTTTCGAAGATTTAACCGGTAAAGATTTACCTTCTTTTAATGGTTTAACCATCAATAAAAAACCATTCTCCAGTATCGATTTAAAAAACCAGATAGTGGTGATCAACTTCTGGTTCGAAAAATGCCCTCCCTGTATAGCCGAAATGCCCGAATTGAATAACCTGGTAGCTAAATATGGCAAAAAGGCTGTTAGGTTTATCGGCATTACTCACGATAGTCCCGCCACTGCCAGGCGATTTCAAAAACGGAACGGCTACAAATATGAAATAGTATCTTTGAGCAAGAACGAAATTAGCAGACTAAATATTAATCATGGTTTTCCATCTAATGTGCTGGTAGGAAAAGATGGCAAGATTATTTATGCCACAGCCAATATTTCTTTTTCTGATCCACAGTTCAAGGCTAAATCAATGCTTTTTGAAGAGAAAATAAAAATTGAGTTAAAGAATTAGTCGGAATGATATCTGATTGATAAAAACGCATACACCTTATTAATATGCCACAGATGCATCATCTTAAAGCTATCTGAATGCAGTTATGGTCTCCCGGCTTTTTCCCTTCGTATCTATGGGGAAGAAAACTTGAACTTAAAGAACGTATTCCTCATTGATAGGTTTAACGGGTTCCGGAATTTCTTCTTCTTCCAGCATTTGCAAAAGATTGATCTCTATCGTCCTGGTAATTTGGTTTAGCGGAACGCCTGCCGAATTGTTTTCGAAAGGGTTAACCAGGCTCATGCCGTTAATCTGTGTAGATACAAATACAAAACCGATCAGCCAGCCCAAAAATATTGATGCCGGCCCTGCATCCTGACTAATTACGAGGGTAAATGTGACTACAAATAGCCAGATAAACACTTTGGTAAGGTAGGTATAGGTTGTAGGGAATATGGTGTTTTTAATGCGCTCGCTCATGCCCATTGAATCTGAAAACCGGGTAAGCATTTCATTAATCTCGATAAAACGGAAGCCATCAATAGCATTTGATTTTGATAACTTTTGTAAATCCCTTGATTGGATATTTAGAATAGCGTTATGCTTATTGTTGTGTTTTTCTATTTCTTTTAAATCGGCCTCGTTTAAATATTTGGTATAAATTTCGTCTACTGCTCCCCTTAAACTTGCTTTTAATGCGTATAAGAATGCAATATGCCTGTAAATCATCCGTTTTACGCTTTCCTCATCTTCATCAACATAATTGAGCAAAGCCCTTGCATAGGAGCGGGAATCATTTACCAGGGCTCCCCATATTTTTCTTGCCTCCCACCACCTATCGTACGCCTGGTTATTGTTGAAACCGATGAAAAAGGCAATTGCCGTACCTAAAACCGTTGGAATTATGGATGGAATGGAAAAATGATGCGCAATTAAATATTCTCGTACCAGATAAGCTACAGTGCAAGAGGCAATCATGATCAGATCAACGTGCCATGTATTCCTTAAAATTCTACTTAACCTAATGTTTTGTATTAACAGCATATAATATGGTAGGAAATGAATTAGTTACCGATGAAATTACAAAACTAAAGCCAAAATGTTTGGTCCTGTAACAAATTAAGCGACAAAGATTACAGGTTGCCATTTATGGTGCAAATGTTTATCTTGGTAAACCAAATATTCCGGATCACTTATGAGCGACAATTTACCCAGGAACAATATCTTTAAAGTAATCGGTGCGTCTGCTTTGGGCACGTTGATCGAATGGTACGATTTTTACATTTTTGGCAGCCTTGCGGTTATCATTGGTCATCAGCTATTTCCAGAAGATGCAGGTGCTTCAGCCTTAATCAATACCTTGGCAATTTTCGCGGCAGGTTTTATTGTTCGCCCCTTTGGCGCCCTGGTTTTTGGCAGGCTTGGCGATTTAATTGGCCGAAAATATACTTTTTTGCTCACTCTGGTACTTATGGGTGGGTCGACATTTTTTATTGGTTTAATTCCTTCTTACAAAAGCATCGGTTATGCCGCACCAGTGTTGATTTTAATATTAAGGTTAATCCAGGGTTTGGCTTTAGGTGGCGAATACGGCGGGGCAGCTACCTATGTAGCAGAACATGCACCAAAAAACAAACGCGGCTTTTTTACCAGCTGGATCCAAACCACGGCAACATTGGGTTTGTTCCTCTCGTTGGGGATTATTGTCATTACCAAAAATATTTTAGGTGCCGAAACATTTGGCAATTGGGGCTGGAGAATTCCTTTCCTGTTATCGATTGTACTGGTTGTGGTTTCGATTTACATCCGCATGAAAATGCACGAGTCGCCGCTGTTTTCTAAACTGAAAGCTGAAGGAAATGTTTCTAAAAATCCATTAAAAGAAAGTTTTAACAATAAGGCAAATTTTAAAATGGTGCTCCTGGCACTTTTTGGTGCAACCATGGGACAGGGCGTAATCTGGTACACCGGACAATTCTATGCCCAATCTTTTTTGGAAAATACCTGTAAACTGGATTTTAACGATTCGCGGTATATTTTGATTTGGGGAATTGCTTTTGCAACGCCATTTTTTGTGGTTTTTGGCGCCTGGAGTGACAAGGTGGGGCGGAAATGGATTATGTTAAGCGGGATGCTTTTGGGCATTCTTTTTTACCGACCCATTTATCAAATCTTTTTGGATGATACCGATTATACCAAAATTGAACAAGCTGATATTTTATCTGTCACACCAGCTTCGGTTACTGCTGTTTCAATGGAGAATTCAACCGATAGTTTACGAACAGTTTCTACTCAGGTAAAGCTTAGGAATGGGGCTTCTTTTAACAGGATCCAGACAGATACCCTTTCTGCAGCAAAAGGGATTCTTCTAGGCAAAGAAAGCATAAAAGATAAAGTTTTACCAACACCAGTGTTCTGGAAATTTGTTGGTTTAATTTTCTTCCAGATTTTGCTGGTAACCATGGTTTATGGGCCAATTGCGGCTTTCCTGGTTGAGTTATTCCCTACTAAAATCAGGTACACTTCCATGTCGCTGCCCTATCACATCGGTAATGGTGTGTTTGGCGGACTTGTACCCTTTATTGCAACGCTAATTGCAAGCTTTTCAGGTGCTACACCGCTATCTGGTCTTTGGTATCCAATAGGGATAGCAGCGTTAAGTTTGCTTATTGGTACCGTTTATTTATCAAATAAAAGAGACGAAAAAATTAACGACTAATAAGATGAATACGTTAAAGAAATTTTTAGGCTTGGTTTGGATGGTTTTAGGGCCACTAACAATGACATTTTTGTTTATCCAGGCGATAGACAAGGTAGGCTTGACCCATACAGATATCGAACGTACCAATACCATACTGCAGTGGGCAATTATCCTGTTTATTTTTCTCCCGATTAGCTTAGGATTGATGGTATTCGGTTTTTATGCATGGAAAGGTGAGTACGATCACCTGCCGGCAAGTTCTGAAGAATTATAGGTTTTTACTCTTTTTAGAATTTGTCGCGCTATACACTGGTCTTGGTAGTCGTCGTAACGGGAGCAATGCAGAGTGGCGAGAACCATCAAAGTTAGAATTACCGGTCAAAATGATGGTGTTTTATCAAGTTAGCCTATCAAAAAATGAGCTTTTTCGGTAACTTAATGTTATGCAATCGTTTCCTACCTCGTTTAATCTGCTAAAACATCTTCTGCTTCAATACTAATTTTATCCACCTGAAAGCTGATAGAACTCGGTAAAGAAAAAACGGCTTATTTTGGTGAATATAGGAGTATCGGAAAAGGTGCCGGCCCTTCAAAGCAGGGTAAAACGGTTACAGCAGTTACGAGGTGAAGAATATCAGACCTATATTTTAGAAAACGTTTTCCGTGGATGCAATCCGGACGTGCAATAAAATATTAAATAATTGATATACAGGATTTAAAACCATGATTATGGTGTCTTTTTGCCTTTTTCTCCGGCAACGATTGCATAAATTTCTCTTCTGTTTTAGCTGCAAACAACGTACACTTGTTATTGCATAAGCCAGGTATAATTTTCCAGGTTTTACAATGAATTGATGGAAGAAAAAATTACCTGCTGAGTTTGAAAATTTAAAGCCATTAATGATTTGGTGAGTTGGTTGATGAAGCAAGTGCCGGGTTAGGAAATAGGATTTGCTAATCAAAACTGAAGTGATGATTACTAAGATAAATAATGGTTCGTGGAGACACGAACCTTGGCATAAGTTTCGGAAATAGGGTTTGCTAACCAAAACTGGAGTGGATGGGCACTGCTAAACAACAGTTCGTGGAGAAAAGAACCATGGCATAAGAATTTCTCCGTGTTAATCCGATGGGAAAAATTACCATAGCAGGCAAATGGTAAACAAGAAAATTAAAGATCTGTGAGCTAACAGCATGATAAAAATAAAAATATGGTTAACCCTAATGTGCAGCGCTTTATTGCTATCGTGTTATGCACAACAATCTGCTGATTCTATAGCAGATAAAATGCTGGTTTACCAATTGGGCAATGGCGGTTGGCCAAAGCAACTGGAAGATAAGAGCGTGGTAAACTATGACCTAGCGTTAACGCCAGCGTTATTGGCCAAAATAAAGGCAACTAAAAATTTACATGCTACTTTCGATAATGAAGCGACCAGTAGAGAAGTGATTTATCTGATCAAAGCGTATAAAAAAACACAAAACAAGGCATATTTGGCTGCTGTTGAAAAAGGCCTGGATTATATTTTGTCTGCACAATACACAAATGGTGGCTGGCCGCAATATTATCCCGATCAATCTGCTTACCGATCGGAGATTACCTACAATGATGATGCGATGATCAATGTGCTGAACATCTTGCAGGATATTGCTACGCAAACGAACGATTTCGATGTGGTTAATCCAGCCTACATCAAAAGGGCGCAAAAAGCAGTTGCTAAAGGCATCGATTGTATTTTAAATACACAGGTAAAACAAAATGGTGTATTAGGCATTTGGGCCGCACAGTATGATAAAGATTCCATGTTGCCTGCAAAGGCCAGATCATTTGAACCAGCCGCATTGAGTACGAGCGAATCGGTGGGGATTGTCCGCTTTTTAATGCGGATCAAAAATCCTTCTGCTAAAGAAAGAAATGCAATTACAGCAGCGGTTAAATGGTTCGATACCTATAAAATTGTAGCCTACCGTTTTGATAGATTAAAAAGCCCTGAAACCAATACTAAAACGGCGGCTTTGGTTGCAGATCTTACAGCAATTGTCTGGGCACGCTTTTACGACCTTGATAGCAACAAGCAGATTTTTGGCGATCGTGGCAATACGATAAAAACAAAATTAGAAGAATTAAGTCCAGAAAGGCGCAATGGATATGCCTGGTATGGCAACTGGGGGCAAAAATTAATTGAAAAAGAATACCCGAAGTGGTTAACTGCGAACGGGAAATAAAAAATAGAAATCGTCATGGTGCGTCACGAAGTAATCTTATTCTGAATGATACTAACTGGTTACTGGTAATGACGGAAATCGCAAGAATATGATTTTAAACAAAGAAAATTTAAAAAACATTAATGGCGAAAAGGTTGCCAAACCTACCGCCGAAATATTAGCATTACCAGAGAAGGTAATCCAGTTTGGTACCGGCGTTTTACTGCGTGGTTTACCCGATTATTTTATTCATCAAGCCAATCAGGAAGGGATTTTCAACGGTCGTGTGCTTGTTGTTAAATCTACCGCTAAAGGCGGTGCCGATGCATTTTCGAAACAGGATAATTTATACACACTGTGTGTAAAAGGCATTGAGGATGGTGTGAGTGTTGAAGAAAACTCAATCAACGCTTCAATAAGCCGTGTGTTATCGGCTTCGCAAGATTGGACAGAAATTTTAAGCGCTGCACACCAGCCAGAAATGCAAATTGTAATTTCGAATACCACAGAAGTGGGTATTGTAAAAAGCGAAGATAAAATCACTGATCATCCACCGCAATCTTACCCCGGCAAACTGCTCGCCTTTTTGCACGAACGTTACAAAGCCTTTAACGGATCAGCAGAAAGCGGAATGGTGATCGTTCCTACCGAACTCATCAGCGATAATGCTGATAAACTGAAAGAAATTTTACTTGATCTGGCTATCCAAAATAAGTTAGGCTGGGATTTCGAAAACTGGTTAAAAACAGCCAATCATTTTTGCAAAACTTTGGTAGATCGGATTGTGCCAGGTAAACTTCCGGAAGCAGCGCATAAAGCCTTGGAAAGCGAACTGGGTTACGAAGATGAACTGATGATCATGGCCGAACCTTTCAGGCTTTGGGCAATCGAATCATCCAGTGAAAAAGTGAAGGAGGTATTATCTTTCGCAAAAGCAGATAAAGGCATTTTCATTGTTCCCTCCATTGATAAATTTAAAGAACTAAAACTCCGGTTGCTTAATGGTACACATACGATAAGCTGCGGTTTGGCCATTTTAGCGGGTTTTAATACGGTAAAAGAGGCTATGGCGAATAAAGATTTCTCGGCCCATGTATTAAAATTAATGAAAGATGAAATTGCGCCTGTTGTGGTGAATGAAGATATTCCCTATGACGAAGCGATTGCCTTTGCAGCGAGCGTAATCGACCGTTTTAGCAACCCATCTTTAGAACACCAATGGCAAGCCATTACGTTAAATTTCACTTCAAAAATGCAAATGCGTAATATGCCGCTGATCAGAAGGTATTATGCTTTAAAAAATGAAGTGCCTCAGCTTACCGCTATGGGGGTAGCCGCTTATATACTTTTCATGAATGTGAATAAAGACGGCGAAACCTACACCGCCAGCGCAAATAGAAAAACCTACGTTATACAAGATGAATTTGCGGAAGTGTTATACGAACATTGGAAAAATCCTGAAACTGTTGTAGATCATACCCTTGGCGACAGACGCCTTTGGGGCAAAAACCTGAACGATTACCCTGGCTTTAACGCGGCCGTAAAATCTTACGTTGATTTATTACGGAACAAGGGTGCAAAAGAAACTTTAAGTAACTTGCATTCAGAAACAACAAACTAAAATGGTTACTCGAATTTTAAAAATCCATCCTAACGATAATGTGTTGGTTGCCCTGCAAAACCTGGCAAAAGGCGAAACAGTTATCTACGATGGACAGGAATATATTTTACAGGATGACATTCCGGCCAAGCATAAATTTTTTATGCAGGATATGAATCCTGGCGATCACATCATGATGTATGGCGTATTGGTAGGTAAAGCACAGCACTTTATCCTTAAAGGCGGCCTAATGGATACCGAAAATACCAAACATGCATCTGATCCTTTTGAATTCCGGCCGTTCCATTACGAATGGCAGGCACCTGACGTTTCTAAATTTGAAGGCCGGACCTTTAACGGTTATATCCGCAGCGATGGCCGCGTGGGAACAGCCAATTACTGGTTATTTATTCCGACTGTTTTTTGTGAAAACCGTAACCTTGATGTAATTCGCGAAGCTTTACATAACGAACTGGGTTATGCCGTAACCGATAAATACAAATCGTATGCGCACCAGCTGGTAGAAGCCTATAAAAATGGTGAGATTTTAGCAGAGGCCGATCCATCATCAATAGGATTAGCCAATCCATCTTCCAACCGTGTTTTCAAAAATGTAGATGGCATTAAATTTTTAAATCACCAGGGCGGTTGTGGCGGTACCCGTCAGGATGCTGCCGTGTTGAGCAAGTTATTAGCTGCCTATGCCGATCATCCCAATGTTGCTGGTGTAACTGTATTGAGCTTAGGCTGCCAGAATTTGCAGGTGCACGATTTTATGGAAGACCTGAAACACCGCAGCCCTAATTTCGATAAACCTTTATTTGTTTTTGAGCAGCAGCAATCGCAGAGCGAAGAGCAACTGGTAAAAGAAGCCATCCGTAAAACTTTTATCGGTTTAACTGAAATCAATAAAATCGAGCGTCAACCAGCGCCGCTAAGTAAGTTGGTGTTGGGTGTAAAATGTGGCGGTAGTGATGGCTTTAGCGGAATTAGCGCTAACCCTGCTGTAGGTTACACTTCCGATTTATTGGTGGCGTTAGGCGGTACTGTGCTCCTTGCCGAATTCCCCGAACTTTGTGGTGCAGAACAACAATTGATCGACCGGACCAAAGATGAAAGTGCCGCACGTAAGTTTATTCAGTTGATGACAGCCTACAATCAGTCGGCAGAAAATGTAGGTTCTGGATTTTTCATGAACCCATCGCCGGGTAATATTAAAGATGGTTTAATTACTGATGCGATTAAAAGTACCGGAGCAGCAAAAAAGGGCGGAACATCACCTGTAGAAGATGTTTTGGATTATACTGAACCAGCCACAAAACCTGGTTTAAACCTGGTTTGTACACCTGGGAATGATGTAGAGGCTACCACAGGTAAGGCCGCATCAGGTGCAACATTAATTTTGTTCACTACTGGTTTGGGAACGCCAACAGGAAATCCCGTTTGCCCGACTATCAAAGTATCAACCAATAATGCTTTAACCAAACGCATGGGCGATATCATTGATATCAACTGCGGGCCCGTGATTGAAGGGGAAAAAACCATCGAACAAATGGGTGAAGATATTTTGGAATATTGCATCAAAGCCGCCAGTGGTGAAGTAATTCCTAAAGCGGTATTGCTTAATCAGGATGATTTTATCCCATGGAAACGGGGGGTGAGTTTATAGTAGTCTAGAGTCATGAGTCCGAAGTCGTGAGTCTTTGGTGCATACCTGTATGAAGCCTTAAAATATTTCAAATCGCCGGGGTAAGTGTCCGCACTGACCACAGACAGATAAATACAAATTAATTTCCGGTTTGTGGAGACACTAACCGGGGCTAAATAAAAAATGAATAGATAAGTACCTAATTGCCATGGTCTGTGTCGCCACTGATAACAAACAAATAAAATACAAATTGAGTTCTGGTCTGAGGACATAGGCGGGGCTAAATAAAACATAAATAGATGAATACCTAATTGCCGTGGTCTGTGTCGCCACTGACCACAAACAAATAAAATACAAATTGAGTTCCGGTCTGAGGACATAGGCGGGGCTAAATAAAACATAAATAGATGAATACCTAATTGCCGTGGTCTGTGTCACCACTGACTACAAAAAGATAAAATACAAATTGAGTTCTGGTCTGAGGACATAGGCGGGGCTAAATAAAACATGAGTAGATGAGTACCTAATTGCCGTGGTCTGTGTCGCCACTGACCACAGACAGATAAATACAAATTAAGTTCCGGTTTATGGAGACACAAACCGAGTATAAATAAAACATGAATAGATAAGTGTTTTGATTATCTCAAATCCCTTATCTCAAA
>Ga0182008_10000310_pt1 | contig 38319 bp, 32 predicted proteins | sample Sormic07211129_1_FD_120482 | JGI IMG/M metagenome (GOLD analysis project Ga0182008, IMG submission 120482) | Rhizosphere microbial communities from Sorghum bicolor, Mead, Nebraska, USA - 072115-129_1 metaG | ecosystem: Host-associated > Plants > Roots > Rhizosphere | place: USA: Nebraska...
ACCCCTGCACCCCGAGCGGGCGGCGCAGGAGGTCGACGACATCCTGTCCGTCTCCCGCCGGTCGCTGTCCGATGTGCGCCGGGTCGCACCACGAGCGGTCCGAGAACCTTGACCTCCGTCTCCGTGGCTCCTTCCACCCCGTGAAAGCCTGTCGCGGCCTCCTGGACGACGGTCGCACACGCGCCAACGGACCCGACAAGTAACGCCGCACGCGTTCACCGTGAATCCGTCGGGGGGCGGCATATGACATCTTCATGTTCCGCTGGTCAGGGGGCGGACAGCACGACGCGGGTGCGCCCGGTCTCCCGGGGCACCCGCGTCGGGTGGAGGGTGTGTCAGCGGCGTTGTCCGGCCGTTGTGGTCAGTCCAGGCCGACCGTCTTCAGCCAGGCCTTGGCGACGTCCAGCGGGTCCTTGTTCTCGAGCTGGACCTGGGAGTCGAGTTCGAGCAGGGCCTTGGTGTCGAGCTTGGCCGAGACCGCGTTGAGGGCGGCGACGCCGTCCGAGGACAGACCGCTCTTGTAGACCAGCGGCTGCACGTTCTCGAAGCCGAAGAGGTTCTTCGGGTCCTGGAGGACGACGAACTTCTCCTTGATGACGTTCGGGTCCGTGGTGAAGATGTCCGCGGCCTGCACGGTGTTCTTCGTCAGCGCCGCGAGCGTCAGCGGGCCGCCCGCGTCCAGCGCCTTGAAGCCCTTGAACTCCAGGCCGTATACGGACTTCAGGCCCACCAGGCCCTGCTGCCGGGTCTGGAACTCGGGCGAGGCGCCGATGGTCAGGTCCTTCGCGATGTCCTTGAGGTCCGCGATGGAGGAGTCGGAGGTCAGCTTGTACTTGTCGGCGGTGGCCTTGTTGACCGTCACCGAGTCCTTGTCCTGCGCCGAGGCCGGGTCCAGGAGCGTCAGCTTGGAGTCCAGCTTGGCCTCGATCGCGGCCGTGGTGGCCTCGACCGTCTTCGGCGTGGCCTTCGGGTCGAGGTAGGCCAGCAGCGCGCCGTTGTACTCCGGCAGCACCGTGATGGAACCGTTCTTCAGCAGGCCGTACGTGGTCTCGCGGCTGCCGATGTTGGGCTTGTAGGTGACCTTGACACCCTTGGCCTTGAGGGCTTCCCCGTAGATGTCGGCGATCAGGATGGACTCGGCGAAGTTGTTGGAGCCGACGACGACCGTCTTGCCGTCGGACTTGCCGCCCCCGTCGAGGGGGTTCGACTTGTTGTCGTTCGAGGAGCCACATCCCGCCAGCAGGGCCGTGGTCGCGGCGAGCGCGACGGCCGCCGCGGAGTAGCTCTTGATGGGCCTGCTGCGTGGGGCTTTGGAAGTCACGATTCCCGTTCCGGACTCGGGGGATTGATGAGAGACAAGCTCTGCCACTGATCCAATCCAGGCTGTTCTCCGTCAGTCAAGAGCAGCCTGGTCACCAATTGGCCTCAATGCGTGATCAGTTGTGAATACGGTGTGAACGAAGCGGGGCGGATCCGGAGGCGCTTTGTAACGGATTCTTGACGTAGGGCAACGCACTTGATCGTTCAATGAGGCGGTAGTCTCACGCAAGTTGGCGTCGGTCACAGCGGTGTACGGGGGCCGCTGCGGTGTCATCCGCACCTATTCTTCTTGATCCAGTATCGATCAGAATCGGTCGTACGCAACTTGACGCATGACCGAGATCCCCGTGAAGGAGGCCCGGTGTCCACGAACGAGGTGGACGCGCCGCCCCGGTCGGCTCCGCCGCAGGTCAAAGGCGGTGGTCCGCGGGGCTTCGCCGACCGGTGGCCGTTCCGGCTCAAGCTCAACCTCCTGGTCGGCATCCCGCTGGCCGTCGTGGCCGCGCTGCTCTCCTATCTGATCTCCGACCAGGTGGGCCAGGCGCGCGACGCGGCGTCCGCGGCGGACCTGGTGCGCAACAGCGAGCAGGTGGCCGCGCTCGTCAACGACCTGGAGAGCGAGCACCAGCTGGCGATCCTGCTGTCCGTGCGCTATGAGGCCGGCAGCAAGGGCGTCGAGTCCACGCTCGCCGGCTACCGCAAGGCGCAGAAGAAGGTGGACACGCAGATCGCGAAGGTACGGGCCGCCTTCGGCGGTTCGATGCCGGCCGGCGAGGCGCAGGCACTCAAGGAGGTCGAGGGCCTCACCAGCCTCCGCGGGACCGTGGAACAGAGCTATCTGCCCGCGAGCAACATCGACCCGGCCTACAACAACGCGGCCAGGACCGTGATCGGCGGTCTGAGCCTGGACCGGAACTCGGAGCTGGCGGCCACCTTCACGGGCAACCTCCTCGACTCCCTGCTGCGCGCCGACGCCGCGCACGGCTCCTTCGAGACCGGCGTGTTCTCGGCGACGACCGGTGACGCCAACGCGCAGATCGAGTTCACCACCGCCGTCGGCGCCTACGAGCTCTACAGCAACCAGGTCGAGCGGTTCGCCCGGTTCGCCACCGAACAGCAGGCCAACGAGCTGTCGGGCATCGAGCACACCGACGCCCAGCAGGACATCGCCGAGGCGTACGCCGAGCTCCAGGTCGCCCCGAGCACCCTCCAGGCCACCACTCCGAGCGAGATCAAGAACGCCTTCCAGGACGCGCTGAGCGACTATCCCGCCTACCCCGAGCAGGCGCAGGCCCGACTGAAGACCACCTCGTCGCTGATCGACCAGATCGCCCACGGCGCGGACAGCGCGTCCACGGACGCCTGGTGGCGGGCCGGTCTGCTGCTGGCCGCGGCCCTGCTCGGGTTCGTCCTGTGGCTCGCCTTCTCGGTCCTGGTCCGCCGCTCGGTGGTGCGGCCCGTGATGGCCCTCACCGGTGCCGCGCAGGAGGTCGCCGAGGTGGCCGGGCGTGAGCTCGCCCGGGTCGCCGACGACGACGAGGACGACAGTCCGCCGAAGCTGCGCGAGATGCCGGTCACCGCGAACGACGAGATCGGCGAGCTGGCCGAGGTGATCAACCGGGTCCAGACCACCGCCATCGCGCTCCTCGAACGCCAGGTCCTCAGCCGCCGCAACGTCGCCGAGATGTTCGGCAACGTCGGCCGCCGGGTCAGCAACCTGACGACCCGCCAGCTGGCCCTGATCGACGCGGTGGAACGGGGCGAGACCGACCCCGCGCTGCTGGAGCGCCTGTACTCCATCGACCACATCGCGGTACGTCTGCGCCGCAACGCCGACAGTCTGATGCTGCTGGCCGGTATCCGCGAGACGGTCCTGGACTCCGGGCCGACGGCGCTCACCAACGTCGTACGCGCCGCGCTCGGTCAGATCGAGGGCTTCCGGCGGGTGCAGCTGTACGCGCGCACCGAGGTCATGGTCGAGCCGGACATCATCGGCGACCTCACCCTGATGGTGGCCGAGCTCATCGAGAACGCGGTGTCGTTCTCGCCCGCCGGCAGCCCCGTCGAGGTGTACGTGCGGGACACCACCGGTGAGGAGTCCGCGGGCGGCGCGACGATCGTGATCGCCGACCACGGCCTCGGCATGGGCGCCGACCGCCTCGCCGAGGAGAACGCCCGCCTCATCCGCCGCGAACGTCTGGACGTCGTACCGACGAAGGTGCTCGGTCTGTTCGTGGTCGGCACCCTGGCCCGCCGCTGGAACGTCGCGGTGACCCTGTCGCGCACGCCGGGCGGCGGCGTGACGGCCGAAGTCTCGGTGCCGGCTTCCCTGCTGCTGGCGATGAGCCCGGTCGGGGCCGCCTCCCCCGGTACGGCGCGGGCGCTCGGCTCCCGCGGCGCCGCGACGCAGCCCCAGGGCGCCGGCGCCTCGGCCGCGGGCTTCCCGAGCGCTCTGCCGGTACGCGGGGCAGGTGGCCTGTCCGGAGCGGTGAGGGGCGCCGACAACCGGCAGACGGACACTTCCGGCGACCGGTCCGGCGCGGGCGCCGCGTCCGGCCCGCGTCCGGGAGCCGCCGCCCAGAACGGCACCGGACCGTCCGACCACACCGCACGCAACGGCCACCCCGGCCCGCTCCCGCGCCGGACGCCCCGCCGGGACCCGGACAGGACCGAGACACGGGGCACGGCGGAGACGGCACCCCCGGCCGAGACACCGGGCACGGCCACGGAGACGGTGCCCGCACCGGCGTCGGACCCGACCCCGAGCGGCCACTCGGCCGGAACGCCCGCCGAGACCGCGCCGCGCACGGCCCCCGACCCCATCCCCGCAACCACGCCGGAGTCGACCCCGAGCAGCTACTCGGCCGAAGCACCCGAAGCACCCGAAGCACCAGGTGGGCACGCACCGGGCGGGACTCCCGACCCGACGCCCGCCGCCTCCGTACCGAACACGACCCCCGACCCGACGCCCGCCGTCCCGTCGGACTCGACGCCGAGCGGCCACCCGGCCGGAGCATCCGCCGACTTCGGCCCGAGGTCGGACTCCGCACGGTCCGCCCCCGCGTCGGACACGGCGCGTCCTGTTCCGTCGTGGGCCAGGACCGGCGCCGATCCCGACCCGTGGCCCGCTGCCACCGGGGCGGATCGGTTCGGCGGCCCGCAGTCCCCGCTCATCCCCCAGGCCCGATCCGAGGCGGCCGCCGGCGTGACCCACTCCCGTCCCGACGACATAGCCCCCGGTCGCGCGGGCTTCGTTGATCGACCGGTGTCGTCTTCCGAAGTCGCATCGGGCGCGACAACGTCGTCGGCGCACACATCCGGTGTCTCCGGCGAGGGCCCCAGGCCCCTGCGGCGTCGGGTGCGCGGCGCCACTCTCCACACCACCGTCGACGCCGCCGCCCAGTACGCGGCCCGGCAGGTCGCCCGGCCCGCGGACGCGGACGCCGTGCGGGACGCGCTCGACGAGTTCGAGGCGGCCGTGGAGCGGGCCAACCGCGACAGCCGGACCGAGACCGACCGGACCGGCACGGGCGACGCAGCCCCCCGAACCACCACCTACCCGCACCAACAGAACCACCTCCCGGAAGGAGCCGAGCAGTGAGCACATCGACAGGCGACACTCCCCACGCGGGAGCCACCACGCCGGCCGAACTGCAGGCCGCCGCAGCCGACTTCACCTGGCTGCTGAACCGATTCGCGACCGAGACGGCGGGCGTCGTGGACGCCATCGCCGTCTCCTCCGACGGACTGCTCATCGCCGTCTCCGAACTGCGCGAGCACGCCGACTCCGAGCGGCTGGCCGCGATCGTCTCCGGTATCACCAGCCTCGCCGCCGGTGCCTCCGGCAACTACGGCCTGGGCGGTCTCAACAAGGTCATCATCGACCTGGAGGGCGGCCATGTCCTGGTCTCCGCGATCGGCAGCGGCGCCGTCCTCGGCGTCGTCACCGACAAGGAGGCCAAGCTGGGCAACATCGCCTACGAGATGACGCTGTTCGCCAACCGGGCCGGCAGCGCGCTCAGCCCCCAGCTCGTGCTCCAGCTCAAGAACAGCGTCGGCGCCGCAACAGCGCGCTGACCGGTCGCCCGCCCGAAGGCGGTTCCGAGACAGGTACGGACCAGGTCTGGACCGGAACAGGTCCGGGACAGGTCGGCAGGGGCGCGGTCGAGGAGGAAGAAGAAAGCCATGGCGGACGGCTCACCACCGCCGGACGGCCCGGAACCGGTCGGTCCCGCCCCCGCCGTACGGCCGTTCCTGGTCACCGCCGGCCGGGTCGCTCCCACCGCGTCCAGTCGGCCGGTACCGGTGGAGACCCAGGTGGTGGCCACCGCCGAGGGCCTCGCCGTACTCGACGACCTCGCCTTCGAGCAGCACGACATCGTCGCCGCCTGCCGGCAGCCGCAGTCCGTCGCCGAACTCGCGGCCCGGCTGCGGCTGCACCTCAACGTCGTACGGGTCCTCGCCGAGGACCTGCGCGCCGCCGGTCATCTGGTGGTGCACGTCCCCGACTCCGGCGTCACCCACGACGCCTCCGTCCTGCGCAGGGTGATCGACGCCCTGCGTGCCATCCCCGACTCCCGAGGGGTACTCCGTGACAGCGACTGAACCGGCCGGCACCATACAGGCCGCCTCGGTAGCCGCCGTACGACCGCCGCTGCCGGTCAAAATGGTGATCGCGGGCGGCTTCGGCGTGGGCAAGACCACCGCCGTGGGCTCCATCTCCGAGATCGAGCCGCTGACCACCGAGGCCGCCATCACGGAGGTCGCGGCGGGTGTGGACGACCTCAGCCACACCCCGCGCAAGACCACCACGACCGTGGCGATGGACTTCGGCTGCCTCACCATCGACCCGACCCTGAAGCTGTATCTGTTCGGCACGCCCGGTCAGGAACGGTTCGGGTTCATGTGGGACGACATCGTCGAGGGCGCGGTCGGCGGTCTCGTCATCGTCGACACCCGGCGGCTCGACGACTGCTACGCCGCCGTCGACTACTTCGAGCACAAGCAGATACCGTTCGCGGTCGCCGTCAACGCGTTCGACGGGAAGATCGAGCACACGCTGGACGAGGTGCGGTGGGCGCTGGATGTCGCGGAGCGGGTCCCGGTGCTCGTGTTCGACGCGCGTGAGCGGGGCTCGGTGCGGGACGCCCTGCTGGTCGTGCTGGAGCTCGCACTGGCACGCACCGAGAGCTGACGGAAAAGCCCCACCGGTGCCCGCGTGACCGCGGACCGGTGGGGCTTTCTCGCGCCCGTGCGGCGGTGGCCGCACATTCAGTCAGTACAGCCCCACACCCCCGCGCCCCTAGAGGGCGCGCCTGCGCACCCCGGGTGAGACGGTGAACCGTGCCACCGCCCAGAAGAACCCCAGCGTGACCAGGGCCAGGATCGCCACCAGGCTCGCGCCGCCCACCACCTTCTCGTAGTTGCGCTGGTAGAGGCCGTCGACGATGTAGCGCCCGAGGCCGCCGAGGGAGACGTAGGCGGCGATCGTGGCCGTGGAGACGATCTGGATGGCCGCCGAGCGCAGACCGCTGAGGATCAGGGGCAGGGCGACCGGGAGTTCCACCTGGAAGAGGACCCGGGACTCCGCCATTCCCATGCCTCGGGCCGCGTCGACCGGGGAGGGGTCGACGGTGCGGACCGCCTCGTAGGTCGTGACCAGGATCGGGGGGACGGCCAGGACGACCAGCGGGATCATCACCGGGGTCAGGCCGAGGCCCAGCAGGACGAACATCAGCACCAGCAGGCCGAAGCTGGGCAGTGCGCGCCCGGCCGTGGCGACGAAGGCGACCGTGTTGCCGCCGCGGCCGGTGTGGCCGGTGAGCAGGCCGACCGGGAGGCCGATGGCGGCGGCGATGGCGAGGGCGATCAGCGAGTACTGGATGTGCTCGCGCAGCCGGGTGGGGATGCCGTCGTAGCCGTGCCAGTGGGAGCTGTCGCTGAAGAAGGAGCTGATGTAGTGGAGGACGTTCATCGGACGGCGTCCTCCAGTACGGCCGTGACGGGTTCGGGTTCGTCCACGGGACGGGGTTTGCGGCTGCCGCGCGGCATCCAGGGCGTCACCAGGAGGCGTACGAGGACCAGGAGCGCGTCGGCGAGGATGGCGAGGACCGCCGTACCGATGACGGAGAGCCAGACCAGGCGGTTCTGGTGGTAGATCATGCCGTCGTTGAGGAGGTTGCCGAGCCCGCCCTGGTTGCCGATCAGCATGCCGACGGAGACCAGGGAGATGCTGGAGACGGTCGCCACACGCAGACCGGCGATGATCGCGGGGGCCGCGATCGGCAGCTGGACCTGGAAGTAGCGGCGAACGGGCCCCAGGCCCATGGCCGTCGCCGCGTCGAGCGTCTCCTGCGGCACCGAGCGCACACCGTCGACGATCGCGGGGACGAACACCACCAGGCTGTAGACGCCCAGCGGGATCATCACGGTGGTCTCGGTCTGGCCGGTGTAGTCGATGAGGACGACGAAGAAGGCCAGCGACGGGATGGCGTAGAGGATGGTCGTCACCCACAGCACCGGCGGGTACAGCCACCGCAGCCGCACACAGAGCTGGGCGACCGGCAGCGCCACCACCAGTCCGACGACGACGGGGATCAGCGCCTCGCGCAGATGCTGGACCACCAGCCCCCAGTAGGTGTTCTGGAGGTCGCTCGGGATGTCGAAGAGGCCGGCGCTCATCCGGCGACCTTCTCGTCGCTGAGGCCGTCGAGGCCACCGAATCCGTCGCGTCCGTCGCGTCCGTCGCGGCCCTCGGCGTGGGCCGCGCGGATGGCCTCGCCGATCGACTGCTGGGAGACCACGCCCGCGACCCGCCCGTCCGCACCGACGGCGACGGCCCAGCCGGTCGGCGAGAGCACTGCGCCGTCGAGGGCGGCCCGCAGGGACTCCTCGCCGTGCCGGAAGGGGCGGCCGTAGGACAGGAGCCGGGCCGGATCGATGGCGCCGGCGGTCAGCTGGCGCGGCTCGCTCCAGCCCAGCGGCCTGCCGTCCACGTCGGTGACCAGGAGGTAGGGCACGTCCGGGGTGCTGCGCTCGGCGATCTGCTCGGCGGTGGCGTCGACGGCGACGATCGGGGTGGTGCGCAGTCCGAGGCCGACGGAGCCGAAGAAGGACAGCCGCCGGATGCCCCGGTCGGCGCCGAGGAAGTCCTCGACGAAGGCGTCCGCGGGGCGGGACAGCAGTTCGGCGGGGGGTGCGAACTGGGCGAGATGGCCACCGGTGCGCATCACCGCGACCATGGTGCCGATCTTGACGGCCTCGTCGATGTCATGGGTGACGAAGACGATGGTCTTGCCCAACTCGTCCTGGATACGCAGCAGTTCGTCCTGCAGGCCCTTGCGGACCACGGGGTCGACCGCCGAGAACGGCTCGTCCATCAGCAGTACCGGCGGGTCCGCGGCGAGCGCCCGCGCCACACCGACGCGCTGCTGCTGACCGCCGGAGAGCTGGTACGGGTACCGCTTGGCGAGGGCCGCGTCGAGGCCCACCCGCTCCATGAGCTCCCGGGCCCGGGCCCGCGCCTTCCCCTTGTCCCAGCCGAGCAGCCGGGGCACGGTGGCGATGTTGTCGATGATCGTCCGGTGCTGGAAGAGCCCGGCGTTCTGGATGACGTACCCCATGGACCGGCGCAGCGTGTTCACCGGCTGCTGCGTGATGTCCTTGCCGTCGATGGTGATCGTGCCGTCGCTCGGCTCGATCATCCGGTTGATCATGCGCAGCGTGGTCGTCTTGCCGCAGCCGGACGGGCCGACGAAGACGGTGATGGCGCGGTCGGGGATCTCCAGGGAGAGGTTGTCGACCGCCACCGTGCCGTCCGGGTAGCGCTTGGTGACTGAATCTATCCGTATCAAAACGCCGAATACCCTTCGGGTCTGGCAGAGGCCGCACACTGGGTGGCCTCGGTCGCACGGGCCGTTGGAGGCAGAGTCTAGACCTCTTGTGTTGCGGAATTCAGTCGCGACTTTGGCGAAATCCGCTATGCATGGGGACAGAGATGACTCTGTGACCTACCCGTGAGCCACCGGTCCTCACTCTCCGCGCAGAAGCCACTCGGAAGCCACTCGGCGATCCCACAGGGAAGAGGCCTTCGCCCGGGCGGGGACCAGCGGCCCGCTGGTTCACACGGTGGATGCCGCGTCGGTCAACCGGAACCCTGCGGTCCTCAGTACCCGCTCGCCCTCGTCCACCGCGAACACCTCGCACCCCGGCAGTGAAGCGGCCCAGCCGATCCCCTCGACGCCCATGGCGAAGGCCGCCGTGGCCACCGAGTCCGCCTCCGTCAGCGAGGACGCGACGACCGTCATGCTCAGCAGCCCCGTCGCCGGACGCCCGGTCCGCCCGTCGATGATGTGGTCGCCCCGCTCGTAGCGGGCGGACGTCGCCACCGCCCCGTCGGTCACCTCGAGGACCGTGCACAGCTTGTCGGCGTGGACGGGCAGCGACCTCCAGCCGCTGGAGATGGTCCCCACCGAGTACTCCGACCCCGCCGACTCCCCGTACAAGAAGGCCCTGCGCGAGCGGCTCGACCCGTCCGTGGTCGTGGAGTGGACCGGCGTGGGCGTGATCGCCCCCACCATCACCACCGACCAGGTGAAGCAGGCCCGCGAGGTCTACGGCCACCCGATCCTGGTCTGGGACAACTACCCGGTGAACGACTACGTCACCAGCCGCCTCCTGCTCGGCCCCTACACGGGCCGCGACCCCGGCGTGGCGAGCGCGGCCACCGGCGTCACCGCCAACCCGATGGTCCAGGGCGAGGCGAGCCGCCTGGCCCTGTTCACCTCGGCCGCGTACCTCTGGAACCCGACCGCCTACGACCCCCGCGCGGCCTTCCTCGCCTCGGTCGAGGACCTCGCGGGGCCGTCGGCCGGCAAGTGGATGCGCGTCTTCGCCGAGAACAACTACTCCTCCCAGCTGGACACCACCGAGTCCCCCACCCTGACCCCGGCTCATCGCCGCCTTCCGTACCGCATACGACGACGGCACCGGCCTCGACCGGGCGGCAGCCGCTCTGAAGTCGTACTTCACGGACATGGCCGCGACACCGGCCGAGTTGCGCGCCCGTCTGCACAACTCCGGCTTCCTGAAGGAGACTTCGGCCTGGCTGGACAAGCTCGGCGCCTACGGCACGGCGGGCGGGACGGCCGTCGACCTCCAACTGGCCGCCAAGAAGGGCGACACCGGCGCGGTCACCACGTACTGGAACCGCCTGAAGTCGGGCGGTTCGACGGTCACTCCGATCGACACGGCGACCAACACCACCGAGCCGACCCTCCTGGTCACCGGCCAGGCCTACGGCCTCGCCCTCTCCCCCGACCGCCGCACCCTCTGGGTCACCCCGAGCAACGGCGACACGGCCACCCCGGTCGACACGGTGACAGGAGCCCCCGGCGAACAGGTGACCGTGGGCAGGTCGGCCTTCGACGTGGCCCTCAACTGGAACGGCACCAAGGCGTACGTCACGACGGCCGACGAGAACGCCCTGGTGCCGATAGATGTGGCCGGCGGGAAGGTCGAGGGTTCGTTGAGGACGGGCGCCTATCCACTGGCGGTCGCACTCACGCCGTAGGCGGACCTTGGCCCTCCAGCGGACAACGACCCTCCAGTGGAGCTAACTCGCGGTACGCCGGATCCTCCCGGCGTACCGCTCCTCCAGCTCCAGATTTCCCTCGAACCCACCGGGCACGTTGGCCGACACGTAAACCGGCGGCCGGTCCCCGGAGTCCAGCAGCAGCCGCGTCGCCTCGGCGACGGCCATCTGCACCAACATCACTCCCGTGAGCGTCGACAACGCGCACACGGCCCCGCCCCCGGGCAGATCCAGCAACGCGTCCCCCCGCGGGGCGCGGTTGTCGAGGACGACGTCGGCCAGGTCGGCGAGCTTCTTCCCGCTGGGATGCCCGGCCGGCACCGCACGGGTGTGAGCGAGGGAGGTGATGGCCAGCAGACGGTGGCCGTTCTTCTTCGCCTGGAGCGCGGTCTCGACGATCACGTTGTTGACGCCCGAGTTCGAGATGATCACGAACAGGTCCTGCGGACGCGGCTCGGCGAGCCGGTAGATCCGCTCGGCCACGCCTTCCTTGCGCTCCAGGAGCGGATCGTCGAGCGCGCCGGGCGCGTCACCGCCGTAGAGGACGAGGTCGGCGATGCTCAGGCGGTTCGTCGGGACCAACCCGCCCGCGCGGCCGGCGAGTTCGAGCACGATGGCCTGGGAGTGGCCGGTGCCGAAGGCCTGGATGACCCCGTCGGAGCGCACGCAGTCGGCGATCAGCCCGGCCGCGGCGGCGACCTCGTCGCGGGCGGTCTCGGTGAGGGCGGACAGAACGGTCAGGCTCTCCCGCGCGAAGCCCTCGGCGCTCACGGACTCGACGGACACGCGACACTCCCAACCGGTGGATCAAACCACCCCGTATGACTCCTTGGGTGAATCAATAAATCACATGGCCCATGCAGCGAGCAATGCCGGGGAGCCGACGCGTGACCACGCATGAGCACCGTTCGCCCTCCTGGTCCCGGTCCTGCCCTGGCCCCGCCCTGGCCATGCGCCGGCCATGCGCCGGTCCTGTGCTGGTCCTGGTATTCAATCCCCAGCCCGAAGGGTGGCTGATACCTTCTCTTCATGCCCTCGACGGACGTCACCACACTGATCCGCACCGAGCTGCCGAGGCTGGCCGGCTCCCTGAGGAAGGTCGGCGAGCTGATCCTGGAGGATCCGGCCGCCGTCACCCACTGCTCGGCCGCCGAGCTCGGCCGCCGCACCGGGACCTCACAGGCCACCGTGACCCGCTTCTGCCGCGCCATCGGCCTCGACTCCTATCAGCATCTGCTGATAGAGCTGGCCCAGGAGCGCGGCCGCGGCGAGGCCTCCGACTGGGGCTCGGCCGAGATCGGGCCCGACATCTCGCCGGACGACAGCCTGGAGCGGGTCGTCCAGGTCGTCGGCAGCGCGGACCTGAGGGCGATCCAGCAGACCATCGACCGTATCGACCTGGACGCGCTGGAGCGGGCGGCGCAGGCGCTGGCCAAGGCCCGTCGTATCGATGTGTACGGCGTCGGCGGCAGCGGCGCGGTGGCGCAGGAGACGGAGACCCGGCTGTTCCGGATCGGCTGCCAGGTGCGCGGCTGGACCGAGGTGCACGGCGCGGCCACCTCCGCGGCGCTGCTCACCCCGGCGGACGTGGCGATCGGCATCTCCCACTCGGGGGCGACCCGGGAGACCATCGAGCCGTTCGAGATGGCCAAGGAGCGGGGTGCGACCACGGTCGCGCTCACCACGGACCCGCGTTCCCCGCTGGCCCGGGCCGCCGACATCCGGCTGATCTCGGCCACCTCGGAGACCAGCTTCCGCACCGGCAGCATCGGCGGCCGGCACTCGGTCCTGATGATCGTGGACTGTCTCTATGTGCGGGTCTCCCAGCTCTCCTACCAGCGCGCCAGCGCCTCCCTCGCGCTCACCGACCACATCACACCGCAGCACGCGGTGAAGGCACGCCGGACGAGGTGAGCGCGAGCCGTCGAACGCGGCCGAGGTTGCATGGATGAACCACCGAGGAAACGTGAAAGTGGTTGATTGAACCATCCGGACGGTGCCAGGATGGGGTCTTCGCCGACATCCTCGTAGGAGACCCATGCGCGTCACCTCTGCCGAGTCGACCGAGCTCTTCGTGGAAGCCGCCGAGCGTCCGCTCCAGGTGGTGGCCGCCGGGATCGAGCACACCCCCGGTCGTACCGTCCTGCTCACCGTCGAGGGCCCGGGCGTCAAAGGGGACGCGGTCGCCACCATGGGCGACGACGGCACCACGCGCGTCGAGATACCCGTGGCGGTCGAGGGACTCGCGCCCGGCGACCGCCGCGAGGTGACGCTGACGGCCATCGACGGTGACCTGGTCACCCGGCACATCCTCGACTTCACGGCCGCCGAGCCCGGCTGGACCATGTTCATGGTCAGCCACTTCCACTACGACCCGGTGTGGTGGAACACCCAGGCGGCCTACACCGAGACCTGGGACGTCGCGGACGAGCCCGCCGTCACCGGCCTGCCGGCCCGCACCTTCGACTCGCGCGGCCAGTCCGGGATGAGCCTGGTCCGCGCCCACTGCGACCTGGCCCGCCGCGACCCGGCGTACACCTTCGTGCTCGCCGAGGTCGACTATCTCAAGCCGTACTGGGACGCCCACCCGGAGGAGCGCGCCTTCCTGCGCGAGCTGATGCGCACCGGCCGCGTGGAGATCATGGGCGGCACCTACAACGAGCCGAACACCAATCTCACCGGCGCCGAGGCGACCATTCGCAACGCGCTGTACGGCGACGGCTTCCAGCGCGCGATCATGGGCGGGTCGCCGGAGACGGCCTGGCAGCTGGACGCGTTCGGGCACGACCCGCAGTTCCCGGGGCTGATGGCGGACGCGGGGATCAGCTCCAGTTCGTGGGCGCGCGGCCCGTTCCACCAGTGGGGCCCGGCCCTGTCGGTGTTCGGCGAGGACCCGCGTGATCCCGGGCGCATGCAGTTTCCGGCCGAGTTCAGCTGGATCGCCCCGTCCGGTCGCGGTCTGCTGACCGCCTACATGGTCAACCACTACGGCGCCGGCTGGGCGATCGACAACGCCCCGACGCTCCCCGAGGCGGAGGCCGCCGCCCTCAAGCTGTTCCGGGGCCTGAAGAAGGTCGCGCTCACCCGCAACGTCCTCCTCCCGGTCGGCGGCGACTACGCGCCGCCCTGCCGCTGGGTGATGGCCATCCACCGCGACTGGAACGAGCGTTACGTCTGGCCGCGCTTCATCAGCGGCACCCCGCGCGACTTCTTCGCCGCCGTCCGCGCCGAGCTCGACGCCGAGGGCCGCAAGGCGTCCCCGCAGACCCGCGACATGAACCCGGTCTACACCGGCAAGGACGTCTCCTACATCGACACCAAGCAGGCCCAGCGCCACGGCGAGACCCTCCTCGCCGACGCGGAGGCCTGGGCCACCCTCGCCTCCCTCGTCACCGGCCACCCGTACCCGGACGCGGCCCTCGACAAGGCCTGGCGGCAGCTGATCTACGGCGCCCACCACGACGCCATCACCGGCTCGGAGTCGGACCAGGTCTACATCGACCTGATGACCGGCTGGCGCGAGCTGTACGACCTCGCCGGGGCCGTGCACGCCGACGCGACCCAGGCCCTCGCCGACCGGGTGACGCCGGGCGACGGCCCGGACCTGGTCGTGTTCAACTCCGCGACCTGGCCACGCCGGGACGTCCTGACGGTCGACGACCCCGGCCTCGTCCCCGTGGGCCTGCCCGCCGTCCGCGAGGACGGCAGACTCCACGTCGTCGTGGGCGAGTTGCCCGGCATGGGCCTCAAGGCCCTCCCCCTCGCCGCCGGTCCGGCCCCCGAGTGGGCACCCGGCGAGGGCACGACGATCCGCAACGAGTTCTACGAGGTGACGGTCGACGCCTCGCGCGGCGGCGCCGTCAGCAGTCTGCGCTCCCGCACCGAGGGCGGCCGTGAACTGCTGCGCCCCGGCGACATCGGCAACGAGCTGGTCGTACAGGAGGAGTACCCGAGGCATCCGCGCTTCGGCGAGGGCCCCTGGCACCTCACGCCGACCGGCACGACGGTGGCCCGGAGCTCGGACGTGACGGCCTCCGTCGAGGTGTCGCACTCCCCGGCCGGATCCCGGATCACCGTCCGCGCCGACCTCGGCGTCTTCACCTACACCCAGCGCCTGACCCTCTGGCAGGGCGTGGACCGCCTCGACGTGACCACCGGCATCGACGGCTACGACGGCGCCGACCGGCTGATCCGGGTCCGCTGGCCCAGCGACGTACAGGGCGGACTGCCGGTGCACGAGGTGGCGGACGCGGTCATCGGGCGCGGGTTCGGGTTCGTGGACGTGGACAGCGAGCAGTTCCCGTGGACCCTGGACAACCCGGCCAACACCTGGTTCGCGCTCGGCTCGACGGCACGGGTCGAACTGCTCGACGACACCGGGGAGTTGATCGGCCACCGGTCGATCGGCGTCGCCGAACTCGTCTACCCCTCCTGGACCGAGGCCGGTGACCTCGGCACCCCGCTCGCCGCCGCCCTCGTCCGCGCCGGAGTCACCGCCACGTCCACCATCGCCGGCGGTCCGCGCTACGGCGACCTGGAGGTCGACTCCAACCTCCCCGACATCCGTATCGCCGTCGGCGGCCCGGACCGCAACTCCCTGGTCGCCGAGGCCCTGGGCTGGGACCCGGCCGCCGGGCGGGAGCTCCGGCGCCAGCTGGCCGAGGGCGGTGCGGCGGCCGTCTGGGTCGCTCCGCGTGCCTCGCTGCGCGAGGAGTGGGTGCCCGGGGCCGACCTGCGCGACCTGGAGCGGCTGCCGCTCCTGGTGATCGCCGGTGCGGACGCCGAGGGCGACGCGAAGGCGGTGGACGCGCTGATCGCCGACCTGGACGACGCTGTCGTACGGGCCACGGCGGCGGGCGGCGGCGAGGCGCTCCCGCCCGGCGACGCCTGGGACGGCCGGAGCTTCGCCGTCCTCAACCGGGGCACCCCCGGCTGTGTGGTCACCTCCTCCGGCGACCTCTACATGTCACTCATGCGCTCCTGCACCGGCTGGCCCTCCGGCATCTGGGTCGACCCGCCCCGCCGCACGGCCCCCGACGGCTCGGGCTTCCAGCTCCAACGCTGGTCCCACACCTTCGAGTACGCGGTCGTCGCGGGCCGGGGCGACTGGCGCGAGCGCCGACTCCCGCGCGCCGGACATGAGTTCAACCACCCGCTGACCGGCCGAATACGCGGTACGGCCGAATCCCCGTCCCTCCCCCGGGAGTCGGCCCTCCTCACCGTCGAGCCCGCGGGCGAGGTCCTGCTCGACGCCCTCAAGCCCACCGGGTCCCCCCTCGCCCGCGGAAGCGTGGCGCCCACCGATCCCGGGCGCGGTGTCGTCGTCCGCGTGCACGAGGTGAACGGGCGCCCGGTGCGGGCCCGCATACGCGGCCCGAAGGAGTGGACACGCGGCGCCCGGGCGGACGTCCTGGAGACCCCGGGAGAGGCACTGGCCCCCGACGGACAGGGCGCGCTCACGGTCGGCCTGACCGGCTTCGAGGTGGCGACCGTGCTCGCCACACCGCCCGAGAGCACCAGGCCGCCGTACGCCCCCGGAGTCGCGGCGCACGAGCCCGCGCAGCCCGTGGCCACCCGCTACTGGCTGCACAACTCCGGTCCTGCCCCACGCGGCAACATGCCGGTCACCGCCTACGTCTCCCCCAGCACCCTCACCGCCCGCGGCACCCCGGTCACCGCGACGGTCCGGATCGCCTCGGAGCTGACCGACGCGCCCGTCTCCGGCACCGTCACCATCGGCGTCCCGCCCGGCTGGCGCGCCGAGCCCGCCGAGGTGCCCTACGCGCTCGGCCCGGGCGGCTTCACCCTCGCGGAGGTCACGGTGGCACCACCCGAGCAGACCCCACCCGGTCGGCACTGGCTGACCGCTCGTCTGACCTACGAGGGCCAGACGTACGAGGATGTCGTGGCGCTCGACGTTCCGGGCGAGCGCCACGCGGCACCAACGCTCTCCGCGGAACTGGAAGCCGAGCGGATCAGCGTGCGCAGGGGCGAGCGGACCCGGGTCCCCGTACGCCTGCACAACGGCACCCTGGGCCCGGTCAACGGCACCCTGTGGACCGTCTCCTCCTGGCACACCTGGGGAGGGGTCGACCCCGGCTGCCAGGGCTTCACCGTGCCTCCCGGCGACCATGTGGACGTCTTCGTGGAGGTGGACGGCTCCGCGATCGAACCGGGCTCGTACTGGCTCATGGCGAAGATCGCCTGGCACGGCCGGGTCGCCTACACGGAGGCGATCGTCCTGGAGGTGACACCATGACGGACCAGGCGGCGGCCACGGACCAGGCGGCGGCCGTAGGGGGCAAGCCCATCCCGAAGACAAAGGTGGACGCCTTCCTGAGGACGGTCCCTGTAGCGCCCCGACGGGGCACGGCCGGCCCCGGCACACCCGCACCCGCCGACGCGCACGACGAGGCGCTGTCGGCCCGCGCGGAACGCCAACGACGACGCTGGGCCACTCAAGTGGTGGTCGCCGACGAACTCGCCCGCCGCGCCTGCGAGGAACGGGGTCTGGCCCCACCGCCGGAGGCGTCCCCCACCGGCATCCTCGCCATCGCCGGCACCGATGTCGCCGACCTCGGCAGCATCATCGCCGCGGCACTCGCCCACTCCCCCGCGGCCCGCCTCCTCCTGGCCGAGCTGGAGAAGGAGCAGGAGGTCCCGGAGACGGCCGTACGGGACTACTACGACCGCAACCGGGACCGCTTCCTCACCGCCGACGCACTGCGCCGCGGAGTGGACCCCTTCGGCCGTCCCGCACCCGATGACCTCCTCCCGTACGACCAGGTCCGCGACGCCGTCACCCGCGGCCTGAGGCAGGCCGCGGGCCACCGCGCCTTCTTCGACTGGTTCGACCAGGCTCGCGCCGGAGTGGTGTACGCGGCCGGCCATGAGCACCCCGGGGATCCGACCCACCCGGACCACGAACACCGCCACTGATCACGGGCGGAACCGAAAAGCAACACGGAAAACCATTGACCTCCGATGAATTCTGGTCCACCTTTTCATCAATCGGAGTCGAAGTTGGTTGATTGAACCAGCCCCTCGGCTGGTCCCAGGAGGGTGGACATGCGCGCTGGAAGACTGACCGCATCCGTGGCGGGAATCATCGCCCTGACACTCACGGCGGCCGGCTGCGGCCTGTCCGGTGGCTCCTCCGGCGGTGACTCCACCGCCGGCGGCTGCAAGGTCGACAAGGGCAACGTCGGTTCCGGGAAGCTCACGGGTGACGTCAAGGGGCAGATCACCTTCCAGACGACGAACCTGAAGAAAGACTTCGGGGACTTCTTCAACGGCGTGATCACGTCCTTCGAGAAGGCCCACCCCGGCGCCAAGGTCAAGTGGATCGACGATCCCGGTGACAACACCTTCACCCAGCGCACGGTGGCCGACGCCCAGGCCTGTACGTTGCCGGACGTCATCAACGTCAACGCGGAGACGGCGACCGCCCTCACCAAGGCCGGCTACCTGCTCGACCTGGGCGTGAAGGACCCCGATGTCGCCAAGCCCTTCGTCCCGGCGTTCTGGAAGACCAGCACCTACCCGGACGCCTCCGGCAAGGCCATCCACACCACGCTCCCCTGGTACACCGGCGGTGTCCTGCTGACGTACAACAAGGACCTGCTCACCAAGGCCGGCATCGACCCGGCGAAGCCGCCGACGAGCATCTTCGGCCTCTTCGCCGACTACGAGAAGATCGCCAGGTCGGCCAAGGGCAAGTACTTCGCGACGATGGCCAACCCGGTCTGGCGCATCCCGGGCGACTTCGACCAGATGGACATCAGGACGCTCTCCGCCGACGGCAGGTCGGCCGTGTTCGCCGATGATCCGAGGACCACGCAGTGGGTGGCCTGGATGGCGAAGCTGTACAAGGAGGGCGCGATGCCGAAGGACTCGCTGTCCTCCAGCAACGACCCGTCCACGCTGTACAGCCAGGGCAAGGTGGCGTACGGCTCGACGAACCCGAGCTTCGTGCGGTTCGTGAAGCAGAACAGCCCGACAGTCTACGCCAGGACGGCAGTCGGCCAGCAGCCCTACGACGCCCTCGGCCGCGCCTCCGCCGGCGCTCCGCAGTACATCTCGGTCGCCGCGACCAGCAAGCACGCGCCGGTCGCGCTCGCGTTCGCCGAGTACCTCACCGACGCCGAGAACCAGACGGCCTGGTGCAAGGACCCGAACGTGGTCATCTTCCCGACCACCAGCGCCTCCCTCAACGACCCGTTCTTCCAGAACGTGACCGGCAGCGACCCCTTCTCGCAGGCCCGCAAGCTCGTCGCCGACCAGCTGAAGACGGCCGACACCAACCAGACGAACCTCTCCCCGGCCGTGCAGAACGCGATCGTGGCGCAGGTGCAGCTGGCGATGCAGGGCAAGAAGAGCCCGGCGCAGGCCGTCAAGGACGCGCAGGCGAAGGCGAACGAGCTGCTGAAGCAGGCGGGTTGATGGTGGCGACCGAAACCGTGAAGCCGGTGTCCGTGCCCGGCGCGGAGGGCACCGCCTCCGCGCCGGGCACGGCCCCGTCCCGTCTGCGACGCTTCGGCCGAGCCGTGCTGCCCGGCCCGGCCCCCGGCGCCAACGGCGCGGCCCTGTACCGCCGTTGGTGGCTGCCGTGGCTGTGGACCGCGCCCGCGATCGTGTGCGCGGTGGTGTTCGGGGTCTTCCCGTTCCTCAACACGGTCCTGCTGTCGTTCACCGACGCCAAGCCGCTGGGCGGCGCCGCGAGCTTCGTCGGGCTGGACAACTACACCCGGATGCTGGGCGATTCGGACTTCTGGCTGGCCACCCGCAACAGCATCCTGTACGCCATCGTGGTCGTCCCGCTGATGGTGCTGCTGCCGCTGATGCTGGCCGTCCTGGTGGAGAAGAACCTCCCCGGCATCGGCTTCTTCCGCTCCGCCTTCTACACGCCGGTCCTCGCCTCCAGCGTGGTCGTGGGTCTGAGCTGGCAGTGGCTGCTGGCGGACGACGGTCTGGTCAACACCTGGCTGGAGAAAGCCCACTTGATCAGGTCGGCGGTCCCCTTCCTCTCCGACTCGTGGCTGATCCTGTTCTCGGCGATGGGCCTGACGCTGTGGAAGGGCCTCGGCTGGTACATGATCTTCTACCTGGCCGCCCTCGGGAACGTCCCCAAGGAGCTCCACGAGGCCGCCCAGATGGACGGCGCCGGCACGGTCCGCCGCTTCTGGCACATCACCATGCCGGGCGTACGGCAGGCGATGATGCTGGTCGGCACCCTCACCGGCATCGGCTCCCTGCGGGTCTTCACCGAGATCTACATGCTGGGCAGTTCGACCGGCGGCCCCGGCGGCGCCGACCGCACCCTCCCCTTCTACATCCGTGACGTCGGCCTCGACCCGCTCACCGGCAACGCCGGTTACGGCTCGGCGGTCAGCGTCGCCCTGTTCGCACTCACCCTCGGCCTGACCCTGCTGGCGCAGCGCCTGACGAAGGAGGACGAGGCATGACCACCGCCGTCGAGAAGCCCCGGCGGCTGCTGCCGCGCTGGCGGGACTACGGCCGCCCACGTGAACTGGTCGTCCGCTACCTGCTGTTGCTGTTCGTGCTCGGGATCACCGTCGGACCGCTGGTGTGGCAGTTCCTGGCGTCCCTGAAGGGCGTCGGCGAGGACGTCTTCGGCCGGAACGCCTCCCTCCTCCCGCACCACCCCACGCTCCGCGCCTACCGCCAGGTCTTCGACCAGGTCCCGGTGGCCACGTACATCCGCAACAGCGTGATCGTGGTCGTCCTGTCGATCGCCAGCCAGCTCCTCTTCTCCACCACGGCCGGCTACATGCTCTCCAAGCCCGGCTGGAAGGGCCGCAAGGCGGTCTGGGTGGTGCTGGTCGCCTCGATGATGTTCCCCTTCGAGTCGATCATGGTGTCGCTGTTCCTCAGCATCCGCGACCTGGGACTGGTCGACGACCTGGCCGGCGTCTGGCTGCCGGGCTTCGTCGGCGCCATCAACGTCCTGCTGATGCGCGGCGCGTTCCTCGCGGTGCCGCGCGAGATCGAGGACTCGGCGATGCTGGACGGGGCGAACGAGTGGCAGCGCTTCCGCCACCTGTATCTCCCCTCCGCCTGGGGCGCGATCATGGTGGTCACCATCAACACCTTCATCAGCGCCTGGGACGACTTCCTCTGGCCGCTGATCGTGCTGCGCTCCGAGAGCCACATGACCCTGACACTGGGCCTGTCCCGGCTGCAGAGCTCGTCGTTCGGCTACGACCAGCGCGTGGTCATGGCGGGCTCCGTCATCTCGGTCGTCCCGGTGCTGGTGCTGTTCGTGATCACCCAACGCTGGTTCTACCGGGGCGTGTCGGCGGGAGCCGTCAAGCTCTGAGGTCCAGTACGAGGGGTACGGCGTCGAGCGCGGCCCGTGCGGACTCGGCGACCCGGATCTCCACGGTGCCGGTCGACTCGCCGGTCTCCACGGCCAGTCGGACGGTACGGCGCCCGCCTGGCGCCAGGTCGACACCCTGGAACGCACACAGTTCGAGGGTGCGCGGCCAGCTGGCGGCGATCAGCCGGCGCAGATACACCTGCACCACCGAACGCCCTGGCCGGTCACCGGTGTTGGTGACGTCCACCGTGACAGTGCCGCCTTCCAGGTACGGCTCGCCGTAGGCGAACGTCGTGTACGACAGCCCGTGCCCGAAGGAGTAGCGCGGCTCGGCGCTCTCGTCGACGTAGCCGCCGTACTCGGTGTCCTTGTGGTTGTAGTACACGGGGAGTTGGGAGACGGAGCGCGGGACGGAGACCGGCAGGCGCCCGGTGGGCCGCGCGAGTCCGAGCAGCACCTCGGCGACGGCCTCGCCGCCCCACGGGCCGGGATACCAGGCGGTGAGCAGCGCGCCGGCCGTGTCGGGCACGAGATGCGGGCGGCCCTGCACCAGCACGACCGCGGTGGGCGTACCGGTCGCCACGACCGCGTCCAGCAGGACGTACTGGGCGGCGCCGAGCCGCAGTCCGGCCAGGTCGACGCCCTCACCGCAGGTCATCTCGGAGACGACGGTGCGTGCGGCGCCGTTGGCGTCGAAGCCCGTGCCGGGCGTACGGGCGCTGCTGCCGCCCAGCACCAGCACGGCCAGGTCGGACGCGGCGGCCGCGGCGACCGCCTCGGGGATGCCGGAGAGGTCGCCGCCGGTGAGCGCGCAGCCGTGGGCGTGGCGGATGTCGACGCCGGGCGGCGCCAGTCGGCGCAGCGCCTCCAGCACGCTGACACCGGAGCGCTGGGGGGCCGTGTAGTCGCCCGACTGATGGGCGCCGGTGGCCGCTTGCGGGCCGAGGACGGCGATGCGGGACACGTTCTCACCGACGGGCAGCACCCCGTCGTTGCGCAGCAGGGTGACGGCGGCCCGGGCGAGTCCCACGCTGATCTCCCTGCCGCCGGTGGGCGCGGGCGGTGTCGCGTACGGCGTCTCGAAGAGTCCCAGGCGGAACTTGAGCGCCAGGACGCGGGCGACGGCGTCGTCGAGGACGGACTCCTTGACCAGTCCTCGTTCCACCGCCTCCTCCAGGTGGGTGAAGCCCTCGTCCCAAAGGCTCATGTCGACCCCGGAGTTGAGGGCGAGGGCGCCCGCGGAGACCTTGTCGCCGGTGATCCGGGCCAGGCGGTCGACGGCGAGTCCGTCGGCCATGACCAGACCTCCGAAACCCCAGTCCTGACGCAGGAGTTCGGTGAGCAGGGCGCGGTTGCCTGAGCAGGGCATACCGTCGACCTCGTTGTAGGCGGACATGACGGCGGCGGCTCCGGCGCGGATGCCGGCGCGGGCGGCGGGCAGATGGATCTCGTGCAGCTCGCGGAGGCCGAGTTCGGACTCGGCGGAGTTGCGGCCGCCTACGGTGGCGCCCTGACCGGCGAAGTGCTTGAGGACGACAGGGGCCTTGTCGGCGGCGAAGCGCTCGCCGGGGTCGTCGCCCTGCATGCCGTGCACGAGGGCCTCGGTCAACCGGGCCGCGAGATGCGGATCCTCCCCGAAGCACTCCTCGGTGCGGCCCCAGCGGGGGTCGCGGACGATGTCCAGGGCCGAGACGAGGGCCACATGCCCGCCGCGGGCGCGGAGTTCGGCGGCGGCGTGGGCCGCGGCGGCCTCGTACGGGGCGGGGTCCCAGGTGGCGCCGACGGCCAGGTTGACGGGCAGGACGGTGCCGTCGAGGGCCATGTGGCCGTGCGGGACCTCCTCGACGAAGAGGGCGGGGATGCCGAGGCGGCTGCGCCGCACGACATGCCGTTGCACCGACTCGGCCAGTTCCGCGCTGTCCTGGGCGCCCGGTCCGGTGCCGTGGTCGACACCGGACCAGGCGTCGGCGCGCATCAGGCCGTAGAGGGCGCCGAGCCCCTCGAAACGGTCGGTCTCGGCGTACAGGGCGTCGGTGAGCTCGTAACGGCCGTCGGGGGTGCGGCGGTAGGCGTCCCAGCCGTACATGCGCTGGTTGACCTGCCCGACCTTCTCCCTGAGGGTCATCCGGGAGAGGAGGTCCCGGACGCGGGCGTCGAGGGGGGCTGCGGGGTCGCGGTAAAGGGTCACTGGTGGCGTCCGTACTCGATTCGGGCGAGGGCTACGGCGCCTCGGCAGCCGTCGGCCACCCAGTCCAGGGTGAGACCGAGAGCGTGCAGCCGGGCGGTGAGCGGTGCGGTCAGAGGACCGTCGGGGCCGAGGAGCCCCCCGGTGGCGACGACGCGCTCTCCGACCCGCGGCTCCAACGCCCGCACACTGTCGGCGAGTTGGTCGGCGGCCCGCGCGAGAATCGCCTCCGCCGCACCATCCCTCCCACGCGCCGCCTCCACCACCACAGGCGCCAGCCGGGCAAGCCAGGTCGGCCGCTGGGCCATGACGAGCGGAAGCAGACGCATGCGGTAGGCCTCCCGCCCGAAACGGGACCACTCGCGCGCACCCCTGCCCCCCGCGCTCGGTAGCGCCTCCTCCGGCAAGCCCAGTTCTCGGCCGATCAGGTCCGCGAGTGCCGTCGGGCCACCCCTTCCGTCGGCCATGCGCAGTGCGGCCCGTACCGCCTCCCGGCCGATCCAGAAGCCGCTGCCGTCGTCGCCGAGGAGCCAGCCGTCGCCGTCGACCGTGGCGGTGCAGTGGCGGTCGGTGACGCGCATCGCGACCGCGCCCGTGCCGGCGACCAGGGCGAGGCCGTCGGCCGGGGCTCCGGGGGCGGAGGCGAAGGCGGCCTCGATGTCGCTGCCGATGGCGACGGTATCGGCGGTGATGCCCACCTGACGCAGGGCGGCCGTGAGAGCGCGCAGGGCGTTCAGGCGCCCGGGGTCCTCCTCGTCGGCCCCCGTCGCCCCCGCGAACCCCCCGCCCACCGCGACCACCCTCTCCCGCTCACCCTGCGGCACCGCACGGGTGAGCGCCTCGGCGAGATGCTCGGTGAGCTGGGGCAACGGCACGGTGAGCGCGTTGGCGGGCCCCCCGGCCCCCTCACCCACCACACGGCCGTCCGCCGCGTCGGCGAGCACGGCACGGGTCCGGGTGCCGCCGGCGTCCAGCCCGACGACCAGCGCCGACCCCGGTGCCACTCTCCCGGAAGCTTGGTTCAAATCGCTATTCATTACCGACCATGGTGGTTGATACATTCAGCGAGGACAAGCCCCATTCCGAGGACCCGCCCCGCCCCGGGGACCGGCCCCGACCCGAGGAGGATCCCATCCCTACGCTCCGCTTCGGCGTCAACTACACGCCCCGCCGCGGCTGGTTCCACTCCTGGCACGACTTCGAGCCGGAACACGCCCGCGAGGACCTGACCCAGATAGCCGGCCTCGGTCTCGACCACATCCGCGTCTTCCACCTCTGGCCCCTGCTCCAGCCCAACCGCACCCTCATCCGCACCAGCGCCGTCGACCAGCTCGTCCGCCTCGTCGACATCGCCGCCGAGGTCGGCCTCGACGTCATGGTGGACGGCGTCCAGGGCCACCTCTCCAGCTTCGACTTCTACCCGGAGTGGACCCGCAGCTGGCACCACCGCAATGTCTTCACCGACCCGCAGGCCATCGAGGCCCAGGCCCGACTGCTGCGCGCCCTCGGCCACGCCCTCGCCGACCGCCCCAACCTCATCGGCCTCCAGCTGGGCAACGAGCTCAACAACCTCGTCGAGCACAACCCGGTGACGGTGGAGGAGGTCGACCACTACCTCGACACCCTGCTGGCGGCGGCCGAAGAGGGCCTGCGCGAGGGCCAGTTGGCCACGCACTCCGCGTACGACGCGGCCTGGTACGGCGACGACCACCCGTTCACCCCCGAGGCCTCGGCCCGCAAGGGCCATGTGACGACCGTCCACCCCTGGGTCTTCTCCGCCGACTGCGCCCGCCGCTACGGCCCCCGCTCCCCCGAGGTACTGCACCTCGCCGAGTACGGCACGGAACTGGCCACGGCCTACGCCACCGATCCGGCCCGCCCGGTCTGGGTCCAGGAGACGGGCGCCCCCGAGCCCCACATCCCGGCCCCGGACGCCCCCGGCTTCGCCCGCGCCACCCTCCGCAACGCGGCCCGGTGCACCACCCTCTGGGGCGTGACCTGGTGGTGCTCCCACGATGTCGACCGGTCCCTCGCCGACTACCCCGAGCTGGAGTACACCCTGGGCCTGTTCGACTCCGCGGGCCGGAGGAAGCCGATCGCCGAAGCCCTGGCGGAGACGATCACCGAGCTGCGCTCCGAGCCCGTCGCCCCCCGACCCCGCTCCACCGCCCTGGTGTTGGACTGCACACCGGCCACGCGCTCGGTCTCCGGCCCGGGAGGCGAGTACTTCGAGGAGTGGATGCGCCTGCGCAAGGAAGGCGTGCGTCCGGCGGTGGTACTGGCCCAACGGGCAGAGGACGAGGACTACCTCTCGGCCAGGGGCATCGAGGAGCTCATCCGAACGCCGTGAACCACCCGCGCCCCGAGGGGCGCGGGGAACTCCGCGCCCAGCGCCCCACCGCCCCGCGGACGCATCGCGACGCCGGACGAGTCACGATGCTTCAGCCGGCCGCCGGACGGATCACGATGCTTCAGCCGGCCGCCGGACGAGTCACAACGCTTCAGCCGGCCAAGACCTCGGCCACCGCCCGCAGATTGACCTTCCCCCGGCCGTAGGAACAGAGGGAACCCCCCTCAGGCAGCCCGGTGTCCACCCGCACCGCGTCCGGCCGCCCCGCCACCAGCGCCTCCCGCAGCCGCGCCTGCCAGGGATGAATGCCGGCGTCACACGTGGCCACCACCAGCGGCGACTTGGCGGCGACCCGCAGTATCCCCTCGGCGAGAGCCGCGGGATCGGCCGGCTCCCCGCTCACCGCCGTGCCGGACACCGCCGGATCGACGAGCCGCACCTCGGTCAGCAGATCCTCGCCGCCCCAGTTGAGAGCGGGATGCGGCGGCGGAAACAGATCGACGACATGCGCCCCGCGCACGGGCAAGGGCACCGGCGTCGACACGGACCCCGCGCGCACCGCCCGCCGCGCGGCCTCCAGCCCGGCCCCCGCGTCCCACGCGGCGACCGGCCCGGCGGTCGGTGTCGCATACCGCTCCGCGAGCCGCCGTACGCGCCCCGCCGCCTCCTGGACCCGGTCCTCCGCCAGCCGCCCGGTGCGCAGCGCTTCGAGCACCTCGTCCCGGCAGCCGAGGGTGATCTCCAGATCCGGGACGGCGACGATCACCTGGTCCGCGCCCGCGGCGAGCGCGATACGGGCCCCGGCCGCCTCGCCGTACCGGTCGGCGATCGCCTTCATCTCCAGGGCGTCACTGACCAGGACCCCTTCGAATCCGAGGTCCAGGCGGAGGATGTCACCCAGAATGCGACGGCTGAGGGTGGCGGGACGGTTGGGGTCCAGCGCCGAATAGACCACGTGCGCGCTCATCAGCATGGGCACCCCCGCGTCGACCGCCGCACGGAACGGTTCGAGGTCGGCGCACAGTTGTTCGTACGGGCGCCAGTCGACCGCCATGTCGTGGTGACTGTCGGTCTCGGTACCGCCGTGGCCCGGGAAGTGCTTGGCGCAGGAGGCGATGCCGCGCGCCTCGGTGGCGGTGATCCAGGCGCGCAGATGGCGGGCGGCGAGGTCGGGGTCGGAGCCGAAGGAACGGGTGCGCACGATCGGGTTGCCCGGGCGGCGCTGGAGGTCGGCGACCGGTGCGTAGGAGGCGGTGATGCCGAGGGTGTCGAGGTGACCGGCGAGTGCGTCGGCGCAGCGCGCGGTCAGGTTCGGGTCGTCGGCGACGCCGAGGGCGTACGAGCCGGGGACCTGGGGGGCGTCGGCGGCGACGAGGTGGCCGATGCCGCCGCCCTCGTTGTCGATGGCGACCAGCAGGTCGGGGCGTATCGCCCGCAGCGCGTCGGTGAGTTCGCGGACCTGTTCCGCGTCGCGCACATTGCGGGTGAACAGGATGACCCCGCCGAGCCCTCGGTCGATGAGGCGTTTGAGGGTGTCGGGGAAGGTCGCGGTTCCCTCGAAACCGGCGACCAGACAGCGGTGCACCGCCTCGTCCAACTCTGAGGAGGCGGGGGTCCGGGCCTGGCTCACGGTCACGTACTCGGAGGTCACCCTCAGAATTCTTCTGACTCAATCAGCCAGAAGTCAACCCTTACCTGGATAATTGATTCATCGGGGATCAGGGTCTCCCCCCACCCGTCACAGCAGGTCGGCGGCGCCGGACGCGGCCGCACTGCGCGTCGCCCACCCGCCCCCGCCCCGTCGGCTTCCGGACACCACGTCGTCACACCGGACGGGAACGGTTCCGCCGTCCCCTCCTGCCTCGCCCCGCACCCGTCACGCCGCACCCATCCGGGCATGACGTGAAAGGACGACGTGCGCCATGCCCCCGCTCCCGCTCCCGCTCCCCCTCGACAACGCCCCCGGCCCGCTCCGGCCGGCCCTGCCCGCGCCCACGCCCACCGCCGGGCCCCACCTCCACGCCTGCCCCACCCTCCCGGCGACAGCGCCCGCCCGCCGCCTCCTGCGCCGCGCGCTCGTGCTGCTCCCGCTCCTGCTGATAGGGGTCTGGGCGGCGTTCGACTGGCGCACGGTGTACGACAGCGCCCGCCTGCTCGGTGCGGCCGATCCCCGGTGGATGCTGGGCGCGCTCTTCTTCACATGTCTGACCTGGCTGTCCGCCGCCTGTGTCCGCCAGGGCGCGCTGCCCGAGCGGCTGCCCGCCGGGCTGCTCATCGCCTCGCAGTTCGCCGCCGGCGCGGCCAACCACGCGCTGCCGGCGAGCCTCGGCGCGCACGCCGTCACGCTGCGCTTCCTGCGGGGCCGCGGCATCCCCCTCACCCGGGCCACCGCCTCGCTCGCCCTGTACTCCCTGGTGCGGCCGATCGCGAAGACGGCGGTGCTCCTCGGCTTCGTGGTGGCCTCCCCGGAACTGCTGCGCCTGGGCGAACTCGTCCCCGACGGGCGGACCCTGGCCATGGTCACCGGTGGCGCGTCGCTCGGGCTCGTCACCACCGTCGTCCTCGTGACGACCGTGCCGCCGCTGCGCCGCCCGGTCCAGGCCGTCGTCCGCACGGCTGTGACGGACGTACGGCTGCTGCACACCCGCCCGGCGCGCGTCCTCGCCCTCTGGGGCGGCGCGGCGGCGGCCCCGGTGCTCCAGGCGTCCGTGATCTGGTGCGTGGGCGCCGCCCTGGGCCTCTCCCTCGGCTGGGCGGAGGTCACCTTCGCGTTCCTCGCCGCGAGCACCGCGGTCGGCTCCGTCCCGGCACCCGGCGGCATCGGGCCCGTCGACGCGGCCCTGGTCCTCACCCTCGTCGGCGCGTACGGCGCCCCCATGGACGTGGCCGCGGCAGCCGTCATCGGCTACCGCGTCCTCACGGTCTGGCTGCCGCTGCTGCCGGGGGCGCTGGTGCTGTCGGTGCTGGTGCAGCGGAAGGTGCTGTGAGCGGGCCGGCCGCTCAGTCCTCGTCGGTGGCCAGGCGCAGCGAGATGCTGTTGATGCAGTAGCGCTGGTCGGTGGGCGTGGCATAGCCCTCACCCTCGAACACGTGCCCGAGATGCGACCCGCACCGCGCGCACCGCACCTCGGTCCGCACCATCCCGTGCGACCGGTCCTCGATCAGCTCCACGGCGTCGGTGTCCTTCGGGTCGTAGAAGGACGGCCAGCCGCAGTGCGACTCGAACTTCGTGGTGGAGGTGAACAGTTCGGCTCCGCAGGCGCGACAGGAGTACACGCCCTTGGTCTTGGTGTCGGTGTACTCACCGGTGAACGCCGGCTCCGTGGCGGCCTGCCGCAGTACGGCGTACTCGGCCGGCGTCAGCTCCGCACGCCACTGCTCGTCCGGCTTTTCGACGTCGTACGACATGAAGCTCAGCCCCTTAGTTCGCGAGACGGTCCAGGATGCGCGGCCCGAGGTCGGTGACATCGCCCGCGCCCATGGTGAGAACGAGATCCCCCGCCTTCGCCATTCCCGCGACGACCTCGGGCGCCCGCGCCTTGTCGTGGACCGCGGTCACGTCCGCCCCGGCGGCCCGCGCCGCCTCGATGATCAGCTCGCTGGTCACCCCGGGGATGGGGTCCTCGCGGGCCGGATAGATGTCGAGCACCACGGACGCGTCCGCGAGCGCCAGCGCCTGTCCCATCTCCTTGCCGAGCTCCTGGGTCCGGGAGAAGAGGTGCGGCTGGAAGAGGACGAGGATGCGGGAGTCGCCGGCCGCGGCCCGCATGGCCTCCAGGTCGGCGGTCATCTCGGTCGGGTGGTGGGCGTAGGAGTCGATGACCTGCACTCCCGCCTCCTCGCCCTTGAGCTGCAGCCGTCGCTTCACTCCGGTGTACGCGGCGAGCGCGCCCGCCAGCTCCGCGGCCGGTACGCCCAGCGCGACTCCGGCCGCGAGGGCGGCGACGGCGTTGTGGGCGTAGTGCCGTCCCGGGACGGAGACGGCGAAGACGAGCCGCTCGCCGCCCATCAGGACGGTGACCTCGCTCTTCAGACCCTGCGCGCGCACGGCCAGCACCCGCACGTCAGCGTCCTCGGCCTCGCCGTACGTCACCGTGCGCACCGAACCCGACACCCGCCGGGTCAGTTCGCGCGCGCCCTCGTGGTCGGCGTTGATCACCAGCGTGCCACCGGGCACGATCCGTCCGGCGAAGGTCTCGAAGGACTCGTAGATCTCGTCCATGGACGCGTAGTTGGCGTGGTGGTCGAGCTCCACGTTGAGGACGATCGCGACCTCGGGCGCGTACTTGTGGAAGCTGCGGTCCGATTCGTCGGCCTCCGCGACGAAGATCTCGCCTTCGCCGTGCAGGGCGTTGGAGCCGGGCGCGTCCAGATCGCCGCCGATCGCGTACGACGGCTTCAGCCCGAGCTCGGACAGGGAGACCGCCAGCATCGAGGTGGTGGTGGTCTTGCCGTGCGTGCCGGCGACGGCGACGGCCCGCAGGCCCTCCATCAGCGCGGCGAGGGCGTCGGACCGGTGCACGACCGGGATGCCGAGTTCGGCGGCCCGGGCCAGCTCGGGGTTGTCCTTCCGGATCGCCGACGACACGACCACACAGCTCGCGTCGTCGGCGAGGTGCTCGGCGGCGTGCCCGATGTGCACGCTCACGCCGAGCGCCCGCAGCGCCGCCGCCGTCTCGGAGTCCTTGGCGTCGCTGCCGGCCACCACGGCCCCACGCTGGGCGAGGATCTTCGCGATCCCCGACATCCCGGCCCCGCCGATGCCGATGAAGTGCGGTCGGTCCATGGCGGTAGGAAGGCCGGGTGCCATGTGCGTGTCTCCCCAAGTGGTGCGAGTGGCTTCGATCCTGTGCCGGGCCAGCCTATGCCTTGCTGTGGGAGAACAGTTTCAGCACCGGAACACCCACCTTGTGCCGCGCCCGGGACGCCCAGTCCCGGTGGAAGAACTCCTCCACGTAGTGCGGATCGGTCAGCACGATCACCTCGTCGGCGTCGATCTCGCCCACCAGGGCCTTCAGGGCGTCCAGCGGATGGTCCTCGATCAACCGGCCCTCGGCCTCGCTCCCGGCGGACCGCAGCGCCTGCAGCGACACCTCCAGGGCCCGCTCCCCGAAGTCCTTGGCGGCCGCCCCCTCGGGGACCTCGCGTTCGCGGGCGGCCTCGTCCAGCTCGCCGAGCGCCACGTCGTCGATGGCCCGCAGCAGACGGTCCGCCTGATCGCCCCGCGGCTGGAGCAGTACGTGGAAGAACACCTGCTCGTCCCCGTGCAGCCCGGTGACGAACTCCACATCCGCGGACGTCAGGGCCTTCTCGATCATCAATACGCTTGTGAACACCGGGCGCCCCTTCTGAGGAAACCATCCTGCCCCGAGCTGTCGCGGGGACTGCGAGAGCTAGTCTGCCCGCCGACAGCCAAGCGGAATGGTAGATTCCGCCGATTTCGGGACCGTCGGTACCGCTGAACGAATTTCAAGTCCGCTGGTAGCGGCCGAAGAGAAACCCCTCCTCCGCCAAGAGGGAGACCAGTGAGAACCGTTGTGGAACCGGAACAGACGGCCCTCCCGCGATGCGCTGCGCGTCCCCCGCGGTGAGCATCGGGGACACCGTCAGGCACAGCTCGTCGAGGACCCCGGCGGCCACCAGCTGCCCGAGCAGCCGCGGCCCGCCCTCGGTCAGCAGCCGCGTGTATCCCAGTCCGCCGAGCGCCTGTACGGCCCGTGCGGGCTCCACACCCATCCCGTCCCCGGCGATCACGACCCGCACTCCGGCCTTGTACGCGGCGGCTATCCGGTCCGGCGCCGCGGCGGCACCGGTGAGGAGCACCGTCGGCACCTCGGGCGAGGCGAACAGCGGCAGCGAGAAGTCCAGGTCCAGGCTCGCGCTGACCACGGCGATCGCGGGCGCCGGAGCCTGTCCGGCCGCCTCCCGCGCCGCCGCGAACTCGGCACGCGCGCGTGCCGGGCGGTACCCCTCCTGCCGTACCGTTTCCGCGCCCACCACGACGACATCCGCCAGCGCCCTCAGCGTGCCGAAGATCCGCATGTCGGTCGCGTTGGACAGGGGCTGTGACTTCCCGACGTGCTGGGCGGCACCGTCGAGCGTGGAGACCATGTTGGCCCGCAGCCAGGGCACGGGCTGTCCGCCGGCGGTCGGCTCGGGGTAGGCGTAGGCGGCGGCTAGTTCGGCGAGACTCCATTCACGGCCGTCCTCGGCGGGGGCTTCGGTCACTGTCTGGTCGGTCACAGGGAACAGGCGTCGCATGTCGTGCAGTGTTCCACGACGCTTAGCATGGGTAACCGTGGCGTCCTTCCCTTCCGCTTCCGCTTCCGGTCTCGACCCGACAGCCGACGCGGCCCCGCTGTCCCTGTGCGAGCGTGCGCCGCACGTCCCCGCGGACCGGCTGGTGGCCGAGATGGTGCCACCGCCGCGCTTCGACTCGGTCCGTTTCAGCACGTACATACCGGACCCGAACCAGCCCAGCCAGACCGAGGCGGTCGGCGTCCTGGAGGGCTTCGCGGCCGGCCTCGGCGGGGCGCACGCGGTGGGCGGCAGGAAGCACGGCTTCCTGGGCTTCGGGAAGGGCAGGAAGCCGAAGGTCCCGGCCGGCCCCCGCGGTGTCTACCTCGACGGCGGCTACGGCGTCGGCAAGACGCATCTGCTGGCCTCCCTCTGGCACGCCGCCCCGGCGGAGCCCGCGCTCAAGGCGTTCGGCACCTTCGTCGAGCTGACCAACCTGGTCGGCGCGCTCGGCTTCCAGCAGACCGTGCAGACGCTCCGAGGCCACCGCCTGCTGTGCATCGACGAGTTCGAGCTGGACGACCCCGGCGACACCGTCCTCGTGTCGACCCTGCTGGGCAAGCTGGTGGACGCGGGCGTCGCGCTCGCCGCCACCTCCAACACGCTGCCCGGCAAGCTCGGCGAGGGCCGTTTCGCGGCGGACAACTTCCTGCGCGAGATCCAGGGCCTGTCCGCCCACTTCCGCACGCTGCGCATCGACGGCGAGGACTACCGCCACCGCGGCCTGCCCGAGGCCCCGGCGCCCTACTCGGACGAAGAGGTCACGAAGGCGGCGTACGCCACCCCGGGCGCCTCGCTCGACGACTTCCCGCACCTTCTCGGCCACCTGGCCAAGGTGCATCCCAGCCGCTACGGCGCCCTGACCGACGGCCTGAAGGCGGTCTGTCTGACGGATGTCCAGCCGGTGCCCGACCAGTCCACCGCGCTGCGTCTCGTGGTCCTCGCGGACCGGCTCTACGACCGTGAAGTACCGGTCGTGGCCTCGGGGTTGCCCTTCGACAGGCTGTTCAGCGAGGAGATGCTGAACGGCGGCTACCGCAAGAAGTACTTCCGGGCGATCTCGCGCCTCACCGCGCTGGCCCGAGACGGCAAGGACCTGGTCCAGAGCGACTAGTCAGCGACCGGTCAGCGACTAGTTCAAGCCACCCCACCAGCGCATTTCAGGCTCTCTTTCGCTCGAAACGTCAAGTTAACCCTGCAAACAACTTTGCCGGGTTAAGCTCTTTCTTGACCAACGATTGACTAGTCGTTGATTCGTTCGAGAGGTTCCAATTGACCGGAGGGGGGCGCATGTTCCGACGTGAGACGACCAGGAGCGTGCTCACGCTCCTCGCCGCCGTACTGCTCGCCCTCCAGTTCTTCGCGCCTTCCCAATCCTTCGCAGCCGCGCACACGGTGCGTCAGGTCGAGGCCAAAGCCCAGCCCGGAATCAAACCGTCGAGCAAGGCACTGCGCGACCAGTGGATGACACACCGTCACTGCGACGGTCCCGGGGGCCGATCCGGCCCCCTGCGCACCCGCGACCGGCAGCGCTCGGCCGACTGCGCCCCCGAGGGTCCTGAGGGCGATCTGCCGATCGCGGACCCCGCGGCCGCTCATGAGCCGGCCGCGCCGCGGGCCCCGCGCGCGTCGAGACCCTCGACCGCGCACTCCCCAGCAGCACTTCAGGTCTTCCGCTGCTGACAGCAGAGCAGTTCCCCCCCTCTGTCCTGCCCACACCGACGCGCCACAGCGGCGCGCCAGGAGGAGTCACCACATCATGCAGCCCCTCATCGATAACGCCCGTATGTTCGGACAAAGCCCTGAGGAGTTCGCCAAACTCGCCGAAGGCCAGTCCCCGCAGGTGCTCTTCATCACCTGCTCCGACTCCAGGGTCGTCCCGGCCCTGATCACCGGCGCCCGCCCGGGCGAGCTCTTCGAGCTGCGCACCGCGGGCAACATCGTCCCCCCGTACGCCTCGGAGCACCCCACCAGCGAGGCGTGCACCATCGAGTACGCCGTGGAGGTCCTCGGCGTGTCCGACATCGTGGTCTGCGGCCACTCGCACTGCGGCGCCGTGGGCGCCTTGGTGCGCGGCGACGATCTCGACGCCGTCCCCGCCGTCCGCGACTGGCTCTCCCACGCCACCCCGAGGCCGCAGGGAGCGGTCGAGGACCCGGCGGTCGCCGAGGGCGTCCAGAGCCACGTCCTGACGCAGCTGCTGAGGCTGCGCTCGTACCCGTACATCGACAAGAAGCTGAAGGACGGTCAACTCACCCTGCACGCCTGGTTCTACGAGGTCCACACGGGCGCCGTCCTGGCGCACGACCCCGCCTCCGACGCGTTCAAGGGGCTGTGAGCGACGCGATGACGAATATGATCTTGCGGAATCCCCATCTGCGGCAGGACTTCGCCGCCTCGCTCGTCGTGTTCCTGGTCGCGCTGCCGCTGTGCGTGGGCGTGGCCGTCGCCTCCGGTGTCCCGGCCGAACTGGGCCTGGTCACCGGCATCGTGGGCGGCCTCGTCACCGGTCTGATGCGCGGCAGCAGTCTGCAGGTCTCCGGGCCCGCCGCGGGTATGACCGTGCTGGTCTTCGAGGCCGTGCGGGAGTTCGGGCTGCCGGCGCTCGGGGTGATCGTGCTGGCCACCGGTGCGCTCCAGATCCTGATGGGCGTCCTGAAACTGGGGCGCTGGTTCCGGGCCATCTCGATCTCGGTGGTCGAGGGCATGCTGGCCGGCATCGGTCTCGTGCTGATTGCCGGGCAGCTGTACTCGATGGCCGACGCCAAGGCGCCCGCCTCGGGCCTCGCGAAGATAGCCGGGCTGCCCGGCACGCTGATCGACGCGCTCGGGCAGACGGACGCGCTCGCCTCCCTGGCGCTCGGCGCGGGCACCATCGCGGTGCTGGTGTTCTGGAAGCGGATGCCCAAGCGGGTGCGCACGGTCCCCGGCCCGCTCGCGGCCGTCGGCCTCGCGACCGTCGCCGCACTCGTCTTCTCCCTGCCGGTCGCGACCGTCGAGGTGCAGGGTCTGCTGGGCTCCATCCAGCCGCCCCCCCTCAGCTCCTTCGGCGAACTCGCGAACTTCGGCCTGATCAGCACGGTCGTCGCGTTCACGCTGATCGCGTCCGCAGAGTCGCTGTTCAGCGCGGCGGCCGTGGACCGGCTGCACGACGGCCCGCGCACCGAGTACGACAAGGAGCTAATGGCCCAGGGCGCCGGCAACGCGATCTGCGGTGTCCTCGGCGCCCTGCCGATGACCGCGGTGATCGTCCGCAGCGCGGCCAACGTGCAGGCGGGCGCGAGGACCAAGGCGTCCCGGGTGCTGCACGGCGTATGGCTGCTGCTGTTCGCCGCCCTGCTGCCGGACGTGCTGGCCTACATCCCGATCCCGGCCCTCGCCGGCATCCTGGTCCACTCGGGCGCCAAGCTGATCCCCCTGCGCCAGATCGAGTCGCTGTGGCGCGAGCACCGCGGCGAGTCGCTGATCCTCGTGGTCACGGCCGTGTCGATCGTCGCGATCAGCATGTTCGAGGGCGTCCTGATCGGTCTGGCGCTCGCCGTCGTGAAGACCGCCTGGGAGGCCTCGCACATCAGGCTGGAGATCATCGACAAGGGCGCCGGCCCCGTCCAGGCGTACCTGTCGGGCAACGCGACCTTCCTGCGGCTGCCGAAGATCCTCGACAGCCTGGAGGCGCTGCCCCAGGACCGCCCGGTGGAGCTGGACCTCTCGGGCCTGCACCACCTGGACCACGCCTGTCGTACGGCCCTGGAGAACTGGGCCGGGCGGCACAGCGCGGTGGGCACGGAGCCGGTGCGGGTGACCGCGAAGCCGGCGCGGCCGGTCGCCCGACCGGAGCAGGCCCGCGCGGCCTGACCATCGCCCGGTGTCCGGTCCGGAGCCCGTCGTGGCCCCGGACCGGACACCGGGCATATCGTTGCAGGAACGGACAGACAGGGCCTCTTTGCGAGGGGGTCGTCATGGTTCCTGAGCTGGTGACAGCTGCGGTGGTGGCCGGTTCCGCCGGGCTCGTCTACCTCGCCGCGGCGGCGAAGGTGGTCAAGCAGTACGAGCGCGGTGTGGTCTTCCGCCTCGGACGGCTCGCCGGTGCCGCCCGCGAGCCGGGCTTCACGATGATCGTCCCGATGGTGGACCGGCTGAACAAGGTCAACATGCAGATCGTCACGCTGCCGATCCCGGCCCAGGAGGGCATCACCCGGGACAATGTGACGGTGCGTGTGGACGCCGTCGTCTACTTCAAGGTCGTCGACCCGGCGGCCGCGCTCGTCAATGTCGAGGACTACAAGTTCGCCGTCTCCCAGATGGCGCAGACCTCGCTGCGCTCCATCATCGGCAAGAGCGACCTGGACGACCTGCTCTCCAACCGGGAGAAGCTCAACCAGGGCCTGGAGCTGATGATCGACAGCCCGGCCATCGGCTGGGGCGTCCAGATCGACCGCGTCGAGATCAAGGACGTCTCCCTGCCGGACGCCATGAAGCGCTCCATGGCCCGCCAGGCCGAGGCCGACCGTGAGCGCCGCGCCCGCATCATCAACGCGGACGCCGAGCTCCAGGCGTCGAAGAAGCTCGCGGAGGCGGCCGAACAGATGTCGGAGCAGCCGGCCGCGCTCCAGCTGCGGCTGCTGCAGACGGTCGTCGCGGTGGCCGCCGAGAAGAACTCGACGCTGGTGCTGCCCTTCCCGGTGGAGCTGCTGCGCTTCCTGGAGAGGGCGCAGGAACACCAGGAGCACCCGCGCGAGCATCAGCATGAGCGCGAGATCGAGAAGTGACTTCGTAGCGGCGGCACCGGAGCGCGACTAGCGTTCCGCTCATGGACCGCAGGCTCGTGATCGTCGCCGGCGCGGCGTTGACGCTGCTCGCGTCGGGGTGCGCGGACACCGGCGGCACATCCGCCGCCCCCACGCCCAGCGCCTCGCACCGCGTCACCGTGTCGAGCCCCGCCTTCACCGACGGCGGCACGATCCCACGCCGCTTCACCTGCGACGGCGAGGACATCTCCCCGCCCCTCGCCTTCTCCGGCGTCCCTGCCTCGGCCACCACCCTGGCGGTCGTGGCCGAGGACCCCGACGCCCCGCACGGCACCTTCACCCACTGGCTGCTGTGGAACGCGCCCGCCCGGCGGACGACCTGGCCGGCCGGCCAGGCACCCCGGACGGCCACGCAGGGCCGCAACGGCTTCCAGAAGACCGGCTACGGCGGCCCCTGCCCACCCAAGGGCGCGGCGCCCCACCACTACGTCTTCTCCGTCTACGCCACCGACCGCGCCCTGAACCTGCCCGCCACCGCCACCCCCGACGACCTCAGGCGCGCCCTCACCGGCCACCCCCTGGCCTCGGGCACCCTGACCGGGCGTTACGGCCGCTGACCCGAAGGGACCTCCCGTGGGGAAACGGAAGAAGCCGAACAGGGCGGCGGACCTGCGCCGACTGCTGCGCGTCCCCGCCGGCGAGCGGATCGACCTCGCCTCCCACGACACCCGGGCCGTCCCCGCCGGCCCCGAGGGCAAGTCGGCGGGCCGGGACGCCACCGCCCGCCTGGGCAGACGCCTCGCCGGCCTCCAGGAGCGCCTGTGGGCGGCCGCCACCGCGGGCGACCGCCGCCGCGTCCTGCTGGTGCTGCAGGGCATGGACACCAGCGGCAAGGGCGGCACGGTCAAGCACGTCATCGGGATGCTCGATCCGCTCGGCTGCCGGGTGAAGGGCTTCACGGCGCCGACACCCGAGGAACAGGAGCACCACTTCCTGTGGCGCGTCGAGCGGGAACTGCCCCGCCCGGGCGAGATCGCCGCCTTCGACCGCTCCCACTACGAGGACGTCCTGGTGCCCCGCGTCCGCGATCTGGTCCCGCCGGAGGAGATCGAGGCCCGCTACGACGAGATCAACCGCTTCGAACAACGCCTCGCCGACGACCGGGTGACGGTCCTCAAGTGCTTCCTGCACATCTCCTACGAGGAGCAGGGCCGCCGCCTGCTCAGACGCCTCGACCGCCCCCACAAGCGCTGGAAGTTCAGCCCCGGGGACATCGACGACCGCGCGCTGTGGCCGGCGTACCAGGAGGCGTACGAGATCGCCCTGCACCGCTGCTCGACCCCGAGCGCGCCCTGGTACGTGATCCCGGCGGACCGCAAGTGGTACCGCGACTGGGCGGTGGCCCGGCTCCTCCTGGACCACCTGGAGGCGCTCGATCCGCGCTACCCGGAGCCGGACTACGACCTGGAGGCCTGTCGGGAGCGACTG
>Ga0182008_10000312_pt1 | contig 38208 bp, 26 predicted proteins | sample Sormic07211129_1_FD_120482 | JGI IMG/M metagenome (GOLD analysis project Ga0182008, IMG submission 120482) | Rhizosphere microbial communities from Sorghum bicolor, Mead, Nebraska, USA - 072115-129_1 metaG | ecosystem: Host-associated > Plants > Roots > Rhizosphere | place: USA: Nebraska...
AGAGCCGATGGTACTGCGGTAACACGTGGGAGAGTAGGTCGGTGCCAGATCTTAAAAGAAACCCTTCAGCAGAAATGCTCAAGGGTTTTCTTGTTTTAAAGCTTTAAGCGGAGCGCAAAGGGCATGGATTTCCTGTTTTTACCATACGTAAGGGGTGTTCCCGCAGATCACGCTGATCTCCGCAGAGGCCATTCCATCACCATTTCACATCTTCCATTTTACATCTTCCATATTCAGACCTGTCTAAAATAGCCCTGATGGAAGTGGGCACGAAGCCAATTCTTCATTGGCGGAGTAAAGCGTACAGCAGGACAGAACCCAACCTAAAGGCACAGGAAACTGCGCTCCAAAACCAGAAGGTTTTTCTCACGATTAAGACGTTAAGCAAAGTTAAGGGTTTTGTTCCCGCAGATCACGCTGATCTCCGAAGAAGCCGCCCCATTATCCATTTCACATCTTCCATCTTACCTTATTTATTCCTTCCTCTACCCCAGGTTAAATAGCCCTGATGGAAGTGGGCACGAAGCCAATTCTTCATTGGCGGAGTAAAACGTACAGCAGGACCGAACCCTGCCTAAAGGCACAGGAAACTGCGCTCCAAAAAAGATTGAAAAAGGATATTTTAATAAACGAAATCTTTAAAAGATGGGACTAAGCCTTTGCTTCTTCTTTAACGGCCAATTGCCCGCAAGCAGCATCAATATCTTTACCACGGCTACGGCGGATGTTGGTATTAATGCCCTGGCTTTTTAAATAATTAGAGAAAGCATCGATCTTATCGCCCTCTGCATTGGTAAAATCAGCAAAAGAAATAGGGTTATATTCAATCAGGTTTACTTTACAGGGAATGTGTTTACAGAATTTAGCCAAATCCATCGCATCAGAAATTTCATCGTTAAAATGGTTAAAGACAATGTATTCGTAGGTTACCGGATTTTTGGTTTTGGCAAAATAGTATTTTAAGGCTTCGGCCAGTGCTTTTAATGAGTTCGCCTCATTAATAGGCATGATCTCATTACGCTTCTTATCGTCAGCAGCATGTAGCGATAATGCTAGATTAAATTTTGCACCATCATCGCCTAATTTTTTGATCATCTTCGCAATACCAGCGGTAGACACAGTAATGCGCTTATAGCTCATATTTAAGCCATCAGGTGCAGTGATGCGCTCGATTGACTTTAATACATTGGCATAATTTAACAGCGGTTCTCCCATACCCATGTAAACGATATTGGTAAGGGGATTGTTGTAATTCTGCTTCGCTTGTTGATCAATCAATACCACCTGATCATAAATCTCGTCAGCATTTAGGTTACGCTTACGGTCCATATAGCCGGTAGCACAAAACTTACAGGTTAAACTGCAGCCTACCTGAGAGCTCACACAAGCAGTCATGCGATCTTCAAGCGGAATTAAAACGCCCTCTACAATATTGCCATCAGCTAGCTTGAACGTGTTTTTTATGGTATGGTCGTTGCTGAACTGAGAATTATTGACCTTTACGGCATTAATGGCAAAAGTTTCGTCCAATACCTTCCGGAGATCTTTAGAAAGGTTACTCATCTGCTCAAAACTCGTCGCCGATTTCTCCCAAAGCCACTGGTAAATTTGCTTGGCCCTAAAAGCAGGCTGCTGCATGGCGGTAAGATGTTGTTGCAGTTGTGGCAGATCTAACGCACGGATATCGGTTTTTTTTGCTGTTACCATTTGTTGCAAAGGTACTTAAAAAAGGTAGAAGGTTAATAGGTGGAAGGTATAAGGTAAGATCAATCAGGTTAAATTTTACAAATTTTTAGCTATCTTCCTTTGCCTTTAGCGTTTGACTTACTTACAGGCTTACCTTTTGCTGGTCTGGAATTTCTATTCATGCCATTGCTTTTGCCGGTAGGTTTTGCGCCTGAATAACCAGCGGTTTTTTTGGCCGAAGATTTTTTAGGAGATGGCTTCGGTTTGAATGCTTTTTTGGGCTGTGCTTCTCTAAGTTCAGGTATTTCCTCCCAGGTGTTTGTTTTTTTCTTCGCAGCGCTTTTGGTTTTCGTTTTGGCTTCTGAAGATGAATTTTCGACACTTTTGGTAATGGCCTTCATCTCTTCCTCGGTAAGTTCCCTAAATTCTCCTGTTGGGATACCTTTAAGACTGATATTCATGATGCGTGTACGCTCTAGTTTGGTTACTTCATAACCAAAATGCTCACACATTCTTCTAATTTGCCTGTTTAAACCTTGAATTAAGATAATATTGAAAACAAAGGTGCTGATCTGGCGTACTTTACATTTGCGGGTATTTACGCCTAATATGGGAACGCCGTTACTCATTTCAAAGATGAAATCTTCAGTAATGGGTTTGTTAACGGTAACTATATATTCCTTTTCATGTTTATTTCCTGCCCTCAAAATCTTATTAACAATATCGCCATTGTTGGTTAAGAAGATCAGACCTGAAGAGTCTTTGTCCAATCTACCAATAGGAAAGATTCTTTCACTATGGTTAACATAATCGACAATATTATCTCGTATATTGGATTCGGTAGTACTGGTGATACCAACAGGCTTGTTAAAAGCAAGCAAGATAAAATTACTTTCTTCTTTTGGCTCGATATTATGGCCGTTAACCATCACTTTATCACCTGCAAAAACCTGATCGCCTATTTTAGCTCTCTTTCCATTGATAAAAACTGTTCCTTTTTCAATATAACGGTCTGCTTCGCGGCGTGAACATAATCCACTTTCACTAATAAATTTATTTAAACGGGTTGCAGCATTATTGTTCATAATGCAATTTTACGGAAATAAATCGTGTTATCCACTCTCTATACTGGCAACAAAATGCTGGGTAAGACTTCTAAGGGAGTCTGAGGTTTCATTTTCGATCATTATTGCCCTGCCCGTAATTTTAGTTTTTACGAATTGACGGCAACTTGAAATCAACAGCCGGCTTAACCTAACCAAAAAGTAATTTCAAAGTGCGTTGTTGATGAAGTTTTAGTGCTGCAAGAAATCGCCAATATTTTTTTTCATTGCTATAAATGACGAAGCTTTGCTGGTAATCGGGTCATCATTTCAAATGAACCATTAAAACGTAACAGACTTCAATAGTTCATTTGAAAAGGATAGTAAACCTCAATTGGATAATATTTATGCACTATGATTAATTTTTTCCTGTTTTCCTAAGGCGGTTGTCATGCTGAACTCGTTTCAGCATCTTTCCTGTAGATAGACCCTGAACTAAATCCGATACCTATCGAATCAGGATGGCGACTTGAGTTAAAAACTATCCAATGAACATTTTTATAAGGGAGCTATTAATTAAATTCAGTTTAAGAAGCTAAAATCTCTGATCATCGGCACTTGGTCCATAACTTCCTGGAATAGGAATATTCAATAACCTTAAGTAAACACCTAATTGTGCCCTGTGGTGGATGGTTTGGCTAATTGAATGGCGGATGGTTTCATATTTAGAATAATCGGCTAAAACCTGTTTGCCCATACGAAGTACCCAGCGCCCGTTTAAATTAGATTCGGAGGCTTTTTCTAAATCTGCTTTTCCCTCTCTATAATTTTTCTCCAAAATTTTAACCAGGTCATCGCTACTTTCTACAGGAGGTTCTGTGTAGGGTTCAGTTTCAAAATCTAATCCATCGGTCGTTAAAGCCAATGAAACCCAGCGTGGCAGGTCGGCAATGTGAACCACGAGCGATTTCATTTTCATACTTTTTTCGTGCGGTGCCCAGTCGAATTTATCTGTGGGTACTATAGCCAGGAATTTTTTTGTGATATTAAATTCAGCTTCTAATTCTTTCAATAATAAATTAATAATATCCATATTTTTTTGTTTCGTTTTTTCTGCCCTGTGTAATTCCATAAGTAATAAATCAGCGATGCTCATGATTTTTGATGTTTGTTTACACAAAGAAAGTACGGGCCACTGACAACCCTATGGCAGCCTAGAAAAAATGTTTCTAATAATTTACAGGAAGTAGGCGCATGTAGTCACTTAGTGGCATGTGCTGTGTTTTTTTAAAAGGTACACCTAAGTTTTTAAGGCAGATTATTCTTGTAAGGTTAAAATCCCGATATTCATTCCGATGGTGGCACCAGGCAATTAAATGCCAGCTAAAAGCATAGAAAATAAGGCCAATTGGTTCAACTTCACGTTTGCTCACTTCTCCCTTGTTGTTTTTGTAGTCCAGCTCAATGAGGTGTTTTTCGGCAATGGCGTGCTGAATAACCGAAAGGTATTCGAAATTAAAATTTAATCTCTGCGGAATCTGTAATTTAATATGCTGATTTAAGGTTTCGAGCTTTTCCTTCTGGCCAGTTTTTAATACCGCCTTTACTTTTGTTAAAGCGGTAGCATAATGCGTACGGATAGAATTATCGGCAAATCCATTCACTAAACTTTCAACGAGCAGCATTGCATTGGCTTCGTCCATATTAAAAGAAACAGGTGGTAGAAAATAACCCTGTACCAGGTAATAACCTTTATGCTGTTCAAAACTTACCGGTATTCCTTGTTCGCCTAATGCTTTAATATCACGATAAACAGTACGTACGCTCATATCAAACCTTTCTGCAATTTTTTCTGCAGTAATGTATTTCCTGGATTGGAGCAGGGTTAAAATCCCAAAAAGCCGGTCTATACGGTTCATAGTTGTTTTTTGTGGCGATTAAAATTAAAGTTTTTTAATCGATTTTTCTTGTGGTACGTTATTTGTAAAAGATAAATACATATCAATTCTTTAGGTTAAACCGTTATTAAAATGGATAACCTACACAATCTAAATCAATGGCGGCTGTAATTCAAAAAAGATTCTTCCGGGCAATCAAAAGTAAAGTGATCATCGGTTTTTTGTTCGCCTGTTTTGCGCTGCTTTTGGCATGGGGTATCAGTAAGTTTGCCTTTACGCGGATGCTGGATACGGTTGAAGAAATTTCTGCACCGAACGATCGGTTAAGAATTGTGAATGACCTGTCGCATAAGATAGCCAGGTTAGATCAATTGCAACGTGATGAGGCTTTTAACAAACAGGGTAACTATAGTTTTCTTAAGGAATCGCGCAGGTTAAGATCAAGTTTAGATACATTGCGTAAGCTATACCGTGGAGATTCTGCGCAGTTGGCCAGGATAAAATCGATCAAAAGTTTACTTTCTGATCGGGATAAACAATTTGTGAACTACCTTAAAGTGCGGGAAACCCTGGTGAATACCAAATCGTTTTCTGAGGAGGTCCGGAAATTAAATGAGCTGGTGGCTACACGGAGCAGGCAAGCAGATAGTGCGGTTTTAACCACTGAAACGACCACATCAACAACTACTGTTGCACCTGAAGAGGAACAAAAATCAAGGGGGTTTCTGAGTAAACTTTTCGGTAAGAAAAAATCTGATGTTTATAAAATTATAAATGAAGAGTTTAAGGTAAAACGCGATACTTTAAATGCAAAGGCTGAGGATAGTATCATGAAAAGTATGACCGGTTCGCTAAAAAATATCGAACTGGAACAACGTCAGAAAAGCCAGAAGTTTTTAAAGCGGGAGGCCGATTTATCAAGCGCAAGTAACGCCCTAACGGCTAAAATGCTGCAGATCTTGAGAGAGGTTGAGGGACAAGCGGTTGCCCAGGTAGATTTGAATGGTATCCAGGCCAAAGAAGTAGTTAATGATGGAATTACCCAGATTACAACCATTATTATTATCTTTTTTCTGTTAACGGTTATTTTGCTGTATTTGATTTTGGCAGACATCACAAAAAGCAACAGGTATAGAAAAGAATTGGAACTGGCTAAAGATGAAGCCGAGTACCATGGTAAAGCAAAGCAGCGATTCCTATCGAACATGAGCCATGAAATTAGAACACCATTACAGTCTATTTTAGGCTATGCCGAATTGATTACCCAGCAGGATGTGCCCAATAAAAAAGATGTGGATGCCATTTACCAATCTTCCATCCATTTACTTCAGATTGTTAACGAAGTATTAGATTATAACAGGATCACTTCCGGCGAATTCAGCTTCAATAATCAGGTGTTTAATATCAGAAAAGCTTTGGATGAAGTTGTTTCTGTAATGCGTCCACTGGCAGAACAGAAATTACTCCAATTGAATACAGCATTTGATCTTGCCGACCTGGAATTTGTAAAAGGAGATGCTTTCAGGTTAAAGCAGATTTTGTTCAACCTACTGGGGAATGCAGTAAAATTTACGCTGAAAGGCGAAATTAAGCTTATTGTATCTTACAAAAAGCAAGGAGATGATCTGCACTTTCATTTTACCATAAACGATACCGGAATTGGTTTTGATGAAAAAGATATTCCTAAAATATTTAATGAATTTGAGCAGATAGAATCTCCTGAAAAATATATGATTAACCCTACAGGTACGGGTTTGGGCCTACCCATTGTTAAATCTTTGATCGAAACACAGGGAGGAAGAATCTATGTGAAAAGTAAACTTGGGATTGGCACTACATTTAATATTTACATGAAATATGAAAATACCACCGAACGTGTAAATGATGCTTTAGACCTAGCGCATTATGCCATTGTAAATCCCGGTACGGTGTGGGTAATTGATGATGATAAACTTATTTTGGATTTATGTGGAATGATTTTTCAGAAAAATAAAATCCCCTACAGGAGTTTTACACAGGTGGCAGATATGCTTCAGACTGAACCCGAAACCGATTTGAAGTATGTTTTGATTGATATGCGAATGCCTGAAATGACAGGTTTCGAGCTTTGCCACTTATTAAAAAAGAAACTGCCTCAAAATATTAAGTTTTATGCCATTACCGCACAGGTTTTGCCCGAAGAACGTGAAATGGTTTTGAGCGAGGGTTTTGATGGACTGATTATGAAACCATTTAGAGCGGTAGATATCCTGTCAATTTTTGATAAAACTGAAATGTTACCCGCAAATCAGCCCGAATTTGATTTTTCTTCGATCGAAAAAATGACTTTCGGCGATCAGGAGCTACTGGAAAAAATCCTAAGCCGATTTAAACAGGACTCGATCGACGATGTGGCCGAACTTAAAAAACACCTTGATGATCATGATCAGGATAACAGTCGGTTATTGGTTCACCGCCTTGCGGGGCGTACGGCACAGATGGGCGCTAAGACTTTAGCTAACGCCTTTAGAACGTTGGAGATAGAAATAGCAGGAAAAGGATTAACCGAAAATATTAGCGCTGAAGTATTATTACAGATCAAAGAATTGGATAATTTAATTGCCTTTATAGAAAATATCGATTATGCCAATGCCGAGTAATTATTCTATCCCGTAGCGTTCTATCTTGGCATACAGCGTTTTGCGGTCAATGTTTAAGATCTTTGCAGCTTTTGATTTGTTATATCTTACTTTGATGAGCGTTTCCGTAATCAATGTTTTTTCGTTCTGTTCATTAACAGCCTTTAGATCGGATGAATTTCCCGGGGCCGATTGTTGATGGACAGAAATCATCATTTCATCGGGTAATGCATTAATCTGAGCAACATCGCCCTGGCTCAATAAAACCATTCGTTTAATTACATTACTTAGCTCGCGGAGGTTTCCTGGCCAATCATAACTCAACAATAATGCTTTCGCCTCAGCAGATATACTTTTTACATTCCGGCCTAAATCACGGTTAGATAAAGTTATAAAGTGGTTGATAAACAACTCTAAATCTCCACCCCTATCCCGTAACGGCGGAAGTTGGATTTTAAATTCATTTAAACGATGATATAAATCTTCCCTAAATTCTCCTTGTTGCATGCTATTGGCCAGATCATCATTAGTGGCCGTGATGATACGGACATCAACTGGAATTTGTTTGGTACTGCCCAAAGGCTGGATCACCCTTTCCTGCAAAGCCCTGAGCAGCTTTATCTGTACTTCATAACTCAGGTTACCCACTTCATCTAGAAACAGAGTCCCACCATTGGCAGCCTCAAATTGGCCTTTTTTATCATTTAAGGCACCAGTAAATGCTCCTTTAATATGTCCAAATAATTCACTCGCCGCTAAATCTTTAGATAATGCACCGCAATCTATAGCAACGAAAGGTTTATCTGCACGATTACTCTGCTGGTGCAGCGTTCTGGCTGCAAATTCTTTTCCTGTTCCACTTTCGCCCTGTATAATCACCGACATGTCTGTAGGTGCTACCAAACTGATATGTTCATACAGTTTATCTGCGATGGCGCTTTTTCCCTTTATAAAATCGCTGTTTACCTCTTTTGGTTCAATACTTTTGGAGGCCTTTTTGGTTAAAGAATTTTTGATTACCATCAATAGCTCATCCGGATTAACGGGTTTGGTAATGTAATCAAACGCACCTAATTGAATAGATTTTACCGCTGTACGGACATCGTTAAAGCTGGTCATAACGATTACCGGGATGGAAAGACCTAAATCGCGAAGATGGGTAAGTACTTCAAATCCGGTTCCATCCGGCAGGCGGTAATCTATTAAAAGTAAATCGAATGTATTGGTTTCAACTTGCTTAAATGATTGCTTTACTTGCGTTACAAGCACAATTTCGTGACCATTTTTTGTTAAAAAACCATCAAGTAATTGAGCAAATGTGGTATCATCTTCTAAAATCAGGATTCTCGCCATGTAACAAAAATAAGAAAAGCCAGACATAATCTGGCTTTCTTATCATAGGTAGATGTAATTATTTGGGTTTTATTGTACGGGCTTACCGTCTTTGTCAATTTTAACTGAACCAGTTTCTGCTTCTTTTTTAACATTGATCAGGTAGTATTCCTTTGTTCCTTCTTTTACCGACCATGCTTCAGTAGCGGTCCAGCCTTTGTAGGCATCAGATTTTAATGCTGTGGTTACCGGCTCAGGTAATTCTTCTAGTTTAACCGGAGTTTTTACTGCACTATCTTGAACTGCAACAACTGCAGCGTTTTTGATTGTATTTACTTCACTTGCTTGTACTGCTGTGAATCCTGCGAATGCTAAAGTAGCGGCTAAAATGATTTTTTTCATGATATGATGTTTTAAATATGTTTTGTAACTCATGTTACGTTAAATACTCATTATTTATAGAGCGCTAACTAATTTTAGTTATTGAACTGGTTTACCGTCTTTATCGATTTTAACTGAACCAGTTTCAGCTTCTTTTTTTACGTTGATTAAATAGTACTCTTTAGTACCTTCTTTCACCGACCAGGCTTCAGTAGCGGTCCAGCCTTTGTAGGCATCAGATTTTAATGCCGTGGTTACCGGCTCAGGTAATTCTTCCAATTTAACCGGAGTTTTTACTGCACTATCTTGAACTGCAACAATTGCAGCGTTTTTGATTGTATTTACTTCACTTGCTTGTACTGCTGTGAATCCTGCGAATGCTAAAGTAGCGGCTAAAATGATCTTTTTCATGATATGATGTTTTAAATATGGTTTGTAACTCTTGTTACGTTAAATACTTATTAATTACAGAGCGCTAAATAAATCTCATTTATTGAACTGGTTTACCGTCTTTATCGATTTTAACAGAACCAGTTTCGGCTTCTTTTTTCACGTTGATTAAATAATACTCTTTAGTACCTTCTTTCACCGACCAAGCTTCAGTAGCGGTCCAGCCTTTGTAGGCATCAGATTTTAAAGCTGTGGTTACCGGCTCAGGTAATTCTTCTAATTTAACCGGAGTTTTTACTGCACTATCTTGAACTGCAACAATTGCAGTAGTTTTAAAATCATTTACTTCACTTGCTTTTACGGTTGAGAATCCTGCTAATGCTAATACTGTGGCTGCTAAAACGAACTTTTTCATAGTATATATTTTAAAATTTAATTTGTGTAACAATACTTGCTAATGTTACATAATGATGCCAAATGAAATAATTTTATTAAGTGTTTGATTTTCAGTAAATTGTTTTTGTGCCAAAGTTTTCAGGCTGTGGAATTTGTCTACACTTTGTGGTGAAGCACAACAAGTTTCAAGGTTGTTTATTGGGATAATTTTATGCCTCTCTGAATATCCGAGGCTGAGCGAACATTATTTTGATTGTATTAATAAATAAATATTCAAAACTGAAGTCAGCTGATAGTATAAGTCAGCATCGAAAAATAATTTTCAATTTTTAAAAGTGAAGATTTTTTTCTATCATTGCAGCCCGATTAAAGCCTCCTTAGCTCAGCTGGTAGAGCAACTGACTTGTAATCAGTAGGTCATTGGTTCGATTCCGATAGGAGGCTCTTTTTTTTACCAATCTAATTTTCTTCGGTTTGGTCATTTCAAAAATACTTCATTATTAAAATAGAACAGTCTTAGAAAATATTTTATTTGGTCCGATTATTCCATTAATTTGCGATATGTTAAAATACTTTTCAGCTGATTGGATCTTTCCTGTTTCATCCCCGCCAATTAAAAATGGAGTGGTGGCAGTAACGCCCGATGGCGAAATAAAAGAAGTCTTAGCTGAAGAAGATTACTTTAATCTTGATTTGGAGATCATTAAGTATCAAGGTGCAATCGTTCCAGGCTTTATTAATACGCATTGTCATTTAGAATTATCGCACATGTTGGATCAAATCCCGGAGCAAACAGGCTTGGTAGAATTTGTACAACAAATTATTAAAAGCAGACAGGCTGATGCCAGCCTGATCGATTTGGCAATGCAAAAAGCTGATCAACAAATGTTCGATAATGGAATTGTTGCCGTTGGCGATATCTCCAACCAGATTTCTTCTAAAAAAGTAAAAGAAAAAAGTAAGATTTATTATCACACCTTTATAGAGGCTTTAGGTTTTAACCCTGAACGCGCATATGCTATAATGCATCTTTTGAAGGAAATTAAGCAGGATTTTGAATCCCTGCCTGCAACGATAGTCCCTCATGCGCCTTACACCGTTTCGCCTGAACTATTTGAATTGATTAGACAAGAAGCCGAAAAATCAAATGCTTTTATCAGTATCCATAATCAGGAAACTATTGATGAAAATGTTTTTTTTGAAAGTAAAAGTGGCGGTTTTCTAAAGCTTTATGAGTTTTTAGGACTGGATATCGCTTTTTTTGATCCAACGAACAAAACATCGTTAAAAACCTGGCTTCCTTATATTAAAAAACAAAAAACCTTACTTGTACATAATACGGTTACGAATAAAGCAGATGTTGAATTTGCTAAACAAAGCAATCCCAATTTATATTGGTGTCTTTGTCCGAAAGCCAACCTGTATATCGAAAATGCTTTACCCGATGTTGACCTGTTAATGGATGAAAATGTAAAAATCACGTTGGGAACAGATAGTTTAGCGAGTAACCATCAACTGAATATACTATCAGAAATGCTCACTTTACAGCGACATAAGCAGGTTCCTTTTGAAAAATTGTTGAGCTGGGCAACAATTAACGGAGCAGAATTTTTGGAGATTGATCAACAAATGGGGACAATAGAGGTTGGTAAAAGACCAGGGTTGAATTTACTCCAATTGTCTGACAATTTTACAATTGAAAGTGACAAAGTACAGCGACTGATTTAAGGTGGGTGTTTCTCCGTTAAGAATTAAAAATCGCTCTTTTAAGGGTTCATTTTATTTAGCGTTGAATTTTTAATGTTATTTCTATCTAAAAAATGGCTTTTTTGATGTGTAAAGATTGATTTCGATTTGTTTATGCGATTTTAGCATTATGTATAATTCTTTTACAACAGGTAATACTTCAATATTTGCCAATCATTTGGTCAACTAAAAATGCCCATGAATCCAATATGTAAACTATTCAACATTAAGTACCCGATTATCCAGGCCGGGATGGTTTGGTGTAGTGGCTGGAGATTGGCTTCAGCGGTTTCTAATGCAGGTGGCCTGGGTATTATTGGAGCAGGTTCAATGTATCCTGAAGTCTTAAGATCACATATTCAAAAATGCAAATTAGCTACTCATCAGCCATTCGGTGTAAATATTCCATTGCTCTATCCTAATATTCAGGAGATTATAAATGTGGTGATTGAAGAGCGGGTGAAAATTGTATTTTCTTCTGCCGGTAATCCAGCAACATGGACCCGTTTTTTGAAAGAAAAAGGCATTACGGTTGTTCATGTAATTGCGAATACAAAATTTGCCATAAAAGCGCAGGAAGCTGGTGTTGATGCCATTGTAGCCGAAGGTTTTGAAGCGGGTGGGCATAACGGGAGAGAAGAAACCACTACCATGTGTTTAATCCCAATGATTAAAGAGAAAGTTAAGATTCCGGTAATTGCGGCTGGCGGTATTGGGAGTGGAAAAGCCATGCTGGCTGCATTTGCCTTAGGTGCTGATGCTGTACAAATCGGTTCGGCTTTCGCGGTTGCGCAAGAATCATCTGCTCACGAAGCATTTAAACATAAAATCATTGCTGCTACTGAAGGAGATACTAAACTGGCAATGAAAAAACTGGTTCCGGTCAGGTTGTTGAAGAATGAATTTGCCGATGCTGTTGCCCGTGCTGAGGCTGAAGGCGCAAACCCGGATGAGTTGGCAGCACTTTTGGGCCACGCCAAAGCGAAACTGGGTATGTTTGAAGGCGATATAGAAAACGGAGAACTCGAAATTGGACAGGTTTCGGCAATGCTGAAAGAAATCAAACCTGCCAGGGTTATCCTGGAAGAAATATGGCAGGAATTTAAAAATAAATTAGCGCAGCTTGCGCAATTACAAATTGAATAGCTGGATCTACATTCTACTTCCGATGTAGAGGTTTATCCAGAGAAATCAGGATAATTTTATTATCTTCCAGATTAACGGTACTGGACTTTTTCGAGCAAGGAAACCGTGTGTGAGAGGTTTTGGATTATTTTATCTTTAAGTTCGATCGTTTTGTTTTTTTCACTTAGCAGGCTTTTTAATCTTTTAATTTCTTCTGCTGATGCCTGTGTTTCCTTTTTACTGAACTCAGAAAATACTTTGCCTTTTTCGTAATAACTAAAAAAATTGTAGCCGAGCACTTCACTCACATTGGCGAGCAGAGAAACATCTAAGGTAGGACTGTTAATGATTTCCTGAGCCCTAATTTTACTGATGGCCATTTTTTTTGCAAATATGGAAATGGGGACTTCTTTTGTCTTCATTTCCTTCCAGATCATCAATCCTATATGTACACTCATTATCGTCTCCGTTTTAAAATTCAAATTACCTAAATGTTAACCTATTCCAGAAAAATTAATGTTAATGATAACCAGTCTAATTATAGCTTTGATTTTTGAGATAAACGTGATGGGGATTTGTAATAAGTTTAGCCAAGTAATTGCGTAGTGTCTCGTTAAGTTACCTTGATGCGATCATTACGGGTACTAAAGAATTGTGATAATTCGTTTACCTTTGCGGTTATACATTTCAACTTTACAAGAATAAATGAAACACCTCAATATAACAGTAACAGGTAAAGTGCAGGGCGTTGGTTTTAGAGAAACCACTAAAATTATTGCCAACCAGATGATGGTAAATGGTTTTGTAAGGAATGAGAAAGACGGTTCGGTTTATATCGAAGCGGAAGGTGAAGAAATCTTTTTGGAAGAATTTGTAAACTGGTGTCATGAAGGCCCCGACCGCTCGCGTGTAGAAAATGTGACGGTGAGCGATGGCGAAGTAAAAAACTATCGTAATTTTGAAGTTTTAAGAAAGTAGCTGTAGCAAGACTACTCAATAGTAATCTAAATATCTTGATACCTGATACTTTTATCCTGATTAAAACAAATGTCTGTATATAAAAAGTTTCTTGGGCAAACCATGATTTATGGTATCAGTACCATTTTTTCGCGGTTGTTCAATTTTATCTTAACGCCTGTTTATACTGGTGTTTTTGCGCCTGGTGTATATGGTGTCTTTACTAAAATGTTCAGTTATGTTTCCATCATTAACCCAATTTTGGCCTTTGGCATGGAAACCACTTTTTTCAGGTATTTAAATAAACATGAGGATCGGAAACAGGAAGTGTATAACAATAGTTTTTTGGTAATTGCTTTTATATCCACCCTGTTTTTAATCACCGCACTGATTTTTTCCGATTACCTGGCGAGGTATACTTTAGATGGAAACATTGCGGAACTCGCCGACCAAAAATCTTACGTACATTATTTCGCATGGATTTTATTTGTAGATGCCATCAGTGTAATTCCGTTTGCCAAATTAAGGGCCGATGGTAAGCCGTTTAAATATAGTTTAATCAAATTTCTCAATATTGGCACTTTTGTGGGCCTTAATCTGGTGTTCATTTACGTGATCCCATTCCTGATCAAACATGATATATTGAGCGGATGGTTCACTACATGGTATAAAGGCCGTTGGGTGGGTTATGTATTCGTAGCCAATTTAATTGCGAGCATAGTCACCATGCTTGTGCTTATTCCGCAGTTCCTGGAAGTTCAATTTAAGTTTAATAAAAGCTTATTCAATAATATGCTGGGCTATAGCTGGCCTGTGCTTGTGGCTAATTTATCATTTATCATCAATGAAAACTTAGATAAGATATTACTCGGTAAATACCTGCCGGAAAGTATTGCCAATCATGATGTAGGTATTTATGGAGCCGTGTGCAAATTGGCTATCTTCATCAGTATTTTTAATACCGCTTTTAGGTTGGGTGCCGAACCATTTTTTTTTAGTCACGCTAAAAATGCAAACGCAAAACAGACCTATGCCAACATTTTATACTACTTTGTACTCGCTTTATCCATTCTTTTTGTAGGCTTAACGGCGAATATCGAAATCATTAAATACTTTATCAATTCGAGGTATTGGGTTGGACTCAACGCAGTTCCATTTTTACTGTTCGGCTATGTATGTTTAGGTATTTACATGAATCTGTCGGTGTGGTACCGTTTATCGGATCAAACGCGCTATGGCTTATACATCTCCTTAATCGGCGCAGTTTTTACCATTGTCATGAACATTATCCTGATTCCCAAATTTAGTTATATGGGTTCGGCATGGGTATCCATGTTTGCCTATTTTATCATCATGGTCATTTCTTATTTACTTGGACAAAAGCATTACCCTATTCCTTATAAACTTAAAGCAATGGGGATATATATATTGGTTTCCATTGTGATGGTATATCTATCTTTTTGGGTATTTAAACGCAATATTTACATCGGAAACAGCATTTTAGTGCTTTTTCTCCTCGGTATTTTCTATTTTGAGAAGAATAATGTAATGAAAATGCTGAAGAAGGGTTAAACAAAATTATTTACCAGGTAATGGTTCATGGCCAATGGCCATGAAACGATGAACTAACAACCACCAACCTCAGGCATCCAACTATAAAAAAATGGACATAAAAATCATCAATACATCAGCACATCCGCTTCCACAATATGAAACTGCTCATGCTGCAGGGATGGATTTAAGGGCGGCTATCGAAGAAGAGATCATCCTTAAACCGCTACAGCGCGTACTGGTGCCAACAGGCCTTTTCATTGAATTGCCTATCTGTTACGAAGCACAGATCAGGCCAAGAAGTGGCCTGGCCTATAAACACGGCATTGGCATTGTAAACTCACCAGGCACAATTGATGCAGATTACCGCGGCGAAATAAAAGTTTTATTGGTAAATTTATCAGATACCGACTTTAAAATTGCTAATGGCGATAGAATTGCCCAAATGGTGGTAGCCAAACATGAAACAGTGAGCTGGCAGCCAGTTACAGCACTGGGCGAAACGGCGCGCGGCGAAGGTGGTTACGGACATACGGGAAAATAGTTTGGATTGCTCAGTTGGGCGTTCGGAGTTAATTTTTGGATGATATGAAGTTTAAAATGCATTTTCTTATCGGGGCTACTTTGGCCAGTTTACAGGCTTTCGGGCAGGGAACGGTTACGCCAGGTTCCAATCGCGATAGCAATATGGTAAAGCAATTATTTTTTGCGGGTCTTCGGGAGAAAATGTCTGAAAATTATGTTCTAGCCACAACTAATTTCAATAAAATTGTTGGGTTGGATCCTAACAACCATGCCGCTTATTTTGAACTGGCCAATGCAGACCTACGCTTAGATAAGCTTTTGGAAGCTGAACAACATATCAAACAGGCCATTAAAATAAATGCCGGTAATTTATGGTACTGGCGTTTACTCGGGGAGGTATATAAACGCACCAATAAAATGCCCGAACTGATCGGGGTATTTAATCAGTTGATTCGTCTTGATCCCGAAAACGATGCATATTATTTTGATAAGGCCAATGCCCAGTTTTTGGCCAATCAGCTAGATGCGGCCAAGAAGACCTATGATGAAATTCAGGATAAATTTGGCGAGTCAAGGGATCTGATAAATGCCAGAAAGCGACTGCAATCTAACGGTAGTGTTACTACTGAAAGTGATATCGTGAAATTATTGGAAGGCAACCAGGCCGATGTAAAGAACTATTTATATGCTGCAGGTTTACTTTTGCAGAAGGGAAATGATCAGGAAGCATTAAAGGTGCTCACAAAAGCCCAACAGCTGGAACCGAATAATTTTGAGGTAAACCTGGCTTTGGCTGATATTTACCGCAGTCAGAAAAATGATAATGCCGCTTTTTCTTCTTTAAAGCTGGCTTTCCAAAGCAATGAAATGCCACTTACGGAAAAGTTGAAGATTATTGCCACACTTTTTCCGAAAATGAACCAGCCCGTTATTGCCAAAAATGTAACCGAACTGAGTAAGCTGGTTGCAGAGAAAAATCCAACCGAGGCAAAGGCATTGGCGCTTTATGGCGATGTTCTTTATCAGCAAAATAATTTAAACGAAGCACTGGTTCAATATCAGGCTGCATTGAAACTTAATGAACAGGTTTACATCATTTGGGAACAGGTGATTAACATCCAAACATTGCTTGGGCACTATGATGAAGCTATAAAAGTTGGCGATGAGGCCTTAAGTATTTACCCCAACCAGGCCAGTTTATATTATTACATGGCTTATGCCTTGTTCAAAACCGGTAAATATGATGCTGCCCAAAATAATTTAAAAACCTCTCTACAGCTTGACGTGGAGAATAAAAGCCTGCAAGCACAGGTTTATGCACTTCAGGGCGATATCTACATCAACCAGAATAATTTTAGCCAGGCTAAAACCGCTTTCGAAAAAGCCATTGTGATGGAGCCTGATAATTATCTCATCATGAATAACTATGCCTATTATCTGGCATTAAAAAATGATGACTTAACAAAGGCAGCCAAATATGCGGAAACTGCAGCCCTTTCGATGCCAAATAATCCCTCAATTGCCGATACTTATGCTTTCATTCTGTTTAAACAGCAGAAATACGATCTGGCGAAAACATGGATTGAAAAGGCTTTACAAAACAATAGCAATAAAAATGGTGTTTATTTGGAGCGATATGGAGATATACTTTTTCTAAAAGGCGAAAAAGATGCTGCATTAATCCAATGGCAAAAAGCAAAAGATGCCGGAAACGGATCAGAATTATTAATTAAAAAGATCAATGAAAAGAAATATTTTAAATAGTGTATTCCTTTTAGGCGCAGTAATTTTTGTTTCGGCATGTAAACCTAAAAAAGAAATTGTGGTGGCTCCGCCTACCAAAACAGAAACCAAAACAGATAATTCTAAAGCCGAAGCTTTAAGCTTATTAACTAGCAAACAACTTAAATTTAACACGCTTTCGCTTAAAGCAAAAGCAACTCTGGATATTGCCGGCGATGCAAATGACGTAACCATGAATTTCAAAATGAAAGACGAGCAAACCATTTGGGTAAGCATTACGGCATTAGGTGGAATGGCAGAAGTGGCCCGGGCGTTAATTACGCCTGATAGCATCAAGATCATGAACCGGATAAAAAGCGAATACCTCAAAAAGCCGTTTAGTTACATTTATAATTTTACCAACAAACAGGTAAACTTTAATACGCTACAAGCCATTTTAACAGGCAATGCCATGGGAGAGTTTTTAACTGCAGAATCGGATGTTAAACAGGAAAATGGCGTGTGGGTTGTTTCTGGAAGCAAATCAGATTTAGATTATAGATTGCTCTTTAATACACTTTTCAAAGTATCTGAAACCAATTTAAATGACGCTAAAAACGGTCAGGCTTTAAAAGTTACCTATACGGACTATCAAAAATTAAATGAATCTTTATTTCCTAGTGCCCTCAAAATTAAAACGCTATCTAAAGCGAAAACAATAAATATCGATCTTCAATTTGTAAAAATTGACGGCAATGTTCCGGTAGATTTTCCGTTTAATGTACCAAAGCGGTTTACAGTTATAAAATAACTTAATTCCAGTTAATATTTCATTGTATTGCCAAATAGCCTGTTGCAAAGCGAAAGGCTATTTGGCAATCTTTGTATTATATGAAGATTGAGTGAAGAGGGTTCTGTAATAAGTAATTATGACTTTACTAATCTCAATTTTAATGCTTTTTACTGTAAAAATTTTATACTTTTGGCTTAATGAAGCTACAAAAACTCCTATTTATCCTTTTTTTAAGTGTATTTACGCTTTCCGCAGTTGCACAAACTGAAAGCCAGCTCAGAAGGAAAAAAGAAGCTATACAACGTGAAATTGAACAGCTTCAAAAGAATCTGAATAAAACTGCCAATGGTAAAAAGCTTACTATACAGCAAATTAATACCATAAATGCCCAGATTAGGCTGCGCCAGGATAAAATTGGTACCATTAACTCTGAAATAAAAAATCTGGATAACCAAATCTCTCAGAACACAAATACCGTACATACGTTACAGGGTCAGTTAGGTGATCTTAAAAAAGAGTACGCAGGCATGATCCGCTTTGCGCAACGAAACAGAAACTCATACGATAAAATGATGTTCATTTTCGCCGCCAAGGATTTTAACCAGGCTTACAAACGGATCAAATATTTACAGCAATTTAGTCAGTACCGTAAAAAACAGGCCGGCTATATAGAAAACACGCAGCAAGACCTGAACGGAAAGATTAAAGTGCTGGATAAAACACTCAGAGAAAAAAGCGACCTCCTGAAAGAGCAGGAAAGAGAGCGTGAACGTTTAAGTAAAGATAAAAGTAAACAGTCTGTAGAGTTAAGTAAACTAAGTAAAGACGAAAAACAGTTTAGGCAGGACATCAGCAACCGCAAAAAACAACAGGCGCAGATAGACAGGGCTATTAGTGCAGCGATTCAGCGGGCAATTGAAGAAGCACGAAGAAAGGCGGCAGAAGAGGCAAGAAGGAAAGCAGCAGAAGAAGCAAGAATTGCTGCCGCTAAAGCCAAGGCGGAAAATAAACCTGCACCAGCAACTCCTGCTCCACCGACTGCCAAAGCCAAATCGACCGGTGAATTGCTAACGGCAACTCCGGAGACAGCAAGGCTATCGGCAGGCTTTGAAAATAACAGGGGAAGGTTACCTTGGCCAGTGGCAACCGGAACTATAACCGAAAGGTTCGGACTGCATAAGTTAGATCAGGCAAGTTATACCAACGATGGAGTAGATATTACAACAACAGATGGTGCAGCGGTTAGGGCAGTATTTGCAGGTAAAGTTGCAGCTGTACAGGTAGTGATGGGTAGAACGGTGGTGCTGATTAACCATGGTGAATATTTTACAGTATACCAGAATTTAAAATCGGTTAGTGTGAGTGTAGGTAATTCTGTTGATACCAAACAAACCATTGGAGTTGTTGCCAATACCGGCGATGATGCAGTTTTGAAGTTTCAGATCAGAAGAGGCCAGGCCGCTTTAAATCCGGAAGCCTGGATCAGTAAATAAAAGAATAGTTTTTAAAATGTCTATATTTGTATAAATTATATTGGTGATGTATCAAGGCACGTTATTAGAGTTTTTAAACATGGGTGGATCGGAGATCGTGCTCATTTTAGTGGTTGTCCTATTGCTGTTTGGCGGTAAAAAATTACCTGAACTGGCAAGGGGATTGGGGAAAGGGATCAGGGAATTTAAAGATGCCTCTGATGGTGTGAAGCGTGAAATCCATAGAAATATAAATGCGATGGACCTGGATAAAGAGGAAGCAGAAGAAACAGCGGTAAACCATAATCAGCGCCACCATCCAACAGAAGAAACACCTGTTGATGAAACGGTAACACCAGGTACAGTGCATACTGAAGCCACTAAACCAGCTGACGAAAAAATTATAACTGACAAAGAAAAAGTTTAAACAAAAAATTATGTTAAATACAACAATAGCAGCAATGCTTGGAACACCAGAAATTATCATTATCGCGGTAGTGGTATTGTTATTATTTGGTGGTAAAAAAATTCCTGAATTGATGAGAGGTTTGGGTAAAGGTGTTAAAGAATTTAAAGATGGTAAAGATGGCGTTGATGGAGATCAGGTAGATCCGTCTAACCGTGATAAGACTGTTTAATTGCAATAATTTTAGTTTTGAAGAAATACAGCTCTCTTAAAGAGATTCAAACGCTCATTTCGCAAAAGCAATTAACTTTACCCGATTTATTGGCTTATTATTTTAAGCAAATTGAAAATAATGAACACCTCAATGCATTCAATGAGGTGTTTTTTTTATCGGCCGAAGTTCAGGCGAAAGCGGTACAGCAAAAAATAGAAAATGGTACTGCAGGTAAACTTGCAGGGATGGTAATTGGTATTAAAGATAATATCTGTTATGAAGGCCACATCGTTACCGCATCATCAAAAATGCTGGATGGCTTCGTATCTCCATATTCTGCTACAGTTGTGCAACGTTTATTACAGGAAGATGCCGTTATTATAGGCCGTTTAAACTGTGATGAATTTGCGATGGGTGGTTCCAATGAAACCTCATATTTTGGGCCTGCAAAAAATGCAGCAAATCCCGAGCTTGTTCCAGGTGGGTCATCAGGTGGCTCGGCTGTAGCGGTACAAGCCGATATGTGTTTATCTGCTTTAGGTACCGATACCGGTGGATCGGTAAGGCAACCTGCGGCATTTTGTGGTCAAATCGGACTTAAGCCTACTTATGGGCGTATTTCCAGGTATGGCGTTATCGCTTATGCTTCTTCTTTTGATCAGGTTGGCCCCATTACATCTTCAGTAGAAGATGCTGCTTTGCTTTTGCAGGTTTTAGCCGGTGTGGATGATTACGATTCTACAGTTTCTGCTCTTCCGGTGCCTGATTATCCTGTTCAGTTGAATGAACGCAAAAAACATAAAATAGCGATATTAAAGGAAACTTTGGAGAGCGAAGCACTTGATCCGGAAATTAAATCTGCCATTTTAAAATCAATTGAGCAAATCAAAGCTGATGGGCATACTGTGGAGTACGTTTCTTTTGATCTGCTTGATTATCTGGTTCCCGCATACTATATCTTAACAACGGCCGAAGCTTCTTCAAATCTTTCGCGTTATGATGGCGTCCATTACGGACACCGTAATATGGAAGCGAAATCCCTGAATGAACTTTATAAATTATCCCGCGCCGAAGGTTTTGGCGAGGAAGTTAAACGTCGTATCCTTTTAGGTACCTTTGTCTTAAGTGCAGGATATTACGATGCTTATTACCAAAAGGCACAGCAGGTGCGGCGGTTGATCAGAGAAAAAATGGATGCTTTGTTTCAGGATTTTGATTTAATTCTTTCTCCTGTGGCACCAACGGCAGCTTTTAAAATAGGTGATCATCTTCAGGACGCACTGGTAATGTACATGGCCGATATTTTTACCGTACTGCCTTCTTTAAGTGGAAATCCGGCGATTGCTTTGCCGATAGGCAATAACGCGGCAGGTTTACCGTTAAGTATACAATTTACAGCCAAACATTTTGAGGAAGATAAGCTGCTGGCTTTTTCTCAGGCATTTTTATCATAGTTTTATCGTCATTGATAAGTACGAGCAATATTAATGCAAAAAAGCATTAGCGTTAAGTATGGCAATGACATTTTATTAACTGTTTTTCCAGGCATTGTCTGGAAGGTTCGCAGGTTTCACTTAGCTACTTTGTGGCAAGAATAAGAAATCTGTACAAAGGTTTGCAGGAATGCAAACCCTGGTTAATAAAAATTTGAACCAATAGCCCATGATTAAAAAATTACTTTTTGCTTCAATTTGTGCTTGTTTAGGATATATTTCTTCCTCTTCCGCGCAGCAAACGCTCAAACTGGATAGCCTGCCAAAAAATCGTAACAACATCTTTATCAATACCGATACTGTAGCTGTTCCTGTTGTTTCAGAAAACCCATTGAGTATGGGGCAAAACTTTATTTACAAACTCAGGCTGGATTCTATTGCTAAAACGGTACCACTGCCTTATAACGAATACGTTCAGCAGTATATTGATATTTATGCCAAGCGTAAAGATATGTTCGGTAAAATGATCGGTTTATCCGGCTATTACTTCCCGATTTTTGATAAAGCCTTAAAGGATTATAACATTCCGCAGGAAATAAAATACCTGACCATTGTAGAATCGCAGATGAATCCGCATGCCATTTCCAGAGTAGGTGCAACAGGTATCTGGCAGTTTATGTTCGGCACGGGTAAGGCTTATGGTTTAAAGATGGATAACTTTGTAGATGAGCGCAAAGATCCAGTTCAGGCCAGTTATGCAGCTGCAGCTTATTTTCGAGATGCTTTTGAAGAACTTGGCGACTGGCTTTTGGCCATTGCCGCTTATAACTGTGGGAAAGGGAATGTAAACCGTGCCATCGATAAAGCAGGATCAAGGGATTTTTGGGTAATCAGACAGTTTTTACCAAAGGAAACCAGGAATTATGTGCCGGCATTTATTGCTGCGGTTTATGTGATGAATTATTCCCACAAACACCAGATTACGGCACAGGCGTGTAACATGTTCCTGAAAACTGATACTGTGCAAACTACCCGATTTGTATCCTTAGCTACCCTGGCCAAAGCGCTTAATATTGAAGAACAAGCTATTTTGGCCTTAAACCCGTCATACAAGAAAAAGATTGTCAACGGTACGGATGATGAACCTAAACGTATTGTAATGCCTAAGTTAAGGGATATTGATTACGCAGGCATTTACGATGTGCTGAACAATCACGAAGTGGATGTTGACATGAAAGTGGTAGCGGCCAGTACCGATGATGTAAGGGATTTGAGAAAGAAAAAGAATACTGGTACAGCTACTTCAGCTGTAGTTTATCATAAAGTAACTTCAGGGCAAAGTTTAACAACTGTTGCCGATAAATATGGCGTAGAAGTACAGGATTTAAGAGTTTGGAACGGTTTAAAAAGTAAAACGCTGGTGCCCGGACAACGATTAAAGATCTATGCCAAAAATCGCACGCCGTTAAAAGCACCTTCATCATTTTTGAGTTACAAAGTGAAAACGGGCGATACCTTATCAGAAATTGCAGAAAAATTTGATGGAGCTACCGTTCAAAGTATCAGAAGAGATAATCATTTATCAAAAGCAGGCCTGCAGGTTGGGATGATCCTGAAAATTAGTAAGGGTTAATTTAAAATATTCAACCTTCTGCATCAGCTAAACTATTTTTCATCTTGACTATAGTAGAGAGGTCTTTGAAAATTATTCAAAAAGTTCCCTCTTTATTTAATGGCTTACTGTGTGGATAAATATTCTTCTGCCGCTCTATGCCGCGGTGGCATGGTACTTTGTCGCGCCAAAGTACCCAAAACGCTATGCCATCCGATAGTTATCGGATCCAGCAATGAGCCTTTTGCACAATCCCATGCGCATCAAAAAAACAGCAGCACTCCGTTTAATCAGTTATGATATGTGTTTTCTTTGGTCTGATTGAGCCCTGCGGGGTTTGTGCTCAATTTTTTTTAAATCTCCAATAATCGTTAAAGAATACAAAACCACGCGTTTCAGGTTTGTTAGTGCCAATTTGCCTAAACTGCACCTGTTTTTTGATTTCCCTGGCTCTTGGGATTGACAGCGTTCTTGGTCAAAATTTATGCTTTATTAAAGTTGGTTAGCGAAGTGCCGAAACTATAAAAGATCTCGCAAATGATAAGGGCCTATTATCGAAATGACAATCAACTATGGCACCCTAATCCGTTAATAACTAAATAAATTAATATCTTTTGACTCCATATCTCATTTACCTTTTTTTGAACGGCTTTTTATTTTAAGCCTCATAAAAAGAATTGTACCTTTGCGCCGTCACTAATAAGTTACTTAATGAGTAATACGAATAGAAAGCAAGATGCGCTGGATTACCACTCGCAAGGACGTCCGGGAAAAATACAAGTAGTACCTACTAAACCAACAACATCACAAAGGGATTTAACCCTGGCATACTCTCCAGGAGTTGCAGAGCCTTGTTTAAAAATAGCAAACAATAAAGAGGATGTTTATAAATATACTGCTAAAGGTAATTTAGTTGCCGTAATCAGTAACGGAACCGCCGTTTTAGGGCTGGGCAATATTGGCCCCGAAGCCGGTAAACCGGTAATGGAAGGCAAAGGTCTTTTATTTAAAATATTCTCTGATATTGATGTATTTGATCTGGAACTGGATACCGAAAATGTAGATGATTTTGTAAAAATTGTTAAAGCTTTGGAGCCAACTTTCGGGGGTATTAATCTCGAAGATATCAAGGCACCTGAATGTTTTGAGATCGAGCGTCGTTTAAAACAGGAAATGAATATTCCTGTAATGCACGATGATCAGCATGGAACGGCCATTATTTCTGGTGCAGCATTACTGAATGCCTGCGAAATCCAGAAAAAGAAAATAGATAAAATCCAGGTTGTGGTAAGTGGTGCAGGTGCTGCTGCAGTTTCCTGCTCTAAAATGTACCTGAGTTTAGGGGTAAAAAAAGAAAATTTGGTCATGTTCGATATCAATGGATTAATTGATATCCACCGTACTGACCTGGATGACATCCGCATGAGTTTTGCCACCACCAGAAAAGGTATCGCTAATATTGGTGAGGCCATGAAAGGGGCCGATGTTTTTATCGGACTTTCAGCAGCAAATGTTATTTCTCCAGACATGTTAATGGGGATGGCCAAAAACCCGATTGTTTTTGCAATGGCCAACCCAAATCCGGAAATTGCCTATGAGCTGGCCATCAAAACCCGTAAAGATCTGATCATGGCTACAGGCCGTTCTGATTATCCGAACCAGGTAAACAACGTACTGGGTTTCCCTTACATTTTCCGTGGCGCGCTTGATGTTCGGGCAACCAGCATTAATGAAGCCATGAAAATAGCTGCGGTTAAGGCCATTGCCGAACTGGCTAAGAAATCAGTTCCGGAAGCAGTTAACCTAGCCTATAATGCGCGTAACCTAAAATTTGGAAGGGATTATATCATTCCAAAACCTGTTGATTTTCGTTTAATTACCGAAGTTTCAACTGCTGTGGCAAAAGCCGCAATAGAAAGTGGTGTAGCCCGAAAAAATATTACCGATTGGGATGCCTATAATGAAGAATTAAGGAAACGTTTAGGCTTGGATGATGCCATTATGAGGGCGGTAACAACCAAAGCGAAAATGGATCCTAAACGTGTGGTATTTGCAGAAGCTGATAACTATAAAATTTTAAAAGCTGCCCAGATTGTAAAAGATGAGAATATTGCCATCCCGATTCTTTTGGGTAACCGAGAAAAAATACAAGCTATTATTGATGAGCATGCTCTGGAGCTTGGGGGAGTAGAAATCATCGATCAAATGCAGAATCCTGAAAAAACCCAGCAGTATGCAGAAGCACTTTTCAAAAAGCGCCAGCGCAAAGGTGTTTCTTCTATGCGCGATGCCACAAAACTATTGAGAGACCGTAATTATTACGGCGCTTCGATGGTTGAATTTGGTGAGGCCGATGCAATGATCTCTGGTTTAACAAAAAATTATGGTGCTACCATCAAACCTGCCCTTCAGGTAATCGGTGTAGAACCAGGTGTTAAACGCGTTGCGGGTATGTACATGATGATGACCAAAAAAGGTCCTGTTTTTTTTGGCGACACCACTGTAAACGTAGATCCAACTGCAGAAGAATTGGTAGATATCACCCTGTTGATCGATAAATCTGTTAAACAATTTAACATTAAACCACGCATTGCTTTATTATCGTATTCAAACTTTGGTTCTAATGATGGCATCACTCCGAATAAAGTAAGGGAAACAGTAAGGCTTCTTCATCAAAACCATCCGGAAATTGTAGTGGATGGCGAAATGCAGGGGAACTTTGCCATCAACAATGAACTTTTGCAAGATAATTTTCCATTTAGCACTTTAGCAGATGCTCCGGCCAACACTTTAGTGTTCCCAAATCTGGAGTCGGGAAACATTGCATACAAATTGTTACAAGAACTTGGCGGCGCCGAAGCCGTTGGTCCGATCCTGTTGGGACTGAATAAACCTGTTCATATTGTTCAATTAGGCAGTTCCGTGCGCGAAATTGTTAATATGGTTACCATAGCTGTTGTAGATGTACAGGCAAAAGAAGAAATTGCAACGTCGAAACGAAAAGGTATATTTGGGAAAACAAATAAAAAGTAATATTACATGTACGCCTATATTGATGGTAGATTGACATTTAAAAACCCAGCTTACGTTGTGGTTGAGGCCGGAGGTATAGGCTATCATATAAACATCTCATTAAATACTTACAGCGCTTTGGGCGATGCAGAAAGGTGTAAATTGTATACCTGGTTGCATGTAAAAGAAGATGCACACACATTGTACGGCTTCGCTGATGAGGGCGAACGCCGTTTATTTTTACATTTAATTTCGGTATCGGGCATTGGCCCCAACACCGGGCGAATGATTTTATCCTCCATCACACCGGTTGAGATTCAAACAGCAATTGTTAAGGCAGATCTGCCACTTATACAGCGCATTAAAGGCTTAGGCGCAAAAACCGCACAACGCCTGGTTTTAGAACTACAGGATAAATTAAAAAAAGAAGGTGCAGATTCATTAATTTCTATGCCTCAACACAATACTGTTAAAGATGAAGCGTTATCAGCATTAGTAATGCTCGGGTTCGCCAAACAAACCGCCGAAAAAACTATAGATCAGATATTAAAAGTAACGGAGGGGGGACTTTCGGTAGAGCAACTAATTAAACAAGCTTTGAAAACTTTATAGATTAACGCCTTTGAATAGAATATCTACATTTCTGTTTCTCATTCCTCTTTTTTTAATTGCTTCTCAAACTACTTATTCTCAGGTAGTAACAGGCAAAACGGATACTATTAAGCCAAAAAATAATTTCAGTTTACGTGAAAAAGAACAATTAGGACTTAGTCCTGCAGTTAATCCCTTTTACCCGGCTCCAAGCAATTTAAAACGTGTTGTAGAATACGACGCCAAGAATAAACGGTATATAGTTAAAGAACTGATTGGCGAAAAATTTGTACTAAATACCCAATATTTAACTATTGATGAGTACCAGCGACTGGTGAACAGCGAAATAAAAAGGGGTAACTGGCGTAGCATTTCCAATGCCGAATTGAGCGATTACAGAAGTACCGGCATTATTCCGAAAATCCAGGTAAATAGTAAAGCTTTTGAAAAACTTTTCGGTGGCACAACGATTGATATCCAGCCACGTGGAGAGGCGGAACTTACTTTTTTGGGCAGGATCAATAAAAATGAAAACCCGCTTTTTAACGAAAGGCAAAGGGTACAAACCAATTTCGATTTTAACCAAAGGATCCAGATGGATCTGGTTGGAAATGTTGGTACCAAGCTAAAAATTAAAAGTAATTATAATACAGAAGCACAGTTTGATTTTGAAAATCAGATCAAATTGGATTACACAGGTGGTGTAGACGATATTATTCAGAAAATAGAAGCTGGTAACGTAAGTTTACCTTTAAATACCTCATTAATTACCGGAACACAGGCACTTTTTGGTATAAAAACGCAGCTCAAATTCGGTCGTTTAAACGTAACAAGTGTTTACACACAGCAAAAATCACAATCCAGGGAGATTAAAATTACAAATGGTGCACAGCAAAATACCACAACACTAAGTATTGATAGCTACGAAGCCAATAAGCACTATTTTTTGTCGCAATATTTTAGAAATAATTATAACAGGAACCTGGCTAACGCGCCCATCATTACTTCTCCCATCCAGATTACCAAAATTGAAGTTTGGATTACCAATAAAGCAGGAAATACAACCGACTCGAGAGATGTACTGGGTTTGATGGATTTGGGTGAAAATGTTCCCTTTAACAATAATTTAATTACCGGAGGCACTTCCGGGCTGCCCGCAGGAACCACTGCTACTGGTTTCCCGCAACAATCAAACAACCTGATCGCGCAGTTAAATACTTATCAGGGAGGTGCAATCAGGCAAACAAATTCTAATGCAGTTCTTTCTTTCTTCCAAACAACACCAGCTAACACCAGCAATACCGATAACTTTGCTAAGTTGGTTTATGCCAGAAAGTTAACAGACCGGGAATTTACCTTTCAGCCACAGCTGGGTTATTTATCGTTAAACAACCCGTTAAATGCCGATGAAGTGCTGGCTGTAGCCTACCGCTATACCTATAATGGTGTGGAGTATCAGGTTGGTGAATTCTCTACCGATATTTCTTTTGATGCGGCTAATCCTAAAATGCTTTATGCAAAATTATTAAAAAACGAAACGACCAAGATCCAGTTGCCAACATGGGATCTGATGATGAAAAATATTTATTCCATCGGTGGGTACCAGATCAGCAGTCAGAATTTTAAACTGGATATTTACCGCATCGATAATGAAACAGGAGTGGACAATCCGGTAATGACCGAAGGTCAGAACACCGCTAACAAGCAGTGGATTGCGCTAACCGAATTCGATCGTTTAAATCAGCAGAATGAGCGGAAACCCGATGGTGTTTTTGATTTTGTGGCTGCCAATAATGCTTTTGGATCTTATTCTACGGCAAGCAACACCAACCAGGCCAGCATGTTCGGCGTGGGCAGCAATGGGCAAACTTCGTTGGTTACCAATACCAATTCGGGTTACATTACCATCGATCCGGCAAATGGAAGAATTATTTTTCCTGTGATCGAACCCTTTGGTAAAGATTTGGCTGCAAAGTTTTTACCGAGCGAACAGGCATTGATCAATAAATATACCTTTACCGCGCTCTACGATTCTACACAAACCATCGCCAGGCAACTGTTTCAAAACCAGAACAGGTATAGCATCAGGGTAAACTATCAATCTGATATTTCTTCTGAGTTCAGCTTAAATGCCATCAATGTTCCTGAAGGATCAGTTAAGGTTTTTGCGGGAACGATGCCGCTTACGGAAGGAGTGGATTTCACCGTCGATTACCAGGGTGGGCGTGTAAGCATCATTAATCAGGCACTTCTGGTATCCGGTCAACCGATTAGGATCACCACAGAAAATAGCGAAACTTTCGGTTTGCAGCAACGTTCACTTTTCGGAACCCGTTTAGATTATCGGGTAAACAATAAACTCAACCTTGGGGGTACAATCATGAACCTGACCGAGAAACCCTTAACCCAAAAGGTAAACATTGGAGAGGAACCCATTTCGAATACCATTTGGGGAGCAGATATTAATTACAGTTCACCATCAAGGTTTTTAACAAAACTGGTTGATAAACTTCCGTTCATTTCAACCAAAGCACCATCAAGTGTGACATTTTATGGTGAATTTGCTCAACTCATTCCTGGCCACCCGAGAGCGCTGAATTTTGCAGGCAGTAAAAACGGGGTAAGTTATTTAGATGATTTCGAAGCGTCAAGATCAGTAATTGATTTAAAGAGTGCAATAGCCTGGCAGCTATCAGGTACACCACAGCTTTTTCCGGAATTTAATAAATCTAACGATTTATCATACGGTTATAACCGGGCAAGAATCGCTTTTTACAACATCGATCCAACTTTTTATAATTCGGCGGCTTCTACTACACCTGCCAATATCAGGGGCAATCGAACAGAACTTTCCAATCATTATGTGAGAGAAATAATTGAGCAGGAAGTTTTTCCATTTAAGGAAACGGCGACCGGGCAGGCGTTAAACATTACCACTTTGGATGTGGCCTATTATCCTACCGTTAGGGGCCCTTATAATTTCCGTACAACGGATTTTAGGCCCGATGGAAGTTTATTACAGCCCAGAAACAATTGGGGTGGCTTTCAGCGCAAAATAGAAACCAACGATTTTGAAGCCCTAAATGTTGGCTTTATCGAGTTTTGGGTAATGGATCCGTTTATTTACAAACCAAATTCGGCCGGTGGTGATGTATATTTTAACCTGGGTAATATATCAGAAGATATTCTTAAAGATGGTAGGAAATCATTAGAAAACGGTTTGCCAGATACAAACGATCCGGGCAAATACGATGAAACCGTTTGGGGACGGGTGCCAAAACTGCAACCTGTTGTGCAGGCTTTCGATAATAATCCCAATTCGCGAAGAGCGCAGGATGTAGGTTTGGACGGATTATCAGATGCTGATGAAAAAGTAAAATTTGCTGCGGCAATCAATCAGATCAAATCGCAACTGAATGCAACCGCTTCGGCAGCAATTGATGCCGATCCGTCATCCGATAACTATACTTATTTCAGAGGGCCAGCCCTGGATCAGATTAATGCGGGTATTCTGAAGCGGTATGAAAAGTATAACGGAACTGAAGGGAACTCCAAAACATCACAACAGTCGCAAGAAGAATTGGGACTTGAGAACTCGGCTTCTACCTCATTACCTGATGGAGAAGATATCAACCGCGATAATAACATGACGCAAAGTGATGAGTATTTTCAGTATAAAGTTTCGATGCGCCCGGGAGATTTAAATGTTGGACAGAATTTTATTACCGATAAAGTAACCTCGCAGGTAAAACTGGCCAATGGAAATACACAGGCCGTTTCATGGTATCAATTCAGAATTCCGATCAGCCAGTATCAAGATCGGGTAGGCGGTATCCAGGACTTTAAATCTATCCGTTTCTTCAGGATGTTTATGACCAATTTTGCTGATACTGCCATAATGCGTTTCGCAAAGTTACAATTGATCCGTGGGGAGTGGAGGGAGTTTAATGCTGCTAACCAGGCCTCGCAGGTAATTTTAGATCCATCATTGCCTGCGCTTACGCCTGATAATTCTACCATTGAGGTTTCGACGGTAAATATCGAAGAAAATGGGAAACGTTCACCTATTCCATATGTAACCCCACCAGGTATTCTTCGCGAACGTGATTATAGCAACTATCGCGGCGACACCCGTTTAAACGAACAATCGTTATCGGTTACCGTAAAATCATTACGAGATGGTTATGGTAGAGCGGCATTTAAAACAGCTTACAGTGATTTCAGATCTTACAAACACTTAGAAATGTTTATTCATGCTGAAGCTGTTAATAACCAGATTTTAAATGACAATGATGTTGCCGCATTCTTGCGGATTGGTACCGATAACCAGGACAATTATTATGAATATGTAATTCCGTTAAAAGTTACCAATCCAGGTACAAGAGATGCTGATGCCATTTGGCCCGAAGCCAATAGAATGGATATTAATTTAACGCTTTTCCAAAATGCAAAGCTGGCCAGAAATGTGGCCAAACAAGCTAACGGGCAGCCATGGCCTACAAATGTCCCGTTTACCTATACCGATGGAACCAGAACAATTATTGTTAAAGGGCAACCGGATATGAGCAAGGTGAGGGTATATATGGTGGGAGTTAAAAATCCGCTCCGCGCAGCCAATGATGAGCGAAATGATGATGGCCTTGATAAAAATGCACTGGTTTGGTTTAATGAATTAAGGTTAACTGAATTTGATGAAAGAGGTGGTTGGGCAGCTACCGGAAGATTAAACTTAAAATTGGCCGATTTTGCTGATGTAAATATTTCGGGAAGTAAATCTACCATTGGTTTCGGATCTATCGATTCGAAAGTAAGCGAGCGGAACCGTGCAGACAACGTATTGCTTGATGTTTCTTCGGCGGTAGAATTGGGCAAGTTTCTTCCACAGAAATCGGGTGTGAAAATTCCGATGTTTGTGAATTACTCTAAACAGGTTTCTACGCCGCAGTTTAATCCGAGGACACCAGATATCGAGCTTAAAAATGCTTTATCGCAATCTACTAAAGAACAAAAAGATTCGATTTTAAATTTTGCGCAGGATTATACGATTAGAAGGGGCATCAACTTTACCAATGTTAGGAAAGAACGTACCAATACCAGCAAACCTGCCCAACTTTGGGATATCGAAAATTTTGCTGCAAGTTATGCATATACCCAATATAATCACCGCGATTTTATTAATCAAAACAGTATTCAGAATACCTACAGAGCTTCGCTACAGTACAGTTACTCAAAAGAAGCCAAAACGATAGCGCCTTTTGAAAAAATTATAAAATCAAATATGCTGGCTTTGTTAAGGGATTTCAACTTTAGCATTTTTCCAAGTGCCATTAATTTCAGGATTGATGTAGACCGTTTATATTCGGAAAATACCTTGCGGAATAATGATCCGAATAATACCATTGGGATTTACCAGAATGGCTACGGAACCACATTTAACAAAAACTTTACCATGAGCCGTGTTTATGGCATTGCGTGGAACCTTACCCGTTCGTTACAACTGGATTTTAATGCCACAAATTATTCGATTATTGATGAGCCGGAAGGCAGAATTGACGGCATAAAACGTGATACCGTTTGGCAGAACCTAAAACGCTTAGGGCGTACCACTGATTATAACCATAATTTAAACGTTACCTATAATTTACCAATTGATAAGATACCAAGTTTAAATTGGGTAACCGTAAAAACCCGTTATGGTACCAACTTTAACTGGCAGACCGAGCCGCTTTCTACCTTGCTTGATCCGAATATAAATTTAGGTAACACGGTACAAAACAGCAGGACTGTTCAGGTGAACCCAACACTAAACCTGACTACGCTCTACAACAAATTTGGCTTCATCAGGAGTGCCGGTAATGAGGAGAACGGAAGCAAAGCGAAGAACTTTTTCATCAATATTTTAACCAGTTTAAAAAATGTTAATGCCAGTTTTGTGCAAACAAAAGGTATTTTTCTGCCTGGTTATATGCCAACAACACAGTTTTTTGGTCTTGATAGGGCAACAGGTGCCCCAGGCCTCGGTTTCGTTTTTGGTAGCCAGCGCGATATCCGCGAGATGGCACTGGGCAACGGCTGGTTAACAACTGATACCTTACAAAACCAGTTGTATGTAAATACACTGCGCGAAGATTTTCAGTTTACCGGTTTGTTAGAGCCCTTTAAAGATTTACGGATTACTTTAAAAGCGAACAAAGCACAAACCAGAAATTTCAGTACCAACTTTAGGTACGTGGCCAGTGTATCGTCGTTTGAGAATCTGAGTGCCATTACCACAGGTGATTATAGCGTATCATACATCGCGCTCGGTACGGCATTTAAAGAAAGCAACGCTACAGTAATTTCCGGGCTATTCAATCAGTTTATGGCCAACAGGATGATTATTTCAAGAAGACTGGGCGCTGAAAACCCCAATTCATCCGGAATTAACGGAGGTTATGCAGATGGGTACAGTAAGGAGAGCCAGGATGTAATTATCTCGGCTTTTATGGCAGCTTATTCGGGGAAAGATGCCGGTAAAGCAAAAATGAATGCTTTCCCTAAAATACCGCTTCCAAACTGGAGCCTTACCTACAGCGGTTTAACCCGTATTCCTTTTATTGCCGATAAATTCTCGTCTGTCGATATCCGTCATGGCTATCGTTCAGCCTATAATATCAATGGCTTCAACTCGCTATTGCGTTATCAGGAAACCAATGGTGCCGTTAGCAGTAGAGATGTCAATAATAATTTTTTACCGGCATATCAGTTTGCCCAGGTAACCATTTCTGAATATTTTTCTCCGCTGGTTGGTGTGGATACCAGATTTAAAAATAACCTTACTGCCTCTTTCGAATTAAACCGATCGCGTTTGTTGGGCCTCAGCTTGTCAAACAGCCAGTTGGCGCAATTATCAGAAAACAATATGGTATTGGGCCTGGGCTACCGCACCAATAAATTCCGTTTCCCGTTTGGATGGTTTAAAAGCCTGAAAATGGATAACAATATGGATTTTAAACTGGATGTGGCGATCCGTGATAACAAAACGGTCATCTATCGTGCCGATGTAGCCGAGGCAGAAGTATCTTCAGGAGCGAAGAATATTACCTTAAGGCCAAGTGTAGATTATGTGTTAAATCAGAAATTTAACATCAAGTTGTTTTACGACTCGAATATTACAAAACCTTATACCTCACAAACCTTTAATACTTCTTTCAGCAATTTTGGTTTTAGTTTGAGGTTTACGTTGAATTAAAGAATAGCCTAAGCAATTAATGAATTACTTTTTTGTGAGGAGAATACCCTGCTAAATACATATGCGGTAAAAAACATAGGAACGTAGCTGAACAACAGGTAATCAAAACTGGCAAAGTGCATGGCTCCACTAACAAGCAAATACAGCAGAAAGAGCATAATTGAAGATACTATAGGCCTGGAATTGAAAAATCTTTTATGGCCCTGCTTTTCTTTCAGGTGGTGATTTATCATAATAACCATAGCAACTATAGCTATAAAGATAAATACGTGGGTAAAGGGTAGGTTAAAACTGAAATTATAATTTTGGGGCTTAATCAGCATGATCAATCCGATATAACCGAATCCGATGGCCATTGTTAGCGGAACAGAAACAACCAGGGTCGCTAGGCATACTTTTAAAGTATAAACAATTGAAGACTTCATGTTGAGGATTAATTTAGCGTTTAATATACAAAAGATTGCTTAATTTAATATTCCACCCGGTAGACAAATGATAACATTCGATTTTTCTGATAAGTTAATTTTTAAGCCATTGCGAATGGATAAACTAAATTGTATTTTTGAGGCATAAACCGTTGCAAACCTTTAGGCAAACGAGATTAACCTAATAACTTATTTTCAAAACATATAAATAATGAATTTTCCATCAGAATTAAAGTACACTAAAGACCACGAGTGGGTTAGAGTTGAAGGTAACGAAGCTTTTATTGGCGTAACTGATTTTGCACAACGCGAATTGGGCGATATCGTGTATGTTGATATTAACACTGTAGGTAGCGAAGTAGCTAAGGAAGAAGTTTTTGGTACTGTAGAAGCGGTTAAAACGGTGTCTGATTTATACATGCCAATTACCGGAACCGTATTGGAAGTTAATGCTGAATTAAACGATAACCCGGAATTGGTGAATTCTGATCCTTACGGACAAGGTTGGATGGTTAAAGTTTCTTTAGCTGACGCGGCTGAAGTTGATGGTTTGTTAACAGCAGAAGCTTACCAGGAACTGGTTGGCGCTTAATCCTGATATTTTGTACGAAACACTAAAACAGCAAAAATGGGCCATTCTCTGGACGGTTGTTGTTTTGGTGTTTTGTAACATGCACATTTCCGATTCCGTTGGAAAAAGTGCCTTTTTCTTTGAAGGCTTTGATAAAATGACCCATATGGGCTTTTTCTTTGTGTTATCTGTCTTGCTCTTTTTTGGCAAGATTAAGTATCAACATGCCTACAATTTCAGAACGTTAACTATTTTTAAAATTTTGCTCATTAACGCCATAATCGGTGGTGGAATAGAGTTGCTGCAATGGAAAGTTTTTACCTACCGATCTGCAGAATGGTGGGATTTTGGCTGCGATATGTTAGGTGCATCAATGGCGGTTTTTAGTTATATATTGCTTCATAAACTAAATTTCAATGAGAAGGAAAGTTAACATCCTCTGTGTGATGGTAATGATATGTTTAAGCGGCTGCAGTATTTTTAAAAAGAACTGTAATTGCCCGAAAGTATATTACAAAAGCTATCCATCACCGCAAAAATAACCTATCTGTAGGTCGTCCTTTCTATCTGATCCCAAAATTTTTCCCTGGGCTGTATTTAAAATGTTACCAAGCTTTTAACACACCTTAACAAACCTTTAGGTTTTTCTACAGTCTGATAGCTTAGTTTTATTTAATAATATCTAATTTTTGATGAAAAGAAACGTTCAGACTGTAATATTCATTGTTTTTCTATTTTGTGGCTACATCGCCCAGGCGCAAAATACGGGTTCTGTAAGCGGGAAAGTAATTAACGCAAAAGATAAAAAGCCTGTTGATTTTGCAACCATCGCAATTAAGAGTTTAAAAGATTCTAGTGTTGTCGCATCTGGTCAAACCAATCCCGATGGAAGTTTTACTTTTAAGGCCATAGCGCCAGGCAGGTATAGGATTTATTCGGCCTTTTTAGGTTTAAAAACAGCAACCAAGGATATAGAAGTAGCCAAAGCAGCTGTTAATGCTGGTGAAATTGCCATGAGTGATGATGGTGTTGATTTAAATACCGTTAATGTAACGGCCACAATCCCGATTGTGGTGAAGAAAGATACGTTAGAGTTTGATGCCAAATCGATCAAAGTTCGTGAAAATGCCGTGGTAGAGGATCTCCTGAAAAAGGTACCAGGGGTTGAAGTAGCTAAAGATGGTAGTGTTAAGGCCCAGGGCGAAACCATTACCAAAGTAAAGGTTGATGGTAAAGAATTTTTTGGTAACGATCCCTTACTGGCAACCAAAAACCTTCCTGCGGATATGGTAGATAAGATTCAGGTAATCGACGAATTATCTGAACAGGCCCAGTTTACCGGTATTGATGATGGAACAAGAAACAAGATCTTAAACATCACCACTAAAAACGGGATGAAACACGGCTATTTCGGTAACAGTACCGTAGGTTATGGTTCGAACGACCGTTATGATGCGAGCCTGAACGTAAACAAATTTGACGACGACAGGCAGATCAGTTTTATTGGCCAGTTTAACAACGTAAACAAGCAGAACTTTGGTCAGGGCGGAGGTGTAGGCAATGGTTTTGGAGGCTTTGGTGGTGGACGTGGTGGCGGAGGTGGAAGTAATTCTGGCGGAAGTGGCGGAATCACGACTACAAACGCAGCAGGTTTAAACTTTGCCGACACCTACAAGGATGGTACCCAGTTTCAGGCTAGTTATTTCTTTAACAACGCAAATTCGGAAATTATCGAAAACTCCAATACTCAAAACCTTGCTGGTGGTACCAATAACATTGATGAAGCGATAAATAACATTTCTGATCGGATTAACCACCGTTTCAATTTCATGGTCGATACCAAGATAAATCCATCTTTATCTGTTAAAATACAACCGAACCTGGCTTATACCGAAACAGATGGCAACAATTTCAATAGCTATACCAGAACACTTGGTGATGGCTCAACCATTGGTACACAGCGGAATATCACAACGGCAGCAACGCCTACCATTGGTAATAATTTATTGATCCGCAAGAGCTTTAAACGGAGAGGCCGCACCCTGTCATTAAATGTAAATACCAATATAAACGATAACGATGGAACGAACCTTAATTACAGAAAGGATAACATTACGCAAGGAACAATAGCAAGAGATACCATTACCAATCAATTAAACAATACCAGCAGCCATTCCATAAACAATACCACAAGGTTGGTTTATACCGAACCGATAAACAAGACCCTAAGTGTGGAGGTTAACTATCAAAATGGTTATATCAACAGTGATTCACAAAGAGATGTATTTAATTACAACCCGTTAACATTACAATTCGACCTTGTAGATAATAAATTTTCGAATATCTATAACAACCGTACACTAACCAATGCTGCAGGTTTAAGTTTGACTACAACTGAGAAAAAATACAACTGGAATATCGGAGTTGCTGCTCAACAGACCAATAGGGTAAATACCAATTTAACTACCGGTTTCAAGCGAACCCAGAATTTTATCAATATTACGCCATCTGCACAGTTCAGGTATAATTTTAGTAACCGCAAGCGTTTATTCATCAATTACCGTGGCTCAACCAACCAGCCAACTATCGATCAGATTCAGCCGATCCTGGATAATACCAATGCTCAGACCCGTTATATAGGTAACCCGGACTTAAAACCATCGTTTAATAACCAGTTGAGAATCAACTTTAACAACTTTAATATCGAAAATGGCCGCTTTTTCTTTGCTGGTTTAAACCTCACCCAAACATTCAACGCCATCGGAAATACGGTTGTGCCTTTGGCAGGAGGTGTTCAGGAGATAAGTTACATCAATGTTGACGGCGTTTATGCAGGTAATGCCAATGCCACCTGGTCTTTACCTTTAATGGCAGAACGTAAACTAACGCTGAATATTTCCGGGAACGGCTCGTATAATAGAAATGTGAATTTTATTGCCGACCAGGTGAGTAATGCCCTGGTGAAAAATGTAACCAATAGTTACACCATTTCAAATGGCTATAAATTGGTTACCAACGTGGATAAGTTCGATTTAACAGGAGGCATAACCGGAAGCTATACCAACTCTACGTTTTCCG
>Ga0182008_10000313_pt1 | contig 38165 bp, 27 predicted proteins | sample Sormic07211129_1_FD_120482 | JGI IMG/M metagenome (GOLD analysis project Ga0182008, IMG submission 120482) | Rhizosphere microbial communities from Sorghum bicolor, Mead, Nebraska, USA - 072115-129_1 metaG | ecosystem: Host-associated > Plants > Roots > Rhizosphere | place: USA: Nebraska...
CCCGGGTAGATATGGATTTCCACGTCTTGCCGGTCTTCGAAGCGCTCGGCGATCTTTTGCACGGCTTCCGGCGGAATATGGCTGTCCTGGCCGCCGAAATGCATGAGCAGCGGCACCTGGATCTTGTCGGCCAGATCCAGCTTGTTCTGGATGCCGCCGCCGTAATAGGCGATGGCGGCGTCGACCAGGCCGGCCGCGGCCGTCTGGAACGATAGCCTGCCGCCGAAGCAGTAGCCGACCGAAGCGAGCTTGCCCGTCACTTCCGGGCGCGCGCGCAGGACGGCGACGGTGGCGGCGATATCGGTGTCGGCGTGCGGATTGTCGGTAGCCTGCATCAGTTCGACGGCGCGCTTCCAGCCATCCGCGTCATAGCCCAGCTCGATGTGCGCGCCGGCGCGCCAGAACAGGTCCGGCACCAGCACCACATAGCCATCGGCCGCGTACTGGTCGGCCACGGCACGGATGTGCTCGTTGACGCCGAAAATTTCCTGCAACAGGATGATGGCGGGGCCCTTGCCCACGTGCGGCACGGCCAGGTAAGCCTGGAAGCTGCCGTCCGGGCCGGCGATATCGATCCACTGCGAAGTTGTGCTCATAGAAACTCCAGTCTGAGGTTGGGGGAATGCCACAAGCAGGCATGTTACTGGTTTTTCGCCGTGTCTGCGCCCGCCCTTGGTCCAGGCTCAATACATCTCGCGCAGGTAAATCACGGGGCCCGATCTGAGGATGCCAAAGACGACGACACCCACCGTGCTGCCCAGGTAGGGATGATTGCCCACGGAAACGTCCACGCGGCCAGACTTGCCGGTTCCGGGCGCCAGCACAGTCAATCGATTGAACTGCGGCAACACGCCTTGCGCGACGGTATAGGTCCGGTCATCCGCGGCCAGCGCAGCGCAGTCCAGCGGTTTCTTGCAGTTGGCCAGCACCACGTCCGATTTGTTGAATGCGCTGATGCTGTCGAGCAGATTCGTGACCCATTTCGTGCCATTCCAATACTGGACTTGCACGGCCAATCTGACGGGCAACAACTCGGAACCATAACCGTGGGCAACCTGCCATTGCCCCGACAGCACGGTCAGCCGCGCCTCGTTCTGTATCAATGCGGAGGTCGAGCTGACGACGGCGCCGCCGGGATACGTGCTGCTGGCGCGCAAGCGCACGCCGGTGGGCGCCACCGGCACGCCTGCCTTGCCCGGAAAGCGATAGGCGACCATGGGCTGGGCAACGCCCAGGATGAATTTCGCGGGCGCCACGCCGGTGATGGTGGTTTGCCCCTTCTTGCCGTCGGTGAGCCGGCTGCTGCTGTCAGAAGAGCTCGGTGGAAAGGAAATCGTGCCCGTGGCCGCATCCCAGCCGTCGAGCAGCACGGGCGCCAGGACGCTCGGATTGAGCTCGTCATAATTTTGGGTCGTCGTCTCCCCAAGGGCGCGCGCCGTCACGCGCACGCCTATCGCCTGCCCCGAGTAGGCGTAGCGGCCTTTTTCCCCATCGTCGGCGCAGGTGAGGGGCGCGGCACACGGCGTGGCGATGCTGTCGGCAGCTCCCGTCTTGATCAGCTCCGTGATGAAGTGGTGCGGGATGAACTGCACCTGGCCACTCGTGCCACTTGCCAGCGGTGGAACGACACCGTTGACGGCAGGCAGCTGCCATCCCAGGTAGTTCATCAAGCTGGCCGTAAATTGAACCAATCCCACTTCCTTCCAGCTCATGCCCGTGGCGGTCAAGACACCCCCGTTGAAGCCCAGGCTACCATCGGCCAACGGCTCGGCGTGGCCTGCAAATGTGGGCTCGACGACAGTACGTCCCAGCAGCACGGTTGGCGCCGTCGCTTCCTTGCCAAAATTGGGCGTCACCGCCCCGAGCGCATTCAGGGCCGCTACACTGATCGTGGTAGCTGGCGCCACCGGCGTCACGGCCAGGCCGGCACGCTGCGGCGTGGCGATCGCGCCAAATACAAAACGCTTCGGCACGACGATGACAGCGGCGCTGCCCGTCATGCTCAAGCCAGTGTCGCCGCTGGCGCTCGAGCCAGTATAAGTGGCCGTCAAATTCACCTTCCCCGCGTCGGCGTAGGACATGATGGCCGTGGCGACGCCCTTGTCATTGAACGCCAGGTTGACGCTCTTCCCCAGGGCACTGCAAGCACTGCTGTTATCCGCCGCCAGGGCGATGAAGTCACCCGTGCCTTTGATGAAGACGGGCAAGCTGCCGCTGGCGGGATTGCTGTAGCCGCAAGCGAGCGTCACGTCCTTGTTTTTATTCGCAAACAGGGGCACGCAGGCTTGCTGGTCTCCGCTGGCCTGCACGGCGCTGATGCCAAACGACGGCTGCGTGCCCGAGATATGGTTGGCGGGCGTGAGCGTCAATCCTGTCGCCGCGAATGCCATGTTGCAGCTATTGCTGTTGTCCGAGCTGCGCTTGCACACCAGCGCGTCCGTGGCGCCGGGCACGCTCGTCAGGCTCAGGGTGGCGGTGCCGACCGTGTACTGGCGCACGCTGGCCGTCGCCACGCCGCTGCTGTCTATCGGCGTCGCCGTGCCGCCCGGGCTGACGGTGATATTCGCGCCGCCCGTGTACTTGGCGCTGCAGGCGGCATCCGCGCACGCCGTCACCGTCACCGTCTGCGGCGCGCACGTCAGTGCCGTGCCTGGATGGTCGATCTGGAAGTGGTGGAGTCCGGTCGGGGTGCCTGGACCGCATTTCGGGCCGTTCACGCTGCCCACGGGATACCCGCTGTTGTTCGTCACGCAGCTGCACGGGTTCGATGGCGTATAGGATTTGCAGGTGATGGTTTGCTGCACCCGGCCCTGCCAGCCCAGGGTGATGTGGTCGACCTTGGCGTTGCCCGTGATGTAGGCGTTGGACGAGTCGAGGGTGACCTCGCCGGCATCCACATTGCCCTTGATGCCATTGCCAGAGGCGATCGACAAGGAATTGCTCGCCTCCACGTCGCCGGTCACAAGCAGGCCGGACGCCTTCAGGTCGATCGCTGGCGACTTCAGCTTGCCCGTCACCTGGCTGCCGGAACCGATGGTCAGCGACACGCTGGCCGTGATATCGCCCTGGATGCGGGTACTGGCGGCCAGGATATTGACGACGGTACCGCTGATCGGCCCGTTGATCAGCGACCCCGAGGCGATTTCCACAGGGCCTTTGGCGCTGATCTCGCCCGTCACCGTGACGTTGTTCGAGCCCATCTTGATGGTGGTGGCAGAAATATTCGCCGTGATGGTCTGTTCCTGCGCGCCCATCAGGAAGGTGCCGCCCTCGGCGCTCAGGCTGCCCCCCGTCACCTTCAGATTCGGCGGATTGATGTCCTTGATATCGAGATTGCCCGTGACCGTCAGCGCGGCATTGCCGCTCATCGTCAAGCCCTGGTTATAGCTCATCGCCAGCGAACTGTTGACCGTCACGCCATACGCGCTGCCGATGATGATGACGTCGGTAGAGCCCAGCGCCAGCGAGGTGCACGTGTATTGCAAGCCATCCGTGCCCAGGCTGCAGCCGCTGACGGCGCCGCCATTGAAGTTGAGCGTGGCAGCCTGGGCAATAGTTGAGTACAACAATAGTGTCAGGGTGGCAAAAAAGGGAAGTAAACGCACGATATCCAGGAATCTGATGAATGGGAAACCAGCAGGCGCATGCCTTATTCCATGCTAATCTACGCCCTCGCTGTTGTTGCATTATGGCAGTATTTGTCACCCTCGCGCATATCGCATGATCAAGCAAAGCCCCCAAGAATTCCCCCTGCGCACCGTCGACATCATCGTCTATCCCGGCTTCAAGGCGCTCGAAGCCATCGGCGCCATGAAAGTGTTTGACTACGCCAACACGCATTTGCGCCTGCGCAATCTGCCCGGCGGTTACGACGTGCGCATCGCCTCGACGGCCATCGGGCCGGTCGAGTCCGACACCCTGATGTCGCTGCACGCCAGCAAGGTGCTCGATGCGAACCGCCTGCCCGACCTGGCCGTCATCGTCGGCTGCCACCACGTCGAGCAAGTCTTGCAGGACATCCCCGCCCTGGCCGCCTGGGTGGCCGAGGCGGCGCCGCGTATCGCTACCCTGGCGGCCCTGTGCACGGGCTGCTTCTTCCTGGCCGAGGCGGGCGTGCTCGACGGCAAGAGCGCGGCCACGCACTGGAGCGCCGTGGACAGCCTGCGCCAGCGCTACCCCTTGATACAGGTCAATGCCGATGCGATTTTCGTGCGGGAAGGGAAATTCTGGACGTCGGCGGGCGTGACGGCCGGCATCGATCTGGCGCTGGCCCTGGTGGAAGACGATTTCAGCCGCGATATCGCGCTCGAAGTGGCGCGCGACTTGGTCGTGTATTTGAAGCGGCCCGGCGGCCAGTCGCAATTTTCCGTGCACCTGTCGAGCCAGATGACGACGCATCCGACCATCCGCCAGTTGCAGGGCTGGATCATGGAACATCTTGCCGACGAGCTCACGGTGCCGCTGCTGGCGGCCAGGCTGGCCATGAGCGAGCGCAATTTTACGCGCGTCTTCCAGCGCGAAACGGGCACCAGCCCCACGGAATTCATCGACACGGCCCGCTTCGAAGTGGCGCGCCGTTTGCTGGAAGACAATGTGTCCTCCTTAAAACAGGTGGCCGTGCAGGCGGGCTTGCATAGCGAGGACAGGCTGCGGCGCCTGTTTCAAAAGAAACTCGCCATCACGCCGCGCGACTACCGCGAACGCTTTTCCAGCACGGCGCGCTAGGCGCAGCGAAGGTCAGCGCGACTTGTTGGTGCGCACGTGACGCGTGGCCAGCTGCTGGCGGTGCCAGGCCAGCGGCGTGAACATCAGCGCACACAGCAGATAGGTGGCCAGCAGCGCTAGCCAGATGGCGGGCGTGGCGAGGGTGGCGGCATTGCTCCACCACAAGGCCAGCAGGGAAGACAGGGCCGCGCCGAGGAAGACGGGCAACATGCGGCGCAAGGTCGCGAGGTAGGCAGTGGCAAACATGAACGGCTCCCAAAGCAAGGCGGTATGCCTTCACACTAGCAGGGGCAGGCAGCGAAGTACAGCCTGCCGCCCTGCCCCGTCCGTCAAGTGTTGCGCAATGAGTACATCCGATAAGATTAGTACAACACGACGGAACGGATCGATTCGCCGCTCTTCATCAGGTCGAAGCCTTCGTTGATGCGCTCGAGCGGCAAGCGGTGCGTGATCAAATCGTCGATGTTGAGCTTGCCTTCCATATACCAGTCGACGATCTTCGGCACGTCCGTGCGGCCGCGCGCGCCGCCGAAGGCGGAACCGCGCCATTCGCGCCCTGTGACCAGCTGGAACGGACGGGTGGAAATTTCCTGCCCGGCCGCCGCCACGCCGATGATGAACGATTTGCCCCAGCCCTTGTGCGTGCACTCGAGCGCCTGGCGCATCAAGTTGGTGTTGCCTACGCATTCGAACGAATAATCGGCGCCGCCATCCGTCAGCTGCACGATGGCATCGACGACGTTTTCCACTTCATTCGGGTTGATGAAGTGCGTCATGCCGAACTTGCGCGCGATGGCCTGGCGCGCCGGGTTGATGTCGATACCGATGATCTTGTCGGCGCCGACCATCTTCGCCGCCTGGATCACGTTCAGGCCGATGCCGCCCAGGCCGAACACGGCCACGTTGGCGCCCGCTTCCACCTTGGCCGAGAACAACACGGCGCCCACGCCCGTCGTCACGCCGCAGCCGATGTAGCAGACCTTGTCGAACGGCGCGTCTTCGCGGATTTTTGCGAGCGCGATTTCCGGCACGACGATGTAATTGGAAAAGGTGGAGGTACCCATGTAATGGAACAGCGGCTGGCCATTCAGCGAAAAGCGGCTGGTGGCATCCGGCATCAGGCCGCGGCCCTGCGTCGAGCGGATGGCCTGGCACAAATTCGTCTTTTGCGACAGGCAGAACTTGCACTGGCGGCATTCCGGCGTGTACAGAGGAATGACGTGGTCGTCCTTTTTCAGGGTCGTCACGCCCGGACCCACGTCGACGACGACGCCAGCGCCTTCATGGCCGAGAATGGCAGGGAAGATGCCTTCCGGATCGGCACCGGACAAGGTGTAGTAATCGGTATGGCAGATGCCCGTGGCTTTCAGCTCGACCAGCACTTCGCCGGCGCGCGGGCCGGCCAGGTCGACTTCTTCGATGGTCAGCGGGGCGCCCGCCTTCCAGGCAATCGCGGCTTTGGTTTTCATGGGGTGTCTTCCTGCTCGGTTTCAGATGCGCCATTATCGGGCGCTGGCAGGCGGGGCGGCGCAAGGGAGCCCGCGCTTGTCTGAAAACGCGGCGCATTTGTCCGATGCTGCCGCACGTTTGCGCCAGCTCAATCGTCCAGGCATACAGAGGCGCATTCTTGGCACAAGCCCAACTCCGCTTGAGCAGCCATTGCCGCGTTCCCGCAGGAGACTGATATGCGCCATCTTTTCCCATTCCAGCAGTCCTGGCTGGCCCTGCTGCTGGCATGCTGCCTGGCCCTGCTGGCCGCCTGTGGCGGCGGCCATCACCACCCGACGCCCGGCGCGACCACGGGCGATCTGACAGTCACTATCGGCGGCTTGCCGGCCGGCGTGGCGGGCGCCGTCACGGTCACGGGGCCTGCGTCGTACAGCAAGACGCTGACGGCCACCACCACGCTCACCGGCCTGGCGCCCGGCGCCTACGCCATCAATGCCGCCAGCGTGGCGCAGGGCACGGGAACCCTGGCGCCCACGCCCGTCACGCAGCAGGTGCAAGTCAATGCGGGCGCCACGGCCAGCGCCAGCGTCCTGTATGCGGCGGCCGCGCCGCTGGCCCTGCGCCTGCAAGAAGTGGCCAGCGGACTGGACGCGCCCATCTTCCTCACGGCGCCGCCCGGCGACAGCCGCCTTTTCATCGTGGAACGCCCCGGCCGCATCCGCGTGGGACAGAACGGCAATCTGCTGACCACGCCCTTCCTCGACATCAGCACGCTCACCACCACCAGCGGGGAACGGGGCTTGCTGTCGATGGCCTTCCATCCGCAATACGCCAGCAATGGGTATTTCTTCATCTACTACACCAACCTGGCCGGCGATATCGTCATCGAGCGCCGGCAAGTGTCGGCCGGCAACGCCAACGTGGCCGATCCCCTGTCCGCGCTGACCATCCTCACCATCCCCCACCCCACGTTCAACAACCACTATGGCGGCCTGCTCAGCTTTGGTCCCGATGGCTACCTGTACGCGGGCACGGGCGATGGCGGCAGTGGCAGCGATCCGCCAGGCAATGCGCAAAACACAAATGTGCTGCTGGGCAAGCTGCTGCGCCTGGATGTCAACGCCAGCACGGTAGCCCAGCCTTATGCCATTCCACCCGGCAATCCATTTGCCGGCACGGCAAGCGGGCGCGGGGAAATCTGGGCCTACGGCTTGCGCAACCCCTGGCGCTACGCCTTCGACGTGCCGGCGCAGCTGCTGTATATCGCCGACGTGGGCCAGGCCAACTGGGAAGAAGTCGACGTGCGTCCCGTGGGCCAGGCGGGCAACAACTATGGCTGGAACATCATGGAAGGATTGCATTGCTACAACAGTGCCAGCTGCAACCAGGCGGGACTGGTGCTGCCCGTCATCGAATACGGCCACGATGCGGCCGGCGGCTGCTCGATCACGGGCGGCTACGTGTACCGGGGCACGGCCTTGCCGGAACTGGCCGGCCAATACCTGTATTCGGACTATTGCAGCGGCTGGCTGAAAAGTTTCAGCTACAGCAACGGTGCGGCATCGGCCGTGACGGACTGGGGCATCACCAACGTGGGCAACATCCTGTCGTTCGGCCAGGATGCGCAAAACGAGCTGTACATGCTGAGCGGCACGGGCAAGGTGTACAAGATCATACGTAAATAAGCGTGCGCCAGTGAAGCGCAGCCACGCACGCGGCTGGGGCCGTTTTTCGACGGGAAGCGGGGAACCGGCTAAAATGATTTTTTTCCGCCGCGCCCTGCGCCCCAGCCCAAGAGAACACCATGGCCCGTTTGAAACTTGAATTTCCTGAAGACCAGTACTGCTACTCCTCGCAACTGACGGTACGCACGACGGACATCAATGCCGGCAACCATCTCGGCAACGATTCCATGATTTCCATGATTTCCGAGGCGCGCGCCCGCTTCCTGTTCGAATATGGCGTGCGCGACATCGAAGCGGACGGCACCGGCATCATCGTCACCGACCTGGCCACCACCTACCGCGCCGAAGCCCATGCGCGCGACCAGCTGTTGTTCGAAGTGGGCGTCATGGATTTCAATAAATATGGCGGCGACATCACCTTCCGCATCACGCGCCCGCGCGACAATACCCTGATCGCGATGGCCAAGTCCGGCTTTGTCTTCTTCAACTACAAGCGCAGCCAGGTCGTGCCCATGCCGGAAGAGTTCGGCAGCAAGTTCCCACAGGTAAACTGGATCGATTGATTCAGGTCCGATTAAACGGGCCCTCATGCCGCCATGCTGTATGCTTATCAGGAAGACATTAAATCTGGAGCGGCATGCAATCAGCAATAACGGCAAGACTGTGCCTGGCCCTGGCGCTGCTGGGCATGTTGCCGCCCGTCCTGGCCGCGCCGCAAACCGTTATCCTGTACGGCGACGATGACTATGCGCCGTACAGCTATGTGGAAAACGGCGCCTTCAAGGGCATGTACATCGATATCCTGCGCCAGGCGGCCAGCCGGATGCCCGAGTACCGCCTGGAACTGCAGCCGCGCCCCTGGAAACGGGGACTCGACGCGCTGGAAAAAGGCCAGGTCTTCGGCCTGTTCCCGCCCGGACGCAAGACGGAACGGCCGTACGTGCAGCCGTATTCGGCCATGCTGCACCGCGAATCGGTGGTGCTGTTTTGCCATGACGCCGTCATGCGCATGCCGCGCACGCACTTCCCGACCGACTTTGCCGGCCTGACCATCGGCGTCAACACGGGTTTTCTGCTGTCGGAAAAGTTGATGGCGCCGGCCCGCGAAGGCCTGCTGCGCCTGGAAGCGGCCAAGGGCAATGAAGCGAACCTGAAGAAACTGGCCCTGCGGCGCATCGATTGCTACGCCAGCGACCGCGGCGCGGCACGCCACACGGCCCGCCAGCTGCAAGGCGAACTGGCCGGCTACGGCTTTCAATTGCGCGAAGTGCTGGAACTGTCGTCCGAAGCCACCTACATCGCCTACAGCGCACGCAATACGCCAGCCTACAAGGCCGATTTCATCGAGAAGATGAATGCCGCCCTGCTTGCCATGCGGCAAAACGGCCAACTGGCGCGCATCGAAGGGGCGTATTTGCCTTGATTACCTGCGCTGCACGGCGCGCGGCTGCAAAGTCATGACGGGACTGCTGCGGCCCTGGGGCTTGACGCCGAAGGTATTCTTGAACCACTCGTCGATCATGCGCTTTTCATAGCGCAAGGCATCGTTGCTGGAATAACGGTTGATATGCTGCAAATAAGACATATCCGACAGATAAGCGTTGCCGCTGGCAATGACTTTGCCATGCTGCTCGAGCGTATAGCGCAAGCGCAGGCGGGGCCAGTCAGCACGGCCCGTCATCACGCGCACATCGAAGGCGCCGCGGCGCGCCGGGTCTTCGCGTCCCGCCAGATCGACATCGGTGATCTCGATCCTGAGGTCCTGGCCGTGGGGCAAGCTCTTGCCCAGCCAGTTGAAGTGATCCGCCAGGCCCGCCAGCACCTGCTCCCGGTCGCGCGAGCTGAACGGCACATCGGAATAGTCGTCGGGTTTGTCGAACGTCACCTGGACACCCGCCCACGCGCTGCTGCCCGCGGCCAGTACCAAGGCGGCTACCCATGCTTTCGTCATCGTGGAAATACGCATATGCCTTCCCTCCAGAAAGTTCACGGCCAAGCGGCAGCTGCCATGCCGGCCTCTGCCTGCCCTGATTGACTATAGCCTGAAGTGAAAATTTCCGGAGCGCAATACGTTTCGTGCGGCGGCAAGTGCGGCGGCAGGTGCGGCGCCACACCGCGCGATTGGCCGTGCCGCTTACTTGCGCGCGTGGCGCTTCGGCTTGATGCCAAAGGTATCGGCATACCATTCATCGATCATCAACTTTTCATAGCGCAACTTTTCATTGCTGAAGTAAGGATTGATGCGGGTCAGGTAGGACATGTCGGACAGGGCCGCATTGCCGCTGCTGATGACCTTGCCATCCTGTTCCAGCACATAGTGCAGGCGCATGCGCGGCCAGTCGACCCGGCCATTCATGACGCGGATATCCTGGCCGGCGCGCAGCGATGGATTTTCACGTCCCGCCAAGTCCACGTCCGTCACGTCGATTTTCAAGGTTTGCCCGGGCGGCAGCGAGGCGCCCAGTTTCTCGAAATGCCGGCTCAATTCCTTCAATACGTCGTCGCGGTCCTGCGGGTTGAACGGGACGTCCGTGAATTGATCCGGTTTGCTGAACCGCACTTCGGTTCCTGCCCAGGCCGCGCTGCTGGCCAGCAAGGCCAGGCCGGCGATCAGGGCGCGCGTCGTTTGCTTTTGCATGATGTACCCTTTCAGGAAATGTGAGTGGCATGGAGCCACCTCTTATGCCTGTCCAATATAGCGCGCTCCAGTCCCTTCTGGCGCGGAATTCATACCTTGTTACTTTTCTGCTTTTCCGCCGGGAAGGAAAGGCGCCGTCTTTTTTTGCAGATTCATTGGCAATATTAATTAAAACAAAGTATTGTCTTGAAAATATAGTTGCCTAAGCGATAAAGTATAGATAGTGTTGACAGCATGGATTTAAAGTGCTTTTTTGGCACGTGTGTTGCATGATTTTAGTCAATTGTTCTTGCTTATTGTTAATACTTAGCGGTCGGTCTACAATCGACAAAATGCGCCCGAAAAACGCGCAACGCCGGTAGTGGCGCACAGGGATTCCTGGCGCGGGCGTCTCAGCATTGCGTCAGTTATGCCTTTTAGCGGAACTCGCCCTTATGTCATTTTTGTCTTCAGCATCGCCCAAGTTACCTCCCTGGAAAGTCCTGCTCGTCGATGATGAACCCGACATCCATGACATCACCAAACTGACACTGAGCCGTTTCCGCCTCGAGGGCCGCGCCCTGAGCTTCGTGCATGCGTACAGCGGCGCCGAGGCCAAGCAGGTGCTGGCGCGCGAGGAGGGCATCGCGCTGGTCTTCCTGGACGTGGTGATGGAACGCGAAGACAGCGGCCTGGAAGTGGCGCGCTGGATGCGCGAAGACCTGGGCAACCAGTTTACGCGCATCGTGCTGCGCACGGGGCAGCCGGGACAGGCGCCGGAAGAACGGGTGATCGTCAACTACGACATCAACGACTACAAGGAAAAAACCGAGCTCGACCGCACCAAGCTGTTTACCACCACCTTTGCCGCCCTGCGCGCCTACCGCGACATCATGAAGGTGGAAGAGGCGCGCCAGGCCCAGCTGCATTACCGCGAAGGCCTGGAGCGCGTCATCGCCGCCTCGGCGCACATTTTCAAGCAGCGCAACCTGCGCGACTTCGCCAGCGGCCTGCTGCAGCAAGTGGTCGCCCTGCTGCGCCTGGAAACGAGCATGCTGCTGCGCCTGCGCGGCGCCAGCGCCATCACGGGCGAGCAGGATTACGAGATCCTCGCGCAGATCGGCGACACGGACGACGGCATCCTCAGCCCGTCCCTGCTGTCGCAGCTGGACCATGCCAAGAGCAATAAAATTTCGCGCCTGCACGGCGACACCTATGTCGGCTATTTCCCCAACAGCAGCGGCAAGGCCTCCTTGCTGGTGCTCAAGGGCGTGGAAGAAATCTCCGACCTCGATGCGCAATTGCTGGAAGTATTCTGCTCCGGCGTGGCGATCGCCTTCGACAACATCCTGCTGACGCAGGAAATCACCGATACCCAGGCCGAGCTGATCCTGCGCCTGGGCGACGTGGTCGAATCGCGCTCGCACGAAGGGGGCAACCACGTGCGCCGCATGGCCGAAGTGTGCCAGCTGCTGGCGCAGGCCTCCGGCATGTCGGAAGAGGAAACCATGGTGCTGCGCCACGCGGCGCCCATGCACGACATCGGCAAGATTTCCACGCCCGACGCCGTGCTGCTGAAACCGGGCAAGCTCGACGCGGCCGAATGGGAAATCATGAAGCAGCATCCGACGGTGGGCATGTCCATCCTCGACGGCTCGCAGCGCCCGCTCCTGAAAGCGGCGGCAGTGATCGCCCACCAGCACCATGAAAAATTCGACGGCAGCGGCTACCCGCAAGGCCTGGTGGGCGAAAACATCCACAAATACGCGCGCATCGCCGCCGTCGCCGACGTCTTCGACGCGCTCATGCACAAACGCTGCTACAAGGATGCCTGGCCCCTGGAGCGCGTGGTCAGCTACCTGCGCGAAGTGAGCGGCAGCCACCTAGACCCGCAATATGTGGAGTTGCTGATTGCGAATCTCGATGAAGCGCTTGCGCTGAACCAACGCTTCCCTGATTAAACGGCGTAGGTCGGATTACGCGATCTGCACACCAGCAAAACACGCTTCGGCCCAAGCCCCCAACACAGGTATTCCGGGCCCGCGTCTCCGGCCCGCCGTTTTTAGCCTAGCCGCCGGCGTCGGATTACGCGGCCTTGCCGCTAATCCGACCTACGTGGCTCCAGCGGGAAACGTATCTTGTAGTGCAACCCCATCCCCGGCGCACTGACCACCTTCACCGTGCCACCCAGCGGCCCCGTCACCAGGTTGTACAGGATGTGCGCACCGAGGCCGCTGCCGCCCGAGCCCCGCTTGGTCGTGAAGAAGGGGTCGAACAGCTGGCCCAGGGTGGCGCTGTCCATGCCCATGCCGTCGTCGCTGTAATCGAGTTCCAGCATGTCGCCAGCCGTCCGCACGCTGATCTTGATCTTGCCCGGCTCGCCTTCGGCAAAGCCGTGCACCAGTGAATTGACCACCATGTTCGTGACGATCTGCGAGACGGCGCCCGGATAGCTGCGCAGCTGCACCTCGGGCGCGCAGTCGATCTCCACCTTGACCGACTTGCCCTTGAGCTTGGGTTGCAGCGACAGCAGGATTTCATCGAGATATTTGCGCAAATTAAAGCTGCGCAGTTCGTCCGAGGACTGGTCCACGGCCACCTGCTTGAAGCTGCGCACCAGCGCTGCGGCGCGCTGCGTGTTCGTCGTCATGATGCGCAGGGTCTGGTCGATGATGTCGAAGAATTGCCGCAAGCCGTCTTCATCGAGCTGGCCGCCTTCCAGGTCTTCGCGCGTCAGTTTCAATTCCTGCACCAGGTGGCTGGTGGCCGTCACGCATATGCCCAGCGGCGTATTGATTTCATGCGCCACGCCCGCGACCAGCCGTCCCAGGGACGCCAGCTTTTCCTGGCGCACCAGTTCCGACTGCGCTTCCTGCAAGGCGCTCAGGGCGCTGTTCAGGGCCGCATTCTGCTCTTCCAGCGCTTCCTTGGCCTGGCGCATGGCGCTGTCGGCCTGGATGCGAGCCATCGCCACGGCCACGTGGCTGGCCATGAAGGCCAGCACGTCCAGTTCCGCCTGGCCATACACGACGGATTCGTCGTAGCTTTGCACGATGATCACGCCATACTTTCTCTCGCCCAGCAGCATGGGCGCGCCCATCCAGCTGGCGATGCCGACATTGCCCAGCGGCTCGTCCATCTCGCCGCTGGCCACCAGCGCCGCATAGCTGTCCGCATCGAGCAGGCACGCCTGCCGGCGCGCCAGCACATAGGAGCTCATGCCGATGCCGTAATGAAAGCGTTTCACGGGCGCCTGCGCATCCTTTTCATCGACGAAATACGGGATCGTGATGTCCTTGTTGTCCGGGTGGTACAGGGCGATGAGGAAATTCTTTGCCGTCACCAGTTCGCTGATGATGGCGTGCAGGCGCGCATACAGGGTCGTCGCGTCGGCCGCCTGCGCCGACAGGTTGGCGATTTCATACAGCGCATGCTGCAGGTTTTCCGCGCGCCGGCGCTCGGCCACCTCGTGCGCCAGCAGGGCCGTGCGCTCCTGCACCGCCTTTTCCAGCCGGTCCATGCTTTGCATGCCTTGCAGGGCGCTCGACACGTGCGTGGCGATCAGCGCGAACAGGGCCTGGTCTTCCAGGCTGAAGCGGTGCTGCGCGTCATAGCTCTGGATGACGATGGCGCCGAGCACTTGGTGCTGCTGGTCCAGCAGCGGGCAGCCTATCCAGTGCTCGGCCGCCGTGCCGCCGCCCCAGGCACCACCGCCGATGGCGCGCATGGCGTCGTCGTCGGCCGTCATCACCAGCTGCTTGCGGTTGACGATGACCCACGCCGTGGGCGACTGCGCCGCGCTGGCCAGGCGCACGCCCTCGTCCGGATCGGGCGCGGCGTCGAATTCGTCGACAAAATAGGGAAAGCGCACGAGGCCGTCGTCGTGGTCGCTGAGCGCCACGTAAAAGTTGGCCGCATACATGATGCGCCCCAGCGCCGCATGCACTGCCTGCAGGAATTCGCTGATATCGCTGCAGGTGCTCGAGCGCTGCCCGATTTCCAGCAACACGGTCTGGACGGCTTCCAGGCGGCTGAGACGGCTTTCCATGGGTGACTATGTACCTTGTGCAAGTATATGTTCTGAAAATCAATATTATCAGTTCAGCCCAGCCTTGGCACGGCATAAAACGCAGAATCTTGCCTTGAGCGATAGCAACACACGCCACGCGCGCATTTGCCACGCTGGCAATACAGTGGCAGACTAGGCCCCTTCCCACAGACCAGACCGTCCTCATGACCGCCACGCTACGCGCCTCGCTTCGCCCCTACACCCTTGCCGGCCTGCTGGCCTTTGCCGCGCTGGGCATGCCGCCGCTGTGCGCCGCGCCAGCCAAGGCGCCGGCGGCGGAAACGGCCGATGGCGGACGCTATTTCGGCCCCCTCGTCGCGGGCAAGATGCACGGCCAGGGCCGGCTCGAATACGCGAGCGGCGCGTTTTACGAAGGGGGGTTCGCGCGCGGCGTGTTTTCCGGCCAGGGCAAGCTGCGCCAGGCGTCCGGCGTCGAATACACGGGCGCCTTCCGCCAGGGCGCCTTCGACGGCATCGGCCGCTACACCTCGCCCAAGGGCGAAATCTATGCGGGCAGCTTCGTCAAGGGCAGCTTCGAGGGGCAAGGCCGCTTCCAGGGCGCCGACGGCGCCACCTTCGAGGGACAGTTCAAGCACTGGCGCCCGCACGGCGCCGGCAAGCTGACCGACACGGACGGCACCGTCTTCGAAGGCGACTTCGTCCAGGGACAGGTGCAGGGCAAGGCGAAAGTCACCACCAGCGACGGCATCCATTACGAAGGCGAGCTGAAAGACTGGAAATTCGAGGGCGAAGGCGTGCTGCGCACGGCGGACGGCGACGAATACCGGGGCGGCTTCAAGAATGGCCAGTTCGACGGCAAGGGCGTGCTGCGCTACGCCGTGGCGCAGGCGGACGGCCGGCACGAAGACAGCGGCAACTGGACGGAAGGCCAGCTGGACGACCCGGCCGCAGACAAGCTCACGCGCGACAATATCGAGCTGGCCCTGTACAACCAGCGCACCCTGCTCGACGGCGCCCTGGCACGGATCGCGCCGCGCGACGGGGCGAAAAAGATCAATCTGTACCTGCTGAGCGTGGCGGGCGACGGTGCGCAGGAAGTATTTCACCGCGAAACGGCCTTCGTGCAGCGCCAGTTCGACCGCGATTACGGCACCGTGGGCCGCTCCTTGATGCTGGTCAATAGCCGCAACACGGTGGCGCAGCAGCCGATGGCCACGCGTACCAGCATCGCCGCCAGCCTCGACGCCCTGGGCGCGAAGATGGACAAGGCCAACGACATCCTGTTTTTATTTCTCACCAGCCACGGTTCGCCCGAGCACGAACTGGCGCTGGCGCAAAACGGCATGGATTTGCACAGCCTGCCCGCACAAGAGCTGGCGGGCATGCTCAAGCACAGCGGCATCCGCTGGAAAGTCATCGTGATCTCGGCCTGCTATGCGGGCGGCTTCATTGCGCCTTTGAGAGATGACAACACCCTCATCATCACGGCCGCGCGCAGCGACCGCACCTCGTTCGGCTGCGACGACCAGAACGATTTTACCTACTTCAGCGAAGCGTATTTCAAGGAAGCGCTGCCCAAGAGCGCCGGCTTTGCCGAAGCGTTCGACAAGGCCAAGGTACTGGTGCAGGCGCGCGAGGCGGCCGATTTCCTCGAAGGCGGCATGGAGGCGGAAGAGCATTCCGAGCCGCAGCTATTCCAGGGCAAGGCCATCGCGGCGCAACTGAAGGCGTGGCGCGCCCAGCCACGCTAAGCACGGCACGGCCGCCCGCCTTTCTGTACAATAGCCGTCACCATGCGACGATTCTTCCTCATTTTGCTGCTGTTCGTGCTTCCGCTCCAGATGTCCTGGGCCGCGGCGAGCGCGTATTGCCTGCACGAGGAAGGCAAGGCGGCGCAGCACCTGGGCCACCACAGTCACCAGCACAAGGCCGATGCGGACAAAAAACCCGTGGCCGACAAGGCTGACAAGCAATCCAAGGGCCAGCCGCACAGCGATTGCAACGTCTGCCATGGCATCGGCCATGCGTGGCTGCCGGCCGGCTCCAGCCTGCCCATCGGCGACATGGCGTCCGTCAACGCGGACACGTCCCCCTTCTTTTACGCTTCCCACATCCCGGACGCTCCCAAGCGCCCTGACTGGTCGTCGGCCATCTAGGCCGACGGGACGTTTCTTTCACTGATCGCAATGAGCCAGGCGCAAGCCTGCGCGTCCCGTCGAATTCTTTTCCATGCTTTTGGAGAATTCGATGTACCGAATCATCTTGTTACTTTCCGCTGGCCTGCTGGCCGGCAACTTTGCGCACGCGCAAACACCTGAAGAAGCCGCCGCGCCCCTGACCCTGCCCGCCGCGCTGGCCCTGGCCGAAGGCGGCAACGCCACCCTGTCGGCCGCCCGCCATGAACTGGCGGCGCAGGGCGGCGCCCTGCAGCAGGCGCGCGCCCTGCCCAACCCGGAACTGCAAACCGTGCTGGAAGACACGCGGCGCGCCACGCGCAGCACCACCGTGCAACTCAACCAGCTCATAGAACTGGGCGGCAAACGCGGTGCGCGCGCCGCCGTCGCCCAGCGCGGGGAAGACCTGGCGCACGCGGGCCTTGCGCTACAGCAAGCCGACACGCGCGCCGCCGTCACGTCCGCCTTTGTCGACGTGCTGGCGGCGCAGGAAGGCTTGCGCCTGGCCGACAGCGCGCAGGCGCTGGCCGCGCGCGCCAGCGACATCACGGCGCGCCGGGTGACGGCCGGCAAGGCGTCCCCTGTCGAGGAAACCCGCGCCAGGGTCGCCGAAGCGAGCGTGCGGCTGGAACTGAACCTGGCCCGCAGCACCCTGGCCAGCGCCCGCAAGCGCCTGGCCGCCCTGTGGGGCAATGCCGCGCCCCGCTTTACCGTGGCCGAGGGCCGGCTGGAAACCTTGCCGCAACTGCCGCCAGGCAGCGAACTGGCGGCGCGCCTGGAGCAGGCGCCGGCCGTGCGCCAGGCGCGCAGCGCGCTGGCGCAGCGGCAAGCCATGCTGGACGTGGAACAGCGGCGCGCCACGCCCGACGTCACGGTGAGCATCGGCATGAAGCGCTCGGAAGAACTGGGCCGCAACCAGGCCATCATCGGCCTGACCCTGCCGCTGCCTTTATTCGACCGCAATGCGGGCAACAAGCTCGACGCCCTGCGCCGCAGCGACAAGGCCAGCGACGAGCTGGCCGCCGCTCGCATCGCCGTGCAGACGGACGTGGCCGCCGCCAGCGAACGGCTGGCCACGGCCCGGCTCGACGTGGAAAGCTTGCGCCAGGACATCTTGCCTGGCGCCCAGAGCGCCTACGACGCGGCCAGCAAGGGCTTTGAGTTCGGCAAGTTCGCCTTCCTCGACGTGCTCGATGCCCAGCGCACCTTGCTGCAAGCCAAAAACCAATACCTGCGCGCGCTGACGGAAGCGCAGCACGCCGCCGCCGAGATCGAGCGCCTGCTGGGCACACCAGCTCCCCTGTAAGGAATACCCTCCATGAACATCACACTCAACAAAAAGCAGGCGATCGCCATCGCCTCCATCGCGGCCGCCGGCATCGTGCTGGCCACCCTCATCCTGGGCACGGGCAATTCCAAGACCCCGCCAACGCCAGCCGTCAAGGCGGAAGCACATGCTGAAAAGAAAGACGAACACGGCCACGCAGAAGTGGAAGGCAAGTTGGAGCTGAGCACCGCGCAAAGCCGCGCGGCCGGCGTCGTCATCGCCACGGCCGCGCCCGGCCGCATCAAGACGACGGTCGCCCTGCCCGGCGAAATCCGTTTCAACGAAGACCGCACGGCCCACGTCGTGCCGCGCCTGGCCGGCGTGGTGGAAGCCGTGCAGGCGGACCTGGGCCAGCTGGTGAAAAAGGGGCAGGTACTGGCCGTCATCGCCAGCACGGAACTGTCGGAACAGCGCAGCGCACTGCTGTCGGCGCAGCGGCGGCTCTCCCTGGCCCGCTCTACATATGAGCGCGAAGAAAAACTGTGGCGCGAAAAAATTTCAGCCGAACAGGATTACCTGCAGGCGCAGCAGGCGTGGCGCGAGGCGGAAATCGCCGTGCAGAACGCGCAGCAAAAACTCAGCGCGCTGGGCGCCAGCGGCGCTGCCAAGGGGCCGCTGAACCGCTACGAGATCCGCGCGCCGTTCGACGGCATGGTGCTGGAAAAACACATCACCCTGGGCGAAGCCGTCAAGGAAGACGCGAACATCTTCGTCATTTCCGACCTGTCGACCGTGTGGGCGGAAATCGCCGTGCCGGCGAAAGACCTGGCCACCGTGCGCATGGGAGGCAAGGCGGAAGTGAAAGCCAGCGCTTTTGATGCCAGCGCGCAAGGCACGATCACCTACGTGGGCGCACTGCTGGGCGAACAGACGCGCACGGCCAAGGCACGCATCAGCTTGCAAAATCCCGACATGGCCTGGCGCCCCGGCTTGTTCGTCACGGTGGAAGTGGTGTCCGGCGAAGCGGACGCGCCCGTCACCGTGCAGAGCACGGCCATCCAGACGGTGGAAGACAAGCCCGTCGTCTTCGTGCAGATCAAGGATGGCTACCAGGCCACGCCTGTGGTGCTGGGGCGCAGCGATGGCACATTGACGCACATCAAGCAGGGCCTGGCCGCCGGCACGCCGTACGCGGCGCAAGGCAGTTTTGTCCTGAAGTCCGAGCTGGGCAAGGACTCCGCCGGCCACGAACATTGATCACGTCAAAGCTAAGGAAACCATCATGTTTGAACGCTTGATCCGCTTCGCCATCGACCAGCGCTGGCTGGTGATGCTGGCCGTGGCCGCCATGGCCGGCCTGGGCATCTACAGCTATCAAAAGCTGCCCATCGACGCCGTGCCCGACATCACCAACGTGCAGGTGCAAATCAATACCCAGTCCGCCGGCTATTCGCCGCTGGAAACCGAGCAGCGAGTCACCTTCCCCATCGAGACGGCCATGGCCGGCTTGCCCAACCTGGAGCAGACGCGCTCGCTGTCGCGCTATGGCCTGTCGCAAGTAACCGTGATCTTCAAGGATGGCACGGACATTTATTTTGCCCGCCAGATGATCAACGAGCGCCTGCAGGAAGCGAAGGAAAGCTTGCCGGCTGGCATCACGCCCAAGATGGGGCCCGTGTCCACGGGCCTCGGTGAAATCTACTTGTGGACGGTGGAAACGCAGGAAGGCGCGAAAAAGCCGGACGGCACGCCCTACACGCCAACGGACTTGCGCGAAATCCAGGACTGGATCATCAAGCCGCAGTTGCGCAACGTCACGGGCGTCACGGAAATCAACGCCATCGGCGGTTACGCCAAGCAATACCAGGTGGCGCCGTACCCGGAAAAACTGGCCGCCTACGGCATCAGCCTGCAGGACGTGGTGACGGCGCTCGAGCGCAACAACAGCAACGTGGGTGCCGGCTACATCGAAAAGCAGGGCGAGCAGCTGCTGATCCGCGCGCCTGGCCAGGTGGCGTCCAAAAGCGACATCGGCAACATCGTCGTCGCCAATGTGCAGGGCGTGGCCATCCGCATCCGCGACGTGGCCGACGTGGTGCTGGGGCGCGAGCTGCGCACGGGCGCGGCCACGGAAAACGGCCGCGAAGTGGTGCTCGGCACCGTCTTCATGCTGATCGGACAGAACAGCCGCGCCGTGTCGCAAGCCGTCGACAAGAAGATGATCGAGATCAACCGCAGCCTGCCGAAAGGCGTGCACGCCGTCACCGTGTATGACCGCACGGTACTCGTCGACAAGGCCATCAATACGGTGAAGAAAAACCTGCTCGAAGGCGCCGTGCTGGTGATCGCCATTTTGTTTTTATTCCTCGGCAATATCCGCGCGGCCGTCATCACGGCCATGGTGATTCCGCTGGCCATGCTGTTCACCTTTACGGGCATGGTGCAATACCATGTGAGCGCCAACCTGATGAGTCTGGGGGCACTCGATTTCGGCATCATCATCGATGGCGCCGTGGTGATCGTGGAAAACTGCGTGCGCCGCCTGGCCCATGCGCAGCAAAAACTGGGACGGCCGCTGACCTTGCAGGAGCGTTTTCAGGAAGTGTTTGCGGCATCGCAAGAAGCGCGCCGGCCCCTGCTGTACGGGCAGCTAATCATCATGGTCGTGTACCTGCCCATCTTCGCGCTGACGGGCGTGGAGGGCCGCATGTTTACGCCGATGGCCCTGACCGTCGTCATCGCCCTGCTCGGCGCCATGCTGCTGTCGATCACCTTCATTCCGGCCGCCGTGGCGCTGTTTATCGGCGACAAGGTGGCGGAGAAGGAAAACGCCATCATGCGCGCCGCCAAGCGCTGGTATGCGCCGCTGCTGGACCAGGTGATGCGCAACACGCCCGTCGTGTTGACGGGCGCGGCGGTAGCCGTCGTGCTGTCGGGCTTGCTGGCCACGCGCATGGGCAGCGAATTCGTGCCCAGCCTGAACGAGGGCGACATCGCCATCCAGGCCTTGCGCATCCCCGGCACCAGCTTGAGCCAATCGCTGGCCATGCAGCAGCAGCTGGAAAGCAAGCTGATGGCAAATCACAAGGAAATCGCACGCGTGTTCGCCCGTACGGGAACGGCCGAGATCGCCTCCGACCCCATGCCGCCGAATATTTCCGACGGCTACATCATGCTGAAACCCCGCGATGCATGGCCGCAGCCGACAAAATCGCGCGAGCAATTGCTGGCGGAAATCGAAGCGACGGCCACCAGCTTGCCGGGCAATAACTATGAGTTTTCACAGCCGATCCAGCTGCGCTTCAATGAACTGATTTCCGGCGTGCGCAGCGACGTGGCCGTGAAACTGTTCGGCGATGACATGGCCGTCCTCGACAGCACGGCGGCGAAGATTGCGGGCGTGCTGGGCAAGATTCCGGGCGCAACAGAGGTAAAAGTCGAGCAGACCACGGGTTTACCGATGCTGACGGTGCAGATCGACCGCGAGCAGACGGCCCGCTATGGCCTCAATATTGCCGACGTGCAGTCGGCGATCGCCACGGCCATCGGCGGGCAAGAGGCGGGCACGCTGTTCCAGGGCGACCGCCGCTTCGACATCGTCGTGCGCCTGCCCGACAGCCTGCGCAGCGACCTGGAGCAACTCAAACGCCTGCCGATCGCCCTGCCCCTGGGCGCGGCGGCGGAAGGCCGCGCCCGCTTCATCCCGCTCGGCGAAGTGGCCAGCCTGCAAGTGGCGCCGGGGCCGAACCAGATCAGCCGCGAAGACGGCAAGCGCCGCATCGTCATCAGCGCCAACGTGCGCGGGCGCGATATCGGCTCGTTTGTCGCGGACGCCACGCAGCAGTTGCAATCGCAGGTGGCCATTCCCGCCGGCTACTGGACCAGCTGGGGCGGCCAGTTCGAGCAATTGCAGTCGGCCACGAAACGCCTGGAACTGGTGGTGCCCGTGGCGCTGGCGCTCGTGTTCGTGTTGCTGTTCGCCATGTTCGGCAACGTGAAGGATGGACTATTGGTCTTCAGCGGCATCCCGTTCGCCTTGACGGGCGGCATCGTCGCCCTGTGGCTGCGCGACATTCCCATGTCGATTTCGGCAGCGGTCGGTTTCATCGCCCTGTCCGGCGTGGCCGTGCTGAACGGCCTGGTGATGATCGCCTACATCCGCCAATTGCGCGAACAGGGCATGCCCCTGCAGGATGCGATACGCGAGGGGGCGATCACGCGCCTGCGGCCCGTCTTGATGACGGCGCTGGTGGCGTCGCTGGGTTTCGTGCCGATGGCCATTGCCACGGGCACGGGCGCCGAAGTGCAGCGCCCGCTGGCCACCGTGGTGATCGGCGGCATTTTATCGTCGACGGCCTTGACCCTGCTGGTGCTGCCGCTGCTGTACCGGCTGGCGTATGCCGTCAGAGGCAGGTCGGATTAACGGGGGCCTCCGAGGTCGCAAGCGCGTAATCCGACGCATTGTTGACGCTGGTGATAACGTCGGATGACGGCCTTTCAGGCCTGATCCGACCTACCTGTCCATGGGTGGCGGACGTAGGTCGGATTAGCTCCGAAGGAGCGTAATCCGACACCAGCACCGGCGCGAACAATATGCAGCTTACGGCCGGCGGTAGCCGCCTTCGATCCAGTTCGCCGCGGACGTGGCATTGAACTTGAACGCGGCCGAAGTGCGCACCTTGGCGATCTGTTCGCCGTCGGCGTCGTAGGCGCTCAGTTCCGCGTACGGGTGGTCTTCGTCGGGCACGATGTCGAACATCACCTTGACTTGCCCCTCGTCGGTGGCGACGAACAGATTCTTGTGCAATTGCGCATGCAGCTGCTGCTCGTGGCGGCGCAGCACCTCGGACGCCGTCTTGACCAGGGTGTTGAAGGCGTTGACGTCGAGCGGCTTCGGGTTTTTCTTGTCGCGGCCCATGGTCCACGGGCCCACGAGGGCCGGCTCCGGTTCGCCATCCTTGATCATGGCCACGGCCCAGCCTTCATCTTCCTCGTTCTTGATCACGCGCGCCGTCCAGCCATTGCCTACCCACAGGCGCGGCTCCTGGATTGGGGCGTCATTGTCCTGCTCGGCGGATTCGTCGGAAAAATCGGGGAAATCGGTACTCATGGCGGTGCTCGTGATGGAAGGTCGGGGCTAGCATGATAGTCGAAAACGCCCGCCCGTGCCGCCTTGCCGGCGGCACGGGTGAACGTTCAACGCTTCCTTCCGGCACCTTCCCAGGCAACTGTCAGCACATGGACATGGCAGGCCGGTTGGGCCAGGTCAGCGGCGGACCGGGCGGCACCCAGCGCGGGTCGATGGCCGGCAGCGGCGCATGGTAATTGAACGGGGTGATGATGATCGGCGGGATCGCCGATGGCGCGCCGACGGGTTCGGCGCAGGACTGCGTGGCGCTACGCTGGCGCGTGGTTCGATGGTGGAAAAGGGATAGCGATTGATCCCCGGTATCTGCAAACAAAAGCATGTTGCCCTCCTTGCGAGACTGAGGTGTTCAGTATAGGACGGCTTGCGCACATTACAAGAAAAGAAATCTTGTTCCAGATCAGCGTTTTCCGGCCTCCAGCGCCTTCCATACCGTGAAAATGACGGCCTGTCGCACGCCGCTGGCGGCAAGCGGGGCGCGCCCCTACAGTGTGACCATGCAACTCCCGATCCCCCACACACTGAGGCTTACCATGAAAAAATTGCTCACCTTCGTCCTCATCGTCATGCTCGCCTGCCTGTTCCTCGACAAGATAGCCGGCAGCGACATGCACATGCAGTTCAATGGCGACGATATCGACGGTCCGCTGGAGTGGCTGTTCGGCCTGGTGTTTGCCGGCGGCGGCTTGCTGATCGCCGCCATTGCGCTGGTGTGCGCCGCCGTCGTCACGGGCGTGGTGCTGGCCGGCGTGGGCGTGGTGCTGATCGCCGTGGTGGCCCTGTGCGTGGCGCTGGCACTGGCGCTGAGCACGCCCGTGCTGCTGCCGCTCCTGATACCCGTCGCCATCGTCTGGCTGATCGTCAGCCGCAACCGCAAGCAGGCGCAGACACGTCAGCACAGCCTGTAATCACTGCGCCATGAACTTGCTGAGCACGCCGTCGCCGCCGCCGTCATTCTGTTCGATGCGGTTGCGCCCGCCCCGCTTGGCCCGGTACAGCGCTTCGTCGGCGCGCGCCAGCACGGCGTCGCAATCGGCATCGGTGCCGACCATGGCTGCCATGCCGATGCTCACCGTGATGGTGATCACAATGCCGCCATCGGTGGTCAGCGAACTTTCCGCCACGCGCCGGCGCAGCCGTTCGGCAAACACGGCCGCCGCAGGCAGGTCCGTGCCCGGCAGCAAGATGGCGAATTCCTCGCCGCCCACGCGGCCCGGTACGTCGACCTTGCGCAGCGCCTGGCACATCAGCGCGCCCAGGTGGCGCAGCACGGCATCGCCCACGGCATGGCCATACTCGTCGTTGACGCGCTTGAAGTGATCGATGTCGAGCATCAGCACGCTGGCGCAGCTGGCCAGTTCGCGCTGCAAGCGGGCATGCTCGTTTTCCAGCGACGCCATGAAGTGGCGCCGGTTCGGCAAGCCGGTCAGGAAATCCGTGGTGGCCAGCTGCAGCAGTTCCGCGTTCATGCGCTTGCGCTCGGTGATATCGAGCGAAGACACCATGACAAAGTCCAGGCTGTCCGCATGGCCGGGCATCACCAGCAGGCTCAATTCATTTTGCCGCGCCGCGCCATCGAGACGCACGGAGCTGCTTTCGCACTCGTACAGGTGGGCGCCGCCAGCCAGCGCCAGCAGCGCATCGCCGAAACGGGACAAGGCGCTGTCATCGAAATTCTGTGCCAGGCTCAGCGCGCCACGGCGCTGGTCATCCTCGTTGGCGCGCACCTGCGCCAGCGCGGCGCCGTTCGCATCGATGATGCGCACCAGGCCCGCCAGCCGTTGCAGCGCGTCCGGATTGGCCTGGAAGTGGGCACCGAGATCGCGCACGCCCGCTTCCTCGAGAGCATCGAGCGCGGCGCGCACGGCCGACCAGTCCTGTTCCCACAGGGCCACGGGCGCATGGTCGTACAGGCTGCGGAAACGCGCCTCGCCAGCGCGCAGGGCCAGCGCCACCTGCGCCTGTTCGATGGCCATGCCGGCCAGATGCGCCGCCTCGCTCAGGCGTGCCAGATGCGCGGCGCCCGGCAAGGTCGGCTGGCGGTGATACGCCATCAGCACGCCCAGCAGCTTGCCCGAGCCGCCACGCACGGGCTCGGCCCAGCACGATTGCAGCTGGGCCCGGCACGCCAGTTCCATCGTTTCCTGCGCCTCGGCATGCAGGTCGCCCACGATCACGCGCTGGCCGTCGCGCACGGCCTGCGCGGCGATGCCATGCACGCCCTGCAGGGTGTCGAGGTCGTGGCCATGGCTGGACAGGTTGAAGAACGCGGGCAAGCTCGGCGCCGCGCCCAGCACCAGGCGGTGGCGGCTTTCATCGAGCAGCAAGATGCTGCACAGCATGGCGGGATGGTCCGCTTGCACGCTGAGCACGACGCTTTCCAGTACCCGCTCCAGCGGCGCGCCCGTGGCCAGCATTTCCAGCACTTGCCGCCGCGTATGCTCGCGCCGCTCCATCTGGCTGCGCTCGCTGATATCGCGGAAGGTCCACAAGCGCGCCTGCTCATTGCCCAGCTGCATGCTGCGCACATATTGTTCGACCACCCGTCCATCGCGCAGGTGCAGCACGTCGCGCCGCTCGCGGTGGCCGTGCGGCGCGTGCACGCGCGCACCGAGGAAAGGCGCCGCCTGCTCCAGCTGGCTTTCCACATGGCGCACGAGCGCCGCGCCATCGGCTTGCCAGTCGAGTGCGTCGGGCACTTGCCACAGGTCGCGGAAGCGCCGGTTCGAGGTGAAGATGCGGCCATTGATGTTGTCGACCAGAATGCCGTCGATGGTCGAATCGAGGATGCTGCGCAGCATGGCCTGGCTGCGCTGCGCCGCCTCGGCCATCGCCAGCACGCTCGCCTGCCCCTGCTCCAGCTGGCCGGTCAACTCGCTCGAGCGCGCCAGCGCCGCCTGGGCACGGGCGCGGCCCGCCGCCAGCAGCCAGGCCGCCAGCGCCAGCACGATGCTGGCCAGCAAACCGGTCCAGGCCACCAGGCGGGGCCGCGCCAGCAGCTCGCCATCGAAACCCTGCATGGCGCGCACGCGCAAGGTCCAGGGGCGGCCGGCGATGGCGATCACCTGCCGCGACACGAGGCTGTCCGAGGCGGCAGACGACAAGGCGCCCGGCAAGCTGTCGTACATCAGGGCCGCCTCGTTCAGTTGCGCGCCGTCATAGATTTCCAGGTCCAGCTGACGCGCCGCCTCGCCGCCCACGCCCGCCATCAGGTCGCCCATGCGGAACGGCGCAAACACCCAGGCGCGCAAGGCGGCGCGCCGCTGCTCCACGCTGGCATGCAGCAAGCCATTGTCATACACGGGCAGCACGATCAGGAAGCCATGCGCCTGGGCGCTGCCGCCATCCTGTACCAGGTGGATCTTGCCCGTCATGGCGGCCTGGCCCGTGTCGCGCGCCTGCTCGAGCGCGGCGCGGCGCACGGGTTCGGACCAGATGTCATAGCCGAAGGCCAGCAGGTTGCTCTCGCTTAAAGGTTCCAGATAAGTGATCGGCGCATGCCAGGCCCGCTGGCCCTGCGGGCGCACGGCATAGCCGGGATAGCCCTCCGCGCGCACGCTGGCCTCGTGCCGCGCCAGGGCGGCGCCGGGCACCAGCGGCAGGTAGCCGATGCCGTGGATGCCGGGAAAATGGCGGTCGACCTGCTGCACCGCCAGATAGGTATGGAATTCGCGGCGCGTGACTTCCTGCGAACTGGCATACAGTCCCTGCACTCCGTGCAACACCTGGATGTAGGTCTGCATGCGGCCGGCGATGTTGTTCACCAGTTCGCGCACGCGGAAATCGAAATCGGCCTGCACCTGCTGTTCGCTGGCGTCGTGGGCATTGCGCCAGGCGCCATACGTCAGTCCCAGGCACAGCGCCAGCACCAGCGCGGCCAAGGCGCGCGGCCCCACCCAGTGCGATACTGGCCGGGCAAACCACGACGAAGACGCGCGTGTAGGCATGGCAGACTGGCAGGCAGGACGACATCAAACCGCGACACGGCCAGCAATAGGGCTGGCAGCGGGCTGCACGATTACCATCGGTAGTCGATGAGAATGATAGTACGTTACAGCGGTCGCCCTTGCAATGCTGAATATTTATTAAAAAGAGCACATATTTCATCGATGCAATGATATGTACTCCACGAACATTCGATGCCATGAAAACCATCGCCGCCGGCTGCTATGATCGCCCCGTCATCCATCATCAGGAAGCCGCGTTTGCAGCACGATAGCTGGCAAGGAACACTATGGCTGGCGCCGGACTTTGCCATCTTGCATGGCGCAGCGGGCGCCACGGACAGACACGCCCATTATGCGCACCAGCTGATGCTGAGCACGGGCGCGCCTTTCACGGCCGAGCTCGACGGCATCGTCCACACGGCGCGGCACTTGCTGGTCGAGAGCCTGCGCCCGCACGCCATCGTGGCCGCGCCGGCGCCCTTGCTGACCATCTATGCGGAGCCGCAGCGCCTGGGCGGTGCGGCCTTGCTGGCGGCCGCCGCCCAGGCTGGCGCCCCCACGCTGAAGCATATCGCCGCCGCATTGCAGGCGCAGCCGCGCGAGCCCTTGCCCGATCCCCGCTTGCGGCGCGCGCTGGACCAGGTCGATGCGCTATTGTCGGGCAAGGTCAGCGCGGCGGCCGTGGCCGGGGCCGCGCATTTGTCGCTGAGCCAGCTGGAACGCCTGTTCAACGCCCAGCTGGGCTTGCCCGTGCGCCGGCTGGTGCTGTGGCGCCGCTTGCGCCTGGCCATCCGTTTTATCTTGCTCGGCAGCACCTTGACGGACGCGGCACACGGCGCCGGCTTTGCCGATGCCGCACATTTTTCGCGCACCATGCGCAGCCTGTTCGGCGTGCGCGCCGACCGCAGCTTGCGCCAGCTCGACGTCAAGCTGCTCGATTGACCTGCCGGCTACGCCCCGTTGCGCAAGCCGGCCGGCAGCTCGGGGGCGCGCACGCCCTCTTCCGCGCGGAACGGTTCGATCAATTGCGCTCCATACGCGAGCGGGTAATCGGGACGGCTGCCGATGCCCAGGTCCTCGCCCCGCATGCGGTAATCCGGTGCGTCGAAGGCCGTGCCCAGCAGGCGATCCCAGCAGGTAAAGAACAGGCCGAAATTCACGTCGCCGGCCGTGCCGTACTTCATGTGGTGAAAACGGTGCAGCGGCGCCCAGGCAAACACGTGGCGCAGCGGCCCCATGCGCATGTCGACGTTCGCGTGCTGCAGCAACAGCTGGATCGCCACGGCAAACGCCAGCACGGCCATGACAGGCTCCGGTATGCCCAGCAGCAATAAGGGCAGCATGCCGCCCGCCGCTTCCAGCAGCAGGTGCAAAGGGTGTTTCATCCAGCCATTGAAACCGTACAGGCGCCGCACGCTGTGGTGCACGGCATGCAGTTTCCACAGAAAATAAGAACGGTGGCTCAGGTAATGCACGAGCGTGATGCCGCAGTCGGCGATGAGGATGGCCAGCAGCAGCTGCGCCCAGAACGGCAGCTGGCCCGGCCAGAATGCGCCCAGCGCCAAGTGCCCCGCCAGCAAGGGAAAGGCAGCCAGGCCCAGCAGATATAGCGCTTCATTGACGAGCGCGTGCACGACATCGCGCCAGCCGTCGCCGTGCGCATGGTTCCACGCGCCGTCATACGGCAGATAGCGTTCGGCAAGAAGGGACGTGAGCAGCGCCAGCAACAGCAAGGGCGGCAAGACCCAGAAAGAATAGTGGCACACCGCAATCAGGCAACTGGCGGCGCCGATGAAGCCGGCCCAGAAGACGGCGCCGTACAGCGCGGCAAAGAGGGATGTCATGGCAAGGTTCTCCTGTGGCAAAAACCACAGCATGGCCGCCCCCCCTGCCGCGCCGCTTGAAGAAACGGCGCAAACTGCTTATTTCAGGGCCGGTTTCGCCGCCTTCCTCGCCGCATATTGCTGGTAGCCATTCGCGCGCAGGGCGCAGGCGGGGCAAGTGCCGCAGCCGTAGCCCCAGTCGTGCAACTCTCCCCGCTCGCCCAGGTAGCACGTGTGCGTGCCGCTGCGGATCAGGTCGACCAGCGGCTGGCCGCCCAGGTCTTCCGCCAGGTCCCAGCTTTGCGCCTTGTCCAGCCACATCAGCGGCGTTTCCAGCTTCAGGCGCGTATTCATGCCCAGGTTCAGGGCCACTTGCAGCGCTTTCATCGTGTCGTCGCGGCAATCCGGGTAGCCGGAAAAATCCGTCTCGCACATGCCGCCCACCAGCACCGTCAAGCCGCGGCGGTAGGCCACGGTGGCGGCCACCGTCATGAACAGCAAGTTACGGCCGGGCACGAAGGTATTCGGCAAGCCGTTTTCCTGCATGACGATCTCGACGTTCTGCGTCATGGCCGTATCGGAAATGGCGGAAATCAACGACAGGTCGATCATGTGGTCCTGGCCCAGGCGGCTGTCCCACTCGGGCGACTGCCGGCGCATCTGTTCCAGTACGCCAGGACGCACGGTCAGCTCGATCGCATGGCGCTGTCCATAGTCAAAGCCGATGGTTTCCACGCGGCTATAGTGCTTGAGAGCCCAGGCCAGGCAGGTGGTGGAATCTTGTCCACCGCTAAAGAGCACCAGTGCGGAGTCCGTTGCTAGCATAATTTCTTTCTTTTCAGTTTGATTCTGTTCCAATTGTGCGCGGGGAAACAGGATTCCCAGTGCAAAAAATACTTATTCGTCCGCCATCAGTTTACCTATTCCGGTAACATGCAGTCAGCATTTACTCATCTGGAGCACCATGTTTTCTGCACGACCCATACGGCATACGGCTGCCGGCAAGGCGATACGACCACGAATTTTGGCACAAGTAGTGACAAAAGCAATGGGTCAACTGACACTGGCGGCCGCCGGCAGTGTCATCTCGCTGTTTCCCATCGCCCATGCCGGCGCCCAGGAGGCCACGCAAGATGCTGCTCCAGAGAGCGCCAGCGCCACGGAAACGGCGCCCGCCCCGCTGCAGTACGAGGTCAAGGTCAACGCGCCCGGCGACCTCGATGAGCTGCTGGAAAAAAACCTGGACCTGGAACGCTTCCGCGGCAACCCGCGCATGGACCGCGAGCAATTACAGCGCCTCGTGCGCGATACGCCCGAGCAAGCCAAAAACCTCATCGCCACGGCCGGCTACTACACGCCCGTCGTCACGGTGCGCGTCGATACGACGGGCGCCAAACCCCTCGTCATCGTCGACGTCGATCCGGGCCAGCCGGTGACCATCGACAAGGTCGAACTGGAATTGCGCGGCTTCGATCCCACGCCGCCGCTGGCCGCTTCCGAACCCTACGATACGGAAGCCCTGAAACGCAGCTGGGCCCTGAAGACGGGCAGCGTGTTTCGCCAGGCGGAATGGGAGTCCGCCAAGCGCGCCCTGCTGCGCGAAGTGGTGCAGACGCGCTACCCGCGCGCCCAGCTGGTCGATACGCAAGCCGTGGTCGACCCGGAAACGCACAAGGTCTCGCTGCTGGTGGTGCTCGACAGCGGCCCCGAGCTGCGCTTCGGCGAGCTGCGCATCGAAGGCTTGAAACGCTACGATGCCAGCATCATCCGCAACCTCGACAAGATACGCCCGGGCGACTATTACAGCGAATCGGCGCTACAATCGTTCCAGGCGCGCCTGCAGGACACGGGCTACTTTGCCAGCGTGGAAGTCAGTGCCGACATGAGCAGCATCCTCAACGAGCAGATCGAGGCAGGCCAGGAAAGCCAGCAAGCCGATGCCGCCGGCGCCGCGCCAGAAGCCAAGCCCGCCAACCGCGGCCCCGCGCCGCTGCTGCCGCTGGTCGTGCGCGTGACGGAAAACAAGCAGCAGAACGTCAGCGCCGGTCTCGGTTTCAGTACGAATACGGGGAATCGCGCCCAGCTCAACTATGACAACCTGAACGTATGGGGTACGCGCTTCAAGAGCGCGATCACCATGGAAACGAAGAAACAGGCGGCGCACGCCAATTTCTACTTTCCGACGACCGAGCGCGGCTACAACGACAGCGCGGGCGCCTCGTTCGAGCGCAGCGACATTTCCAATGAAATCACGGCCGTCACCACCATCTCGGCCAAGCGCAACTGGGGCGGCACCAACCTCGAACGCAGCCTGACGTTCGAGTTCCTCAGCGAAGACAAGACCGTGGTGGGCCTGGAACAGACGCGCAGCAAGAGCTTGCCGCTGACCTATGCCATCACCAAGCGCAGCCTCGACAGCCTGCTGTTCCCCACCAAGGGCTACGTCATCAATGCCCAGGTAGGCGGCGCCCTGCTGCCACTGCTGACGGACGAGCGCTTCGTGCGCGTGGCCGGCAAGGCCGTGTATTACCGGCCGCTCGGCGAAAAGGGCGAGCTGATCGTGCGCGGCGAAATGGGCGCGCTGGGCTCGAAGGAAAAACGCGGCGTGCCGGCCGTCTACCTGTTCCGCGCGGGCGGCGACCAGTCGGTGCGCGGCTATGGCTACCAGGAACTGGGCGTGAAGGAAGGCGACGCCACCATCGGCGGGCGCTACATGCTCACCGGCAGCGCCGAATACCAGTACTGGTTCAAGCCGAAGTGGGCCATTGCCGCCTTCTATGACGCCGGCAACGCGGCCGACACGGTCAAAGCGGCCATGACGCCGAAATCGGGCTATGGCCTGGGCGGGCGCTACAAGAGCCCCGTCGGCCCCATCAATGTCGACGTGGCGTATGGCCACGCCGTCCATAAATACCGTTTGCACTTTTCTCTGGGATTCACTTTCTGATGTCCGATATTTCTACCGAGTCCCACGACGCCGCGCCGCCACCGCCGGCGAAAAAACCGCGCCGCTGGGTGCGCTATGTGCTGATCGCCGTCGCCAGCCTGGCCGTGCTGCTGGGCGCCGGCTTCTGGTTCCTGGGCCGCGAATCGACCTTGCAGATGCTGGTGCAAAAAGTGGCCAGCGCCAGCGGCGGCGAGATCGCAGTGTCGGGCGTGTCCGGCTCGCTGTACAACCGCATGCACCTGGGCCACGTCAGCTACCGCAGCAAGACGCAGCACATCATGGCCGACAACATCGACATCAACTGGTCGCCGTTCCAGTTCTTCTCGGAAGGCATCGCCATCAGCGAACTGCACGTGGCCAGCCTGTCCGTGGAAAGCACGGCGCCATCCGACGAACCGTCGACCATGCCCGCCAGCCTGGCCTCGCCATTTAAAATCGGCATTGCCGACGCGCGCCTGGACAAGGTAACCCTCGTCAGCGCGGGCGGCAACACGGTGTTTGAAAAGATCCATTTCAGCTTGTCGGGCGACAAGTCGCAATGGCAGCTGGAAGACGCCTCGGCCCTGACGCCGTTCGGCCAGGCCACGGCCAGCGCGACGATCGCCGCCACGCAGCCGTTCAAATTGTCAGGCAAGGCGGGCCTGACGCAGCTCAATGCCGCCGCCGGCGAAAAGCCGGCCGCCCTGGCGCTGCAGCTGGGCGGCGACCTGAATGTGCTGAACGTCACGGCCAAGGGCAGCGCGGGCGCGGCCACGGCCGACGCCCAGCTGGCGCTGGCACCGTTCGACCCCGTCATCATCCTGCGCTCGGCCAGCATCAAAGGCCGCAACATCAATCCGGGCAAGTTCGACGCCACCTTGCCGCAGGCGGACCTGAGCCTGGAACTCGATGCCGCCATCGACACCCGGCCGGCCAAGCAAACGGTGTCGGGCAAGCTGGCCATCCTCAACCACGCCACGCCGGGCCCCATCGACCAGCAAAAGCTGCCGCTGCGCCAGTTCGAAGCGCGCCTGGGCGGCACCCTGACGGCCACGACCCTGGAATCGGCCATCATCGATTTCGGCAACGCGGGCAAATTCACGGGCGGCGGCAAACTCAACCGCGACGCCGTCGATGGCCCCATCGGCAATGCGCAACTGACCTTGCACACGGACAAGATCGACTTGCAGCACATTTACAGCAGCATCAACAGCACGAAGATCGTCGGCGACATCGTGCTCGACAGCGACGGCAAGACGCAAACCCTGCGCGCCAAGCTCGGCGAAGCCAAGCTGCGCCTGGACATGGAAGCCACGCTGGCCGACTCGCTCGTGCAACTGCGCAAGGCCACCTTGCAGGCAGGCAAAAGCAGCGTCAACGCGACGGGCCAGATCAGCCTCAAGGACGAGCAACCGTTCAAGGCCGTGGCCAGCACCAGCCGCCTCAATCCCGCCGACTTCGGCGCCTTCCCCGTGGCCGACCTGAACCTCGATGTGCGCGCCCATGGCCACGTGGCCCCCAAGTGGCTGGCGAATGCGGACGTCACCGTGCGCCCCAGCAAGCTGCTCGACCAGCCTTTGTCGGGCAAGGGCAAGCTGACGGCCGATGCGGCCCACTTCAGCGGCATCGACGTGCAATTGGCGCTGGGCAAGAACAACGTGACGGCCAAGGGCAACTTTGGCGGCGCCGGCGAAAAACTCAACTGGAATGTCGATGCACGCCAGCTCTCCGCCCTGCAGGGCGACTTGCTGGGCACGGTGCTGGCCAGCGGCGTGGTGCAGGGCACGCTGCAGCAGCCGCGCACGAGCTTTGTGGCCGATGCGAAAGGACTGGGTTTAACGAGCGGCAAGCGCCCCGCACCCGACAGCGCCATCCACGCCAGCGGCGAAGTGGGCTTGACGGGGCCGAAGCAGCAGGCGGAATTGAAAATGACGGGTTCCTTGCAAAAGATCAACCCGGCCGCGTTTGGCGCATCGCTGCCCAACGGCAACGTGAATGCGGATTTCAACGGCAGCGGCCGCCTCACCAGCGACTGGCAAGTGGCCCTGAATCTGGCCCTGCGCGAATCAACCCTGCAAAACGCCCCGCTGGCCGGCTACGCCAAGCTGTCGGCCAACGCGAAACGCATCGACAGCGTGGATACGGAACTGCGCCTGGGGCCGAACAGCCTGCTGGCCAAGGGCGCGCTGGGCGGCGCCACGGACCAGCTGACGTGGAAACTCGATGCGCCGCAACTGTCGACCCTGGGTCCCAAGTTTGCCGGCGTGCTGCATGCGGCCGGTTCCGTCTCGGGCAAGATGGACGCGCCCGCCGCGCAACTGACGCTCGATGGCAAGGATCTGACCTTCTTTGGCGACCAGCAATTGAAAGCCGTGAAAGGCAGCGCCAGCGTGGGTGCCGGCCAGGGCGCGCTCGACCCCATGGTCAGCAGCCTGGAGATCACGGGCTACAGCACGCCCACCTTCAAGCTGGCCAGCGCCCGCCTGGGCACGACGGGCACGCGCGGCAGCCATACGGTCAGTTTGACGGCGCGCAATGACGATTTCGATGCCACCGTGCAAATCCGCGGCAGCCAGAGCGGCGCCGCCTGGACGGGCACCATCGACAGCCTGCAAAACAAGGGCCGTTATGCGCTCGTGCTGCAAGCGCCCGTGCCCGTGAAAGTGGCGGGACCGGCCGGCAGCGGCGTGGCGGGCCTGGGCCAGCCCGAGCAGATCAGCGTGGGCAACACCGTCATAAAATTGCCGGCAGGCAGCATCACCATGCAAAACCTCGTCAAGAACGGTCCCCGCTGGACCAGTTCCGGCCAGGCGGCCGGCGTGGCCCTGACCTATCTGGCGCAAGTCATTCCTTCGCTGCAAGCCAATGCGCGCAGCGACCTGACCCTGGGCGCGCAATGGTCGCTCGACATGCAGGTGCCGACGGCCAAGCAAAAAGACCCGTCACTGGCCGGCATGCTGCACATCTACCGCGAAAAAGGCGACGTGACGGTGGGCGTGGAACAGCCGCTGGCGCTGGGCTTGCGTACCTTCGATGCGCGCGTGGATGTCGCCAACCAGCAGCTGCGCCTGGCCGTGAAACTCGATGGCGCACGCGCGGGCCAGAGCGATATCAATGCCACCGTGCAAATGCTGAGCGGGCGTATCAGCAACGACAGCGCCCTGTCCCTGACGGGCACCACGAATATCGATTCGCTGGCGTGGCTGGCGCCGCTGACGGGCCAGCCGGGCCTGGAACTGGGCGGCGCCTTGAAGGTGGCCCTGTCCGGCAGCGGCACCATCGGCGCGCCGCAATTGAATGGCGACATCAACGGCAGCAAGCTGCTGGTGAACTGGGCCGACCAGGGCTTGAAATTGCGCAATGGCGTGCTGCAAGCCAAGCTGGCCGGCGATCAATTGCAATTGCAGCGCCTGAGCTTTGACGGCGGCGACGGCAAGGTGCAGGCCGATGGCTGGGTGCGCTTTGCGAATGGCGAAGCGAGCCTGGAACTGAAACTGATGGCCGACCGCCTGCAGGCGCTGTCGCGTCCCGACCGCACCTTGGTGCTGTCCGGCAACAGCACCCTGGTGCGCAACGACAAGCGCTTCAGTTTCGAGGGCAAGTTCAAGGCCAACCGCGCGCTGATCGAGCTGGCGCCGCAGGATACCCCCACGCAAAGCAGCGACGTGGTGGTGCTGGGCAAGGAAGTCAAGGGCAGCAAGGAAGCGCCTTCGCTGCCCCTGAATATCGACCTGGAGTTTGACCTGGGTAACGCTTTCCACCTGCGCGGCATGGGCCTCGATGCGGATCTGGCGGGCAATGTGCGCGCCCGCGTCATCAACCGCGCCGCGCCGCGCGTGACGGGCAGCATCAAGGTCACGAACGGCCAGTACGCCGCGTATGGACAAAAGCTGTCGATCGAGCGGGGCCTGATCGCCTTCACGGGCGCCTACGACAATCCGTCGCTGAACATCCTGGCCGTGCGCAAGCGTCCCGAAGGCGAGGCGCTGTCGGAAACGAACGTGGAAGCGGGCGTGGAAGTGCGCGGCACGGCGCAGGCGCCGACGGCCAAGCTGGTGTCCACGCCGAGCGTGTCGGACAGCGACAAGCTGGCCTGGCTGATCCTCGGCCACGGCGCGGAAACGGCGGCCGGCGATGAAATGGCCCTCTTGACGACGGCCGCAGGCGCCCTCTTCGGCGGCTCCGGCGGCGGCTTGCAGGGCAAGCTGGCCAATTCGCTGGGCCTCGACGAAGTGGGCCTGTCGCAGGCGCAAGGGCTGGAAAGCACGGTCGTCACCGTCGGCAAGCGGCTGTCGTCGCGCGCCTACCTGACGTTCGAGCAAGGCACGAGCACGGCGACGAGCCTGGTGAAGCTGCGTTATAAACTGAACCGCCGCATCACTTTGCAGTTCCAGACCGGCACGAACAATGCGCTGGACGTGTTGTACACGTGGGCATTCGATTAGATTGGCGGCCAACAATGTTGTCGGATTACGCGGGGCGTGGCCCCGCTAATCCGACACCACCACCAGAAACAGCAAAGGGCGCCGAGGCGCCCTTTGCTATTTCTACTGCCAACCCAAGAAAATACTGGGGTCAGACCCGGCGGGTCTGACCCCGGCACTTACTCGGCCACGTCGAGCCCCCGCTCGATCATGCCTTCGACATACGCGCGCAGATATTGCTCCAGCGCGGGGCCGGACAGCACGTTGGCCGTCAGCGCGCCGTGGGGCGAGCCTTTCAGCACGCCGTCGTGGTACACGCGCGCAATCCAGGCCACGTCCGCGCCTTGGGTGTAATCGAGTTCATAGTCGAACGATTCTCCGCTGACTTTGCGTGTGTAGACTTCCTTGACAATTGCCATCTAAAACAGCCTTTCTTGAGGAGATTAATTAAGTAATCCTCAGGAAATTATTGTGAATTTATGACGAACAGAACCGGATGCTATGCAAGGCGCCCGCTGCGACGCAGTGCGAGCACTGCTAGCAGCGGGCAACACAGCAGAGCGCCGGTTATGGAAGTCAGAAATCACAATAATTCATTGGGGGTTACTTAGCATAGGATGCGGGTGCGGCACGGGATCGTCCTGCGGCACCGGGTGCACAGGCCCCGGGTGGCGCCCGGGCGCTTCTTGCGGCTCCGGCGCCGGCATGGGTTCATCGACGGGCGCCGGGTCGGGCGCGCGGTGGGCATGGATGACGGTCATGGCTGGCCTCCCTGCAGACAAAAGAAGACCATACCACGAGATGCGCGCCGCTGCCCTTATTTGCCTGCCGGCTTGACGTCGGCGGCCGGCGGCGCCGCGTTCTTCACATATTTCTCCAGCCAGTTGTTGCTTTCATACAGCATCTGCATGATCGATTCGCGCGCGCGGTAGCCGTGGCTTTCGTTCGGCAGCATCACCAGGCGCGCCGTGCCGCCCAGTCCCTTGACGGCCTGGAACATGCGCTCGCTCTGGATGGGGAAAGTGCCCGAGTTGTTGTCCTGCTCGCCATGGATCATCAACAGCGCATCCTTGATCTTGTCCGCATAATTGAACGGCGACATGGCCTGGTAGACGGCCGGCGCCTGCCAGAACGGGCGCTCTTCCGCCTGGAAGCCGAACGGCGTCAGGGTGCGGTTGTAGGCGCCGCTGCGGGCGATGCCGGCGCGGAACAGCCGCGTGTGCGCCAGCAGGTTGCCCGTCATGAAGGCGCCATACGAGTGGCCGCCGATGGCGATGCGGTTGCGGTCGGACACGCCACGGCGCACCACCTCGTCGACGGCCGCCTCGGCATCGGCCACCAACTGCGGCAGATAGGTGTCGTTCGGCTCCTGTTCGCCGTTGCCGACGATGGGGAACGATGGATTGTCGAGCACGGCGTAGCCCATGGACAGGAAGGCGGCCGGGCCCCAGTAGCTGACGGCATTGAATTTGTAGGGCGAACCCTTGGTCTGGCTGGCGGCGCTGGCCGTCTTGAATTCCTGCGGATACGCCCACATCAGGGTCGGCAGCGGACCGTCGCGCTTGACGTCATAGTTCGGCGGCAGCATCAATGTCGCCGTCAGGTCCACGCCGTCGGCGCGCTTGTAGCGGATCAGCTCTTTCTGCACGTCCTTCAGCTGCGGCAGCGGATGGGGAAAATGCGTGAGGGCCGTCAGCTGCGCCGCGCCCTGCTGCTTCAGGTTGCGCACATAATAATTCGGCTGCTCGGTCGGCGATTCGCGCGTCGACAGCAAACGACTGCCATCCTCGTCCAGCACGGCCACCACGTTTTCATAGTAGGGCGCGGCGCTCTGGAACAGACGCTCCTTCTGCTTCGTCGCCAGGTTCAGGCGGTCGATGAACGGCCGGTCGCCATCCTTCGATGCGCCCTGGCCATCGAGCAGGATGGAGCCGTCAGCAGCGATGAGCAAA
>Ga0182008_10000314_pt1 | contig 38050 bp, 38 predicted proteins | sample Sormic07211129_1_FD_120482 | JGI IMG/M metagenome (GOLD analysis project Ga0182008, IMG submission 120482) | Rhizosphere microbial communities from Sorghum bicolor, Mead, Nebraska, USA - 072115-129_1 metaG | ecosystem: Host-associated > Plants > Roots > Rhizosphere | place: USA: Nebraska...
CAGGTCAGAATGTTGTATAACCCTGAATTGAAAGGGGCTTATAATTTTGTACCAGGAGTAATGGCTTTGGTATTGATGCTGGTCTGTGCCATGATGACTTCCATCTCTATCGTAAAAGAAAAAGAAATCGGTACCATGGAAGTGATATTGGTATCCCCTTTGAAACCCTTCCGGATTATCATCGCCAAAACGATTCCTTATCTAATGGTTTCTTTACTCAATATCGCGAGTATATTGTTGTTAAGCGTTTATGCCCTTGGTGTACCCATTGTGGGAAGTTTAACATTGCTTCTTGCCGAAAGTATTTTATTTACCATTACTTCCCTGTCTGTTGGCATATTGATCTCCAATACCGCGAAAACACAACAAACCGCCATGTTTACTTCTATGATGAGTTTGTTCCTGCCAACACTTTTGTTCAGTGGATTTCTGTTTCCTGTAGAAAATATGCCAGTTCCGCTGCAGGTGATTTCTAATATCGTACCTGCAAGGTGGTATTTTATTATTGTCAAAGCGGTTATGATCAAAGGACTTGGTTTTGCCTCTATATGGAAAGAAACAACCATTCTGCTGGGGATGACAGTTGCTTTACTGGGTGCTAGTATTTACCAATTTAAAACCAGGCTATGAGACTACTGAAATTCTTACTGCAGAAAGAACTCCTGCAAATCTTCCGCGACCCTGCAATCATCAGGATTCTGTTCATTATGCCAATGGTCCAGTTACTGCTATTGCCGCTTGCAGCAGATTATGAAATCAAAAATATCAATCTCGGCGTGGTAGATCATGACCATTCTGCTTATTCCCGGAAAATGATCAATAAGATCATTTCCTCAGGATACTTTAAACTTAAAGATTACAGTGCAACTTATAAGGAAGGCTTACACGCCATTGAAAAGGATAAAACAGATCTTTTACTGGAAATCCCGGCGCAATTTGAACAAAGCCTGGTAAAAGAGGATAAAGCGGAACTGCTGGTTGCTGTGAATGCCATTAATGGTGTAAAAGGAGGGCTGGGGGCAGCCTATATTCAAGGCATCCTTCGAGACTACAATCAGGAGATCCGTACGCAATGGATACAGATGCCCAGGTTTGAACCTCAGCCAGTCATTGAAGTAACCTCTTCCAACTGGTATAACCCAAATATGAATTACCGTGTATTTATGGTTCCGGGCATACTGGTGATGCTGGTTACCATGATCGGTTCTTCCTTTGCAGCCAACAATATCGTGCGGGAAAAGGAGATGGGAACCATAGAACAGATCAATGTAAGCCCAATTAAGAAAACACAGTTCATCTTAGGAAAGCTTATTCCATTTTGGTTATTAGCCAATATTGTGTTAACCTTAGGCCTGATTCTGGCCAGGGTGGTGTATGGAATTGTTCCGCTTGGGCACTACAGTACCATTTATATCTTCTCTTCAGTTTATTTAGTGGCTATTTTAGGTTTAGGTCTTCTTTTGTCTACCTATGCACAAACCCAGCAGCAATCCATGCTGGTTTCTTTTTTTGTCACCATGATTTTTAACCTTTTAAGCGGCTTATATACTCCAATTGAAAGTATGCCCGAATGGGCGCAGATCATCACCCGCTTTAATCCTGTTTCTTATTTTATTGAGGTCATGAGGATGGTGATGTTGAAAGGTAGCGGATTGTCAGACATCCGTTTTCAGATTTATGCCATGCTGGGCTTTGCTATCTTTTTTAATGGCTGGGCCATTCTTAATTACCGGAAACGGTCAGGTTAACAGCCATTGAGATAAAATGATGAATGTCATTTGTTTTATTGATAACTATCAAGATTTCAGTTATTTATAGTTGTTATCTTTATTTTGGAAAACAAAAACAGATTCCGTTAGAATTAAATTAAACAATTATGGAAAACAGGATCATTAATACCCTTCATGATCTGGTGGATTATGATGTCAGTAAATTTTTTAGTGCAGAGGTTGAATTGAAAAATAGCCTGCAAAAATGGATTGGACAAGCTAATTCATTTCAGTTAAAAACAATTTTGCAAAAATATCTTGAATTTGTTAGCCAGCATATTACACGAATTGAGGAGTTTATAGATGAGCAGAAAATAGAGGTTGTAAGTATTGGTAACCCCATCATGCTTGCTTATATACAGGAAACTGATGAACGTCTTTCCTATTGTTCAAATGCTGATATCAAAGATGCCTGCTTATTGTCGTGCATACAGCAAATTAACCATTATAAAATTTGCGTATATGGTACAGCTTCCGTATTTGCCGGGTTGCTGGGACTGGACAAAAATGCAGCAATATTTCATGAAGCGGAAATCAATGAGAAACACATAGATGACCGCCTTTCACAGCTGGCTATTTATGAAATAAATATCAAAGCCAAGTCACCGATTGCTTTACCAAAATAGATTGATTTTTTTCATCAGATTCCTATAAGAAAAAATAACATGAGAACGATGTTAAGTCCGGAGATATGGGATGTAATAGATGCAGTACATTACCGTCCGGCTGTTTCAATTATTTTGCCATTTAATGTGAAAATAAATCTGAACGCAGAAGTCAATCAAAAGCTCAACATCGTTACAGATCAAGTGGAGGCAGAGCTCAATAGAAATTATCCGGATGAAATCTGCGTATCGGTACTGGATAAATTGAAAAAAGTCGTAGAAAATATAATACTCGATACAGAAAAGAAAAGTATGGCGATCTATGTGTCGCCTGTATTCGAGAAAGTCATATTTATGGACCGTCTAGCCAAAGAACGAATTATAATTGATGATTCATTTGAAATCAGGGATCTGGTTTATGATCTAAAGAACACCAGTAAATACCTCGTGTTACTTGTCAGCGCAAAACAAAGTAGGATTTACCTTTGCAACAATAGTCATTTTGTAAGGATTATACCTGAAGTTCCTGAATCTGCTGCTGCTTATATCAACGATACTCCGGAGAGAGTATCCAATTTTACAGATGTAAAAGAGCGCAAACAGACCCTGATCAATAAATTTCTTAGTCATATTGATAAAGAAATAGAACAAATATTGAAAGCTCACCAATTGCCATTCTTTGTATTGGGTACAAAAAAAACTATTGGTCATTTTAGAAAAGTGACCAAACATGACAAGGAGATTATTGCTTATATCTATGCGAATTGTGATAAAATGAGCACTGTTGATCTTAAAAATATTCTGAAACCAGGCTTAGAATTATGGAAAAGGAATAAGCAAGAGAACTTACTCAAGCGTTTGGAACAAGCGGCAGGCAAAGGGAATCTTATACTGGGGATCAAAGAAATATGGCAGGAGATTTCTAATCAGAGAAGCGGTATTTTAATAGTTGAAAGTAACTATGTGTTTGCAGCTCAACGTGGACCTACTCCAGACATCATAACAGAAATTAGTGAACCTAATAATGAATTCTCCTATATAAGAGACGCTGTTGACGATGTAATCGAAAAAATCTTACTCAGCGGCGGTGATATTGAATTTACAGATCCCGGCATATTAGAAAGCTTTAATCATATTGCATTAATTGCTTTTAATTAGTGTTTTAGATGCTGACTGTCATTTGTTTATGTGATTTGTGTCATGCTTTTTTTTGATTCATTTTAAAAACTTTGATCTGTAATCAGAGTTCATTTATAAATTGTATGAAAGCATTAACAAACCAAATAGCAATTGTTACCGGAGCAGGATCTGGAATAGGAAAAGCGATCGCCAGGCTTTTCGCAGAAGAAGGCGCAAAACTCATCTTGTCTGATATCAGACATGAAAACATAGAAGCTGTTGCTGCTGAAATCAAAACAAATGGAGGAACCGCATTTTGTTTCCCAGCCGATGTGTCTAAAAAAAAGGATGTTGATTTATTAATAGATCACGCACTTAAGACCTATGGGAGATTGGACATACTCGTTAATAATGCAGGTATTATGGATAATTTCGCTCCGGTTGCCGAAGTAACAGACAAACTATGGGACAATGTTATCGGCACCAACCTTACCGGTGCTTTTTATACCTCCCGGGTTGCAACCAAGCTATTCCTGGAACAGCAGAATGGCAACATCATCAACATTGCTTCAATAGCAGGATTAACAGGAGGCAGGGCGGGATGTGCTTATACCGTATCCAAACATGCCCTTATTGGGTTAACCAAGAGTATAGGTTATCAATACGCTGATAAAGGAATCAGATGTAATGCGATAGCTCCCGGTGGTATCAATACGAATATTCTTCACGATGTGGAGTTCAACCCTTTTGGTTTTGACAGAATGAATGCAGGCAGCAGCAATATGCCTTCTTCAGGAGAACCAGAAGATATAGCGGCAATTGCGTTGTTCCTGGCTTCTGAAAAATCAAAATTTATGAATGGCGCAGTGGTGACTGCGGATGGGGGATGGACCGCCTATTAAATACAGTTCTGAAATTCAAAAGGTGATGTAAATCATACTGTTTGGTAACTACAATCACGGTACAAGATAAACGCTCCGGGTAAATTTGATTCATTAACTTAAATATAATAATTATGACAACTCTAGTAAAATCAAATGGCTTTCCTTCATTGCGGACAGTGATGGAAGATTTCTTTAACACAGACATTTTCAACAAACCATTTTACAATACTGAACTTCTTCCCGCAGTAAATATACGCGATGAAGAAGACCACTATGAATTGGAAATGTCTGCACCAGGATTTAAAAAAGGCGATTTTAAAATTACTTCAGAAGATGGTATTCTGACCATAAGTGCAGAAACAAGTACGGAGCACAAAGAGGAGAAAAAGAATTATACCCGCAAGGAATTCAGTAGTTCTTCTTTCAGCAGAAGTTTTACTTTGCCCGATAACATCAAAGAGGAGCATGTTAAAGCTCAATACGAAGATGGCTTGCTTAAAATAAAACTTGAAAAAGCTGCAAAAAGCCTGGCTGGAAAAAAAGAAATAAGCATAGACTAAACCTTATACCGGCAGTTTTCCGCTGCCGGTATAACTAAATTCAAACTGATGGAAACGCTAACCAAATTATCCGCAAGATCTCTGGAGTATTATATCAACGCCAGAAGGTGGAAAACTGACCTCGACTTCTTTAATGTAGAGGTTGTTTTTCTGAACCGTTTAATGGAAGAACATTTTTTACAATTGGCAGGTGAAGACCGCATTAAAAAGCTAACCCAGTTGGGTAATAAATTGTCGGAATTAGTGAATGAAAAGCACCAGATTAAAGAATTATTAGACCATCAGCTGAGGGATCTGGAATTGCTTGCAGAAGATTTATTAATTGAAGGACAGGAAGGACTGGCAGGAAAGCAAGCTCATTTGGAATATCAGATGATAGACCTGCTCCATGAATTCCGCGAAATAAAAAGAGAGGTATACGCTATCATGGAAGCGGTATTAGATGAGCGTAAGTTGTTGGTTAATTAGGTTAATATCATGGAAAAGTACATAAAAAATTTTAGTGAGACCGGGATAAAAGATATTGCTGAAGTAGGCGGTAAAAATGCTTCACTGGGCGAAATGTATACCAGCTTAATTCCCAAAGGTATCCTTATTCCTAAAGGTTTTGCAATTACAGCTGAAGCATTTAAATACTTCCTGAGTAGTAATGGCATGGAAGAGGCGATCGGGTTGATTCTCAGGCAGCTTGACCGGAATAGTTTTTCCAATTTACAGGTAATAGGTAAAACTGCGCGCGATCTGATGATGAAAGGTCATATTCCCAAGGATCTGGAGTCTGCGATCTTAGATGCCTATGACAGAGTGTTTGATACCTATGATCAGGATGTGGCTGTACGCAGCAGCGCAACAGCCGAAGATTTACCGGATGCGAGTTTTGCCGGTCAGCACGAATCCTTTTTAAATGTAAAAGGACACTACGCACTATTGTGCGCAGTCAAAAAATGTTTTGCCTCATTGTATACAGATCGTGCCATTAAATACCGCGAAGACCTGGGTTTTGAACATAGCAAGGTCTTTCTCTCTGTAGGCATACAGGAAATGATCCGCGCAGATATGGGCTGCTCAGGAATAGGTTTTACCCTGGAACCTGAATCTGGTTTTAAAGATGTTGTTCATCTTGCCGGAGTATGGGGGCTGGGAGAGAACATTGTGCAGGGTACGGTTACACCAGATGAATTTCTGGTATTTAAACCGAGTCTTAAAAAAGGACTTAAATCCATTATCCAAAAAAGCCTGGGCAGTAAAGAGAAAAAAATGGTTTATGCTCCTGAAGAGGATGATGTGAATACGACGATTAACGAAAATACCTCAGATCTTCTCCGTAAAAAGTTTGTTCTGGAGGATAAAGAAATTGAAAAGCTGGCCCAATGGGCATTGATCATAGAAGAACATTATCAAAGACCTATGGACTTTGAATGGGCAAAAGACGGATTTAACCATCAGCTTTATATCGTGCAAGCCCGTCCTGAAACTGTACATGGACAAAAAGATTCTTTTCAGTTCAGTTCATATCAGCTCACAGAAAAAGGGAAGGAAATTACCCGTGGAGAAGCCATCGGAAGCATGATTTCTTCAGGCCGGGCCAAAGTTTTATCCTCCATAAAAGAAGCAGACCAACTTCTGGAGGGCGACATTCTTGTTACCGATACCATTAGTCCGGACTGGGATCCCATTTTGAAAAAAGTTGCAGGCATTATAACCAATAAAGGTGGAAGAACCAGTCACGCGGCCATCATTGCCAGAGAACTTGGTGTGGCCGCTATTGTCGGAACGGTGAATGCGACAGAAAGCATCAAAGATGGTCAGGAAATTACATTGAGCTGTGCAGAAGGGAAAACGGCCAGTGTTTACGAAGGAAAATTAAAATGGAAACAAACCCATATTGATACCACCAATTTTCATCTGCCCAAATCACCTAAAATACAGTTGATCATGGCAGATCCGGACAGGGCCTTCCAGCTGTCCTTTTACCCTAATCATGGCGTAGGTTTAGTTCGCCTTGAATTTATGATCAGCCATACCGTTCAGGTACATCCAATGGCATTGGTGCACTTTGATCAGGTAGAAGGAGAAGAAGACCGGCTGGCCATCGAAAAACTAACGGCTTCCTATCCTTTGAAAGAAAACTATTTCATAGATAAACTTTCTCAGGGAATCGCCACCATTGCTGCGGCATTTTATCCAAAAGAAGTCATTGTTCGTATGAGTGATTTTAAAAGCAATGAGTACGCTGGTTTAATAGGTGGAGCGGCTTTTGAACCCAAAGAAGAAAATCCGATGATCGGTTTCAGGGGCGCCTCCAGATATGACCATGACCGCTATCGTGACGGTTTTAGATTGGAGTGTGAAACGATGAAAATTGTGAGGGATGAGATGGGCTTTAACAATGTAAAATTAATGATCCCTTTCTGCCGTACCGTAAAAGAAGGACAAAAAGTTGTCGCCCTTATGGAAAAATACGGTTTAAAACGAGGTCTGAATGACCTTGAAATTTTTGTAATGGCAGAGATCCCAAGCAATGTATTGCTGGCTGATGAATTTGCAGAGGTATTTGATGGCTTCTCAATTGGTTCCAATGACCTTACTCAACTAACGCTTGGTGTAGACCGGGACTCTGCACTGGTAGCGGAGCTTTTTGACGAAGAAAATGAAGCCTGCACCAAAATCATAACCCGAATGATAGGAAAAGCAAATAAGCTCCATAAAAAAGTTGGAATATGCGGACAGGGGCCAAGCGATGACCATCACTTTATCCGAACCTTAATTGACGCCGGAATAGATAGCATTTCCTTCAATCCGGATGCCTTGGTAGAAGGCATTCAGCAAGTGAATGAAGTCAACAAAATGAATACCTTATTTATGGACAGCTTATTCTAAAACCATTCAAATTTTAAACCCATGGAAGCAATCAGATTAAAAACAGTTAGAACGCAGACCAAATATTGGTGGCTCATGTTATTTGCCGGCGTACTCTTAATTGGACTAGGGGTATGGATACTCGCTTCACCAGTAGCTTCTTACCTTTCTCTAAGCCTGGTATTTGCCGCAGGTATGGTAATGACAGGTTCATTTGAGGTTATATTTTCCATTACCAATTACAAAGATGTGCAGGGCTGGGGATGGACACTTGCCGGTGGCTTGGTAGACCTGGTTTTAGGCGTTTATCTTTTATACTATCCTTTACTAACCATGATTGTATTGCCGCTCATTATGGGATTTTGGATGTTGTTTCGGGGCTTTATGGCCATAGGAAGTTCTATAGAATTGCGTGCTTATGGGATATTAGACTGGGGATGGCTATTGTTTACAGGCGTCATGATTATTCTGGTGGCATTGATCATTCTCGGAAATCCATTGTTTGGCGTGATCAATATCGTCGTCTGGACGGCCCTGGCTTTTATCATCTCAGGTATTTTTAGAATTTATCTTTCTATTAAATTAAAGAAATATAAAGATTATCTTTATTCCAGTAAACCCTAAGAAAGCTATGCCTGAAGAACAGCAATTTTGGCATTTAAGCAGCCAGGATGCTTTATCCTTTCTTTCTGCCACTTCAGATGGATTGAGCAGCCAACAGGCGACTAAAAGATTGGAGCAATACGGGGCAAATACACTCAAAGACAATTCGGGAAGGTCTGGATTATGGCTGTTTCTGCAGCAATTTAAAAGTCCGGTTACCCTGCTCCTGATAGCAGCAGCGGTCTTGTCTGGCCTGCTGGGAGACGTTCCAGATACTGTTATTATATTTGTGATTGTCCTGATCAGTAGTTTTTTAGGCTATTGGCAGGAGAAGGGTGCGGCTAATGCTGTCAAAGAACTCCTTAAAATGGTGCAGTTGCGTTGTACCATTTTAAGAGATGGGCAAAAACAAGAATTACCATTTGAGTCAGTTGTGCCCGGGGATATCGTTTACCTCTCTGCAGGCGATATTGTTCCAGGAGACGCCCTGCTGTTAACTTCCCAGGAGTTGTTTGCAGACGAGGCCGCATTTACCGGTGAAACCTATCCTGTGGAAAAGGAATGCACCGTTTTACCCTCAAATACTCCCCTTTCAAAGCGATCTAATGCCCTGTTTATGGGCTCCCATATCATCAGTGGCAGGGCCAGTGTTTTGATCATGCAAACCGGAGCGAAGACCGAATTTGGTAAAATCTCTGCCCAGCTTCAAACCAGTATTCCGGAAACAGATTTTGAACGAGGGATCCGGCATTTTGGATACCTGCTGATGGAGCTCACTTTGTTGCTTGTTCTGGTCATATTTGCCGCCAATGTACTTTTGCATAAACCTGTTTTGGATTCCTTTCTTTTCTCCCTGGCACTAGCCGTAGGTTTAACCCCACAGCTGTTGCCCGCTATTGTCAGTGTAAACCTGGCTACCGGCGCAAAGCGTATGGCAAAACAAAAGGTTATTGTAAAACGGCTTTCCTCTATCGAAAACCTGGGAAGTATGACGGTGTTGTGTTCCGATAAAACCGGAACAATCACAGAGGGTAAAGTGCACCTCAAAGATACCTTGGGAGTAAATGGACAACATAGCGATAAAGTTCTTGAATACGCCTGGTTAAACGCTTCTTTGCAGCAGGGTTTCCATAACCCTATTGACGAAGCCATCAGCACCGTTTATAAAGGCAATCCGGATTTTAAACTTCAGTCTGAAATTCCATACGATTTTATCAGAAAACGTTTAACTGTAGAGGTGACCAATGCAGATCTGCATATCGTGATCTCTAAAGGCGCATTGAACAATATTCTTGCCGTTTGCAGCCAGGTAGAGATGCCAGACGGACATTTAGAGGACATTCAAAAGCATGCCCCTTCAATAGCTAAATTATACCAGGAATTCAGCAGCAATGGTTTTCGTACGCTGGGCATCGCATCTAAGACCTGGAAGGAAGGAAACTCCTTTACCAGAAATGACGAAAAGGACATGGTATTTATAGGGTTTATAACCCTTTTTGATCCCCCTAAAGCCCAAATTAAGGAAACCATCAAAAAATTAAAAGATTTAGGAGTAGGCTTAAAGATCATCACCGGAGATAATGAACTGGTGGCCAAAAGCCTTGCACTCAGCCTTGGACTTAAAGAACCAGGTATACTAACTGGCCCTATGATCCAAAAGATGAGCAATGCCGCATTAAGACATAAAGCAAGGGAGACGGATATCTTTGCCGAAGTAGAACCCAATCAAAAAGAAAGGATTATCCTGATGCTTAAAAAAGCAGGGCATGTGGTGGGTTTTATGGGTGATGGAATCAACGATGCACCAGCATTGCATACGGCAGATGTTGGTATTTCTGTAGACACAGCAGTGGATGTGGCCAAGCAAGCCGCAGACATCGTATTATTGGACAGAGATCTCAATGTGCTCACAGAAGGTGTTTTGGAAGGAAGAAAAACATTTACGAATACCATGAAGTACATCTTTATGGCCACCAGTGCAAATTTCGGCAATATGTTCAGCATGGCAGGCGCTTCTTTATTTCTGGCATTTCTGCCGCTATTGCCCAAGCAGATCCTGCTCACCAATCTGTTAACAGATTTCCCTGAAATGGCCATAGCCACAGATAGGGTAGACCATGTGAATCTGCATCGCCCTCAAAGATGGAACTTTAAGTTCATCAAACGTTTCATGATTACCTTTGGTTTACTCAGTTCTGTTTTCGATTACCTGACCTTTGGAGTCCTTATCTTGTTGCTGCATTCTAATGAAAAGACATTTCAAACCGGCTGGTTCACAGAATCCGTGCTTTCTGCCACCTTAATTGTCCTGGTGGTGCGTACCCGTTTACCATTCTTCAAGAGCTTGCCCGGCAAGTATCTTTTTACGGCAACTTTGTTTATTTTAATCTTCGTCCTGTTACTTCCGCTTACGCCCATGGCAAACTGGTTTGGTTTCGTTCAGCTGCCTTTATCCTTTTACGGATGGATCTTTATGATTGTGGCATCTTATATGCTCTCTGCAGAGCTTTTGAAACTTTGGTTTTATAAAAAAATATGACTAAAAAGGCCAGGAACAAGTTCTTTTCTCCATCCAGGATTGTGTTTTATATCCTGTCTGTGGTGGTTTTCTATTTTGCTGTTCACTATATAGGTAAATTAAAAGACATCAAAACCTTACTGCTGGAAATGAGTCCGGTCTGGCTTTTCCTGGCGGTAGCCGCCCAGGTATCTACCTATGTATGTAATGCTTTCATCTTAAAAGTCCTGCTCGGTAAAGGCACAAAAGAAATCTCATTCCTGGTTCTGATGAAAATCTCTGTGGTCATCCTTTTTGTCAACCAAGCGCTTCCGACAGGAGGAATCAGTGGAAATGGATATGTTTTTAATCAGTTGGTAAAAAGACAGATAGATGCTGTTCGTGCGTTTTCAGTTCTTGTACTGGAATCTGTTGGATATTATATTGCTTTTTTAGGAGGTATTGTTTTTTTCTTTTCCTGGTATGCACTGGAGCATGGTACAATGAACCGGATTATTGTCTATACATCTATTGTTGGTTTTGTTTTTTACTGCTTTCTTCTCTTGATGATGGCTGTTTTAAGTAACTGGCGGGTCTGGAGAGGTATTTTAAGAAGATTAAGCAGATTTCCAAAGATCCAGCACTATATCAAAAAGATAAACCTGCCCGGACTTACCAAAGGTAAACAAGGCATCTGGAAAATGTTCCTGCAAAATAAAAAAGGAACCTTTAAGGTTATTGGAATACAGTGTTTTATTATCTTTTTGGATGTACTGACGGTGTACGCCATTCTGAAAGGTTTTCATGTGAGTCTGCCTGTTCATTATATCGCGCTTGGCCTATTGCTCTCTCTGGTTGTTGGAGCGCTGCCCATATCGCCAGGTTCTCTCATCGCGTATGAAAGTGCGATGACCTATTACTTCAGTATATTGGGCGCACCTGTACATGCCGCGCTGATGGTAACTTTGATATTTCGCTTTTTAACCTTTTGGTTGCCTATTCCCATAGGACTATTCCTGTACAGGAACCTTCAGCGGAAGGCTACAATTCAATAACCATCAACTTCTTCAATATTGATTTCATTCCCTTCTTCATCCTTTAAATCTAATACCCATTTTAGCGTTAGAATCCTTGGTGTAAGAACCGGGCAATCCTGTCTGTAAATTCCTTCTGCCTGAGCAACAGTAGACTCCAGTCTATCCAGCTCTTTTTTAATTTCATCTGCTGTTTTCATCTGTCGATATTTATTAATCTATAACTCTAAATTACCCAAGATAAGTTCAACAAGCATTGATGATGGTCAGTATAGCTGGTGATTTAGATCACTTTTACAATTTTCATAGCCCTGCCGTTTAAATTTCAGGTTTTATAGGGATTTCCAGATAAAAAGTTGTCCCAGTTCGCGGTTCGCTTGTGAAATCTATATGCCCGCCCATGAGTTCAACGTAGCGTTTTACAATGGTTAAACCAAGTCCGGAGCCTTGCAGGTTGGCTACATTTGTTGCCCTGTAGAAGATAGAAAACAATTTTTGCTGTTCAGCCACAGGTATACCAATGCCCTCATCTCTTATTTTTATAGTGACGAGCAGATCTGTTATAAGGATCGAAAAATATATGGGCTTATTCTCTCCGGAATATTTAACTGCATTAGACAAAAGATTTAAAAACACATTTCTGAGTATTCTTTCATCCTGCACAATGTCCTTTCCACCTGCCTGCACAGGTCAATAGAATCTTCTGACCCGGTTTTAATAGACCATTCATTTCCTCAATAATATCTTCTGCAAGTTCACGTAGATCAAAATTCTCATATACAACTTCCATTTTTCCTTGTTCAATTCTTTCAAAAGAGAGGAAATTGTTTAAAATACTGGTGAGATTGGATATCGAAGATTGTACTCGCCCAAAGAGTTTTAAGCTTTTTTCATTCATAAAATCTTTGTTATAGGCTTTAATTAAAGAAAGATTGGCCACTATAGAAGTGAGAGGCGTTCGAAATTCATGTGAAGCCATGGCCACAAACCTTGATTTCATTTCGCTAAGTTCTTTTTCCCGTTCTATGGACTGTCTCAGTTCCAGCGTACGTTCTGCTACCTTCACTTCAAGTTCCTCAAGTGTTCTTTGTTTGTCCGTGATATCTGTAACAAAGGCTACCACAAAACTTTCGTTATTTAACTTATAATGTCCAAGGCTAATCTCTACTTTAAACTCTTCGCTGTTTTTTTTACGGGCAAATAAACTTAATCCGTGGCCCATTGGTCTTGGCCTGGGGTTTTTGAAATAAAGATCCCTGTGATGCGTATGAATTTTCCGGAATACTTCCGGAAGCAGGATTTCGACAGGACTGTCAATTAAATCTGCACTGGCATAACCAAATAATTTTTCTGAACAGGGATTTGCCAGCTTTATAGCCCCACTGGCATCCACAACCAGTATGCCAACCGTGGCATAATGAAACAAGGCGTGGAAGGCTGTTTCACTTTCAAAAAATTGCGTGTTGTTATTTGCCATATATAAAACATTTAATTTTTGATCATTATGAATAGCGCCGCATGGTGAATCAGGCAGAAAAATCCCTGATTTAAAATACAAATCTATTATTCAAAAATTTCTTCCGGGTGATGGGGATCATTCTGAATCTTGATTGATATCACATATAACAGTTTTAAATTCAATTACTTTGTACAGGTCTTTAATGATTGAAGTCATGAAAAAATCAATAATCAATGACGTTGCCACAACCGAAACATTGACAACGATTTATAAAAGGAGAGCAGTAAGAAAATATTTCCCAGATATGATTGATGAAGATGTCATGGAAAAAATAATAGATGCAGGCCGAATGGCCCCATCGGCTATGAACAGACAGCCCTGGAAATTCTATATTTTAACACATAAGGACACTATTGCATCTTTTTCAAAGGAAATTGTAAAAATCGGTTCAAAAATAGTTCTGAAAACTGCGGCTAAACATCCCATATCAACCCTTAAAACACTGTTGCATTTTTCACCAGGACCAATAAGCCTTAAGAGCGAAGACCCCATCTTTCACGGAGCACCAGTGGTTGTTTTTATCACTGCCCCCAAAAATCATGAATGGTCTGGTCTGGATATTGGAATGTGTGCTCAAAATATGATGCTGGCGGCAAAGTCTCTCGGAGTGGACAGCTGTCCGGTTGGATTTGCAAAATATATTGAGCAAACGCCCATTTTTCATAAACTGGAGGTGCCAGATAAAGAAGAAGTACTTTTGGCTGTCATTTTTGGATATGGTGATGAACAACCTGAACCGCATCCAAGGCTAAAGGATAATGTTGTTTTTGTGGACAGAATGGAGTGCTGTTAGAAAGAGACCTTTCAGGCAGGTAAAGTATATCTATCTAGTATAGCCTTAAATATCTCCCTACGAGAGGTAAAGGCATTTGGGTCTTTGTCTTCTATTTGTTTTGTGTGCCGCGCCAGTTCTTCATCCTTTACTGAATTTCTGAACCAATTGGAATAATCATGTCTGCACAGGTGATACAACCAGGTCTCATCATCGACACCACTACCCATCTGAATGAAGAGCATCAGGTTGTTGGCTTTCAGATTCATACGGTGCATAGGGCCGTTGAAATAAAAACTATTGCCTCCCATATCTCCAGTCGCATATTTTCGCTTGTGTCGCATAAGCAAGGGGTTGGGTGTATCACTTGAAAAAAGCCGGAGTTGAGAATGGTTTTTCTGCCAGGCCAAAACATCTCCTTTTTTTAAAGTCAGATTTGCAGGCATTATTATCTTTTCAAAAATGAGATTAGCTAACATCTGTATGGTATGATCTGGTTGTTCACCCATAATCAGAAAGATATTAGATTTTTTAATCAGTTCACAATCCAGTAATTCCGGGCGCAAGGTAATAGCCAGAAAACTGTTAAAATCTTCAGGAAATTCCATTGGGTTCAAGATATTTTCCTGCGGCATTAAATGATGAGCTTCATCCATGATCAGAAAGTGTGGCCGTCCGGTTGTCCGGCGAAGATCAGCAATCCGGTGCAATAGCTTTTTAAAATAAGCAGGACGGTCATCAAGCGGAATCGCTAATATACAAACAACTACATTTTCTTCGGCCTTAATCAGTAGGTCCATCACTTCGTTTATGGATGGAGGCTGCATGCTGTTGCCTATGGTCAAGGCTCCTGAAAGTTCCTGGTAATCGCCTTCCGGGTCAATCAGACAAAACTGATAGGCTTTAGCAACCAGTTTTTCTATGAGGGCCGCGGCAAGTGTAGATTTCCCGGAACCAGAAGTACCCGTTACTAAAATGTTATCCCCATAGGGGCATATGCGGTATGGCGAACCATCAATTTCTGTCCCTAAAGTCAGAAAGTGCCTCGACAGACAGGTATTTAAGTCTAACAGATCATTATTGACGATCCGGTCGATGAGCTGGATAACACCTTCTCCAGAGGGTTGATCAGTTGTCCAGTCAGCAATTCGGGCCACTTGAGGCAGGGCATTTTGTACAGCCACTGCGCATTCTGCTACCTGTAGCATGGCATTGTCATTCTCTGCATCGCCAATAGCTACGGTATTGTGTTCAGAGATCTGTAATTCCCGAAGCGCATGGTGCAGGCCAGTCGCTTTATTGATGCCTGGAGGCAAAACCATGACTGCACCTTTATTAAAAATGACCTGATATTCCAGACCTGTTACCCTTATGGTATCCAAAATGCCGATATGGAATGGTTCAGAACTCGCTACAATGACATGGCCAATAGAGAATGGTATATTTTGCTGTTTTAGCATTTGTATAAATATTTCTGGAGGACGCTCAGCCAATAACTTTGTTTCCTGTTCCAAAGGACGGTAGAGAACAGCTCCGTTTTCTGCAACAATACGGTCAAAAAGGTTAAATTCAGGAAATACGGTTTGCAATTCTTCCAATTGTCTGCCGGTCACCAGGACGAGCTTCCGGCTTGTTGCTTTTAAGCGTTTTAAAGCTTGTATGGCCTCGGCCGACACCCGATCGTTGTTAGCCAGGGTACCATCATAATCTGTAACCAAGCAATTGTATCTCATGGCTTTATAATTTTCATCCAAAACTTCATTATTTTTTTTAAAAAAATAATGACTCAGGTCATTGAAAATAATGATACAACTGTATATAAATCAGAATGACGAATATCATTAAACAGGTTGACCACCGTCACGCAAAAATCGTTTAGAAAAATAGTTCTTTGGGTAAACCTAGATTCAACTATCATGGCAATTCAAACCATCAATCCAACCACCAATAAAGTAGTTAAGTCATTTGAGGAAATGACAGGTCATGCCCTGGAACAGGCCGTTTCTCAGGCTGTCAATGCATTTAATTCCTGGAAAAAGACCAGCTATGAACAACGTGCCAGCTTATTGCATGAAGTAGCCGGCTTGATGCGTAAGCGTAAAGAATTTCTCGCAGGACTAATCACACTGGAAATGGGTAAGTTAATTTCGCAAGCCGAAGCCGAAATTGACCTGAGTGCCAATATTATAGAATATTATGCTGTCCATGGTGAACGGTTTCTGGCAGATAAACCTTTATATCCGGAATATGGCAGCGCTTTTATTCGCTATAGCCCCATAGGGGTATTATTGGGAATAGAACCCTGGAATTTTCCATTTTATCAAGTAGCCCGTTTCGCGGCGCCAAACATCATGGTGGGGAATACGGTTCTGGTTAAACATGCTTCCATTGTACCACAATGCGCTATCGCAATTGAAGATTTATTTAAAGAAGCTGGTGCACCTTCAGGTATCTATACCAATCTGCTCCTGTCTGGACAAAGGGCTTCTGCCTTGGTTTCAGATCTAAGGATCAAAGGTGTATCGCTCACGGGCAGTGGAACAGCCGGAGCCAGCGTCGCATCAGAGGCCGGAAAAAACCTCAAAAAATCGGTACTGGAACTGGGCGGCAGTGATGCATTTATCGTACTGGAAGATGCCGATATTGACAAAGCGGTGGAATGGGCCGTGGTGGGCCGGATGAACAACAACGGGGAATGCTGCGTAGCATCCAAACGTATTATTGCTGTAGAACCAGTAGCAGATGAGTTTCTTAAAAAGTTTAAAGACAAGTTATCGAACCTGAAAGTTGGCGATCCGATGGATCGCGATACAGATTTGGGACCTTTAAGCAGTGAAGCAGCAGCAGTACAGTTGGCCGATCAGGTGAAGAGGTCAGTTGACGCCGGGGCTACTTTATTGTTGGGCGGCAAGAGAGCAAACTTACCCGGTGCCTTTATGGAACCGACTATCCTCACAGATTTGAAACCCGGAATGGCAGCCTACCACGAAGAACTGTTCGGTCCGGTTGCTTCTTTTTACCGGGTAAAGGATGAACAAGCGGCTATCGCTTTGGCCAACGATTCCGTTTTCGGACTCGGAGGATCAGTATTTACACAAGATATTGAAAGAGGTAAGCGCGTCGCAGATCAAATCGATACCGGTATGGTATTTATCAATCATCCCACCTGGACACAAGCCGATCTCCCTTTTGGTGGTACGAAACGCTCCGGCTACGGACGAGAGTTATCTGAGCTCGGTGTCGATGAGTTTGTAAATAAGAAATTGATCCGGGTCAGTGCACTTACGGATCCTTTTTAGAAGAAACCTGGCATCAGCCGATGAAGCCGCCCTACAAATTAATTGTAGGGCGGTTTTTTATGGATTTACCCACAGATATCGATAAAAGATTCCGTATATTGCTTTATTCAAGTGCTGCTGTTTATTACTGTTTAAATTTATTTCTTATGAAAGTGATTTAGTTAAAAAATACTTTAGTGAAAATACCGGTAGTAAATTCATTGACTTCTGCTTCTATCAACAAGCAACCCGATATTTTTATGGTGTATCTGCTGGTAGTCTATAAGGTCAAAAAAAATGAACAAGCCCAGATCAAAAAAAGATGAACTCAGTTTGCATGAGATTGAACTCGAAATGCAGAATGCAGTGCTGCGCGAAACACAAGGAAAACTTAGCGCCGCCTTACTGGAATATTCTGAATTGTTTGAGCTTTCACCGGTGGGCTATTATATCCTGGATGAAAAGGGGGTTATAGAAAATGTCAATATACGTGCTCAAAATCAGTTAGGAGCTGATAAAAAATCCCTGATAAAAAAGTCGTTTTCTACATTTGTGTCAACCGAAATTGATCAGGACAATTTTTACCGGCATATGAACCTTGCTATTGAGGAAGGTAGATTGGAAAGAATGGAATGTCAAATGAAGAAAGCAGATGGGTCAGCTTTTTTTGCATTGCTAAAGTCAAAGGTAATAAAGAACGAAAAACTTCAATTCAAGCATCTACTTTCTATGGTGAGTGATATTACCAGTATTAAAGAACACGAACGTCAGGTAGAAATACAGTTGGTAAAATCCGAGGAACTGAATGCGATGAAGTCTCGTTTTATCAGCATGGCATCACATGAATTTCGCACACCATTAACTTCTATACTATCCAGTACAGCATTGATTGAACAATACTGGAAATTAGGAGAAAACGAGAAAATTAACAGACATTTAATCCGGATAAAATCATCCATTAAAAGCCTTGTAGGTATCATTGACGAATTTTTGTCTATTGAAAAACTGGAAAGCGGAAAGGTGGAAATTCACAGAGTAACTTTTAGTTTGCCAGAGCTTTGTGAGGACTTAATGGAAGAAATTGCTTCTCTAAAGAAAAATGGCCAATCCATTTACCATAACCATACTGGGATCAATGAAATATACGAAGACCGGAATGTGATAAGACATATCCTATTAAACCTGCTTTCCAATGCCTGTAAATATTCTGCTGAAGAAAAGGACATCAAATTGTTGACCCTTGTCAGCGATCAACAGATTACAATTATGGTAGAAGACCAGGGAATGGGTATACCTGAAGCCGAACATAGCCAGGTTTTTACCAGTTTTTTTAGAGCTGGAAATACAGGGAATATTGATGGCACAGGTTTGGGCCTTAATATTGTAAAACGATACGTGGAATTATTAAATGGCACGATTTCCTTTGTCAGTAAACAGAACAAAGGCGCCACTTTTACAGTTGAATTTCCACGTAATTAGTATCGTTATGAACTCTCCCTCTGACTAAATAGGTGCCAGAAGTAGTTTATTCAGAATACCTTCTACTACTTCCGGAATATCCTTGATCGCTTTTTCCGGATTGTCTACATCGCCAATGCCGTAACCTCTCCAAATCACTTTATGGTTTTTGTGTTCAATCAGGTCAATGATCAAGGTTCCTTCTTTATATGGAACCTGTTCAATATTTGTGTCTACATAAACCGGAAACGGACTTGCATAACGATAATAAAAATAACGGCCATAGCGGTTACAGGCCACGCCGGGATAAACAAAGCCGGGGTGGTAAATATATGCCGGATAATCGTAAGTTCTTACTAGGTTTTTAATCTGGATCGTGTAACGGACCAGCAGATCGGGCCGATTTGTTTGAAGGGAAAGCCCGCGCTTTTCAAGGCTGGCGGTAACCTGGTCCTTGATCTTTTCATCGGCAATGTCGTTGTGATGGCGAGCAGTGTCTGCTGTTGGCAGCCAGGCAAATGTGCGGTATTTGTTGAGGCTCACTTTATCGCTTTGGATGGCATAATACTGGTAGCTGGAACAGCTTAGGAAGAAAATGCTCATTAGCAGAAAAAACAGATTTGAATTTTTCATAATAAAGGATTTAATGAATTATAAAATTAAAACGATCTTACCATGTGCATGATGCTGTGCCAGTTCCGTAACGGACGTCGGTGCGTCCGTATTTGTCAAACCTTACGGCTTTCATAGCTGTTTTATGATTTTCTTATAAAGTTATCGCTATCTGTTTAAAGCTCGTGTAACGGGGATCACCAATTAAAATGAGCTTGGTCAAAACTAAGTGCTGAAGCATTTGCTTCTTGATGACAAGGGTCAGCTTTATAAATGATCAGTGTCATTAATTTCTGATCACATATACGTATTTTAGTATACATTATTAATCAAAAAATTAACCTTTATCAAGATGTATGTCTGCCATCGTCACCCTGACTTTTAATCCTGCCCTTGATAAAAGCATATCAATAGCGGAATTATTACCAGATAAAAAGCTAAAGTGCTCTCCACCGGTTTGTGAACCGGGCGGGGGTGGTATCAATGTGGCAAGGGCTATAAAAAAGCTCGGAGGTGAAGCGAAAGCGGTGTATTTAGCTGGTGGGGATAACGGGAAAATGATAGAAGGATTAATGACAAAGGAAGCGATTGACAATCATGCTATACCCATAAAAAGACAGACCAGGGAAAACCTGGTGATAGCTGATAAGGCAAACCATAAGCAATACCTTTTTGATATGCCTGGGCCCTCGGTAAGCAGGCGCGAATGGGAAAAGTGTTTAAACTATATTGACCAAATTCCTGATGTGGCATATATCATTGTAAGCGGAAGCCTGCCGCCGGGTGTACCTCCTGGTATTTTTGAAACTATTGCTACAATCGCAGGAAATAAAAATGCAAAACTAATGGTGGATACCTCGGGTGAGGCATTGGAAGTTGCCGTAAAGGCCGGCGTTTATTTAATAAAACCGAATATAGGGGAATTAGCCTCGTTAGCCGGAAAGGATAAACTCGAGATAGAATCGATAGGCGATATAGCCAGGGAAGTGATCGAAAAGGGGAAATGCGAAATAGTTGTAGTTTCCATGGGACGCCTTGGTGCAATGCTGGTCACCAAAGATTTGGAAATAAGTGTCATTCCCCCTGATCTGGAGGTGAAAAGTACTGTTGGTGCGGGCGATAGCATGTTAGCGGGAATAGTATTGAGCTTAATTCAAAAAAAAAGCCTGGTAGATGCTGTCAAATATGGCGTCGCCTGTGGTGCGGCTGCTACTCTATGCGCTGGTACTGAATTATGCAAAAAAAACGATGCTGATTTAATATACAGTAAATTATTAGAAAAGGTATAATACTAATTCATAGTCTATATTTGTACTATAAATTTAATGTGATGAAATCACTGGCCCTTATTCCCTTCTTTTTATTGCTGACAGCCTGCAATGGCCATTCAGATTACTCCTCAGGCTTACAAGCACAGGTAGACAGCCTGCAAAACAAACTGAACAACAGCTATAAACCCGGATTGGGAGAGTTTATGAGCGGGATACAGGTACACCACGCCAAGTTATGGTTTGCCGGAATAAACAGCAACTGGAAATTGGCAGATTTTGAAATCAATGAAATCAAGGAATCAGTAGACGATATACAAAAGTTCAATACAGACAGGCCGGAAGTAAAGTCTATTGGGATGATCAACCTTGCAATTGAAGGCATCAGTGAGGCTATAAAGAAACAAGATGCACAATTGTTTAAACGTAATTTTGGAGTTTTAACCAATACCTGCAACAATTGCCACAACGCTACAGACCATGGGTTTAATGTGATTGTAATTCCAACAACACCTCCAGTTAGCAATCAACAATTTAAACCAGTTCCATAGAATCATTTATGGAATCAGCAGGAAAACAAAAGCCATTAGTGGAATTGGCAAAGCTATTTCTGAAACTGGGATGTATTGGTTTTGGAGGTCCGGCGGTTCATATCGCTATGATGGAAGAGGAAGTGGTCAGAAAGCGTAAGTGGCTAAGCAATGAGCAGTTCTTAGACCTTATTGGTGCTACCAATTTAATACCCGGTCCGAACTCTACAGAAATGACCATGCACATTGGCCAGGAAAGAGCTGGCTGGAAAGGACTGGTGGTCGCAGGCTTATGCTTTATTCTTCCAGCGGTTCTGATCACCGGAGGATTTGCCTACGCTTATCAGCTATATGGAAAGCTGCCAGAAGTGCAGCCCTTTTTGTATGGCGTTAAGCCAGCTATTATCTCTGTGGTTATTGCGATGATGATATCGCTAACACGCAAGGCCCTAAAATCATTTGAACTGGGTGTAATTGGGGTAACAGCTGTTTTGTTTGCCCTGTATGGCTTTAATGATGTTTGTATCCTGTTTGGTTTGGGCTTAATTGGTTTGTTGATACAGGTCGTAAAAGAGCGTAAAAATCGTTTAAATAGTATTTTCCCTCTTATCCTGTTACAAGTCTATTCCGGTTCTTCAGGAAGCTTTAATTGGAGGGTGTTTTGGATATTTCTGAAAATTGGAGCCATTCTTTATGGAAGTGGTTATGTGCTCTTTGCTTTTCTGGATACAGAGTTGGTGAAAACGGGTTTATTGAATAAACGAGAGCTAATAGATGCGATAGCAGTAGGGCAGTTTACTCCCGGACCGGTGTTTTCTTCAGCCACTTTTATCGGCTGGCAAATGGCTGGAATAGGAGGTGCCGTGGCTGCAACGATAGGTATCTTCCTTCCCTCTTTTATATTTGTTGCTTTTTTTAGCCCCTTAATTTTAAAGTTGAGGAAATCAAAAGTCCTGTCAGCCTTTTTAGATACAGTAAATATGGTATCTATCGCGCTGATTGTAACCGTATGCGTAGAAATGGGAAAAGCATCTATTGTAGATTGGAGAACCATCCTCATCGCAATTATAGGTTTTATCGTTACCCTTAAGTTTAAGCATCTTAACAGCGCATTTGTGATTATTGGAGGCGCAGGATTAGGTTATGTATTGAGCTTAATCTGAAAAATTCTTTAGGATCAATCATGTTTTCAATTCGGGAATAGAGAAATTGAAGTTTGCTTTGAAAAGCATGTAATTATTTAAAAATGTTCATTTGCTCGTTATAAATTGGGCTTTGTATGCCTAGAAAATTCAAAACACTATGAAAAACGTTGTTCTGAGACAATGTTTTATTGGGCTTGAGTTGTTTTGAACTGTCAGATAACCAAACTATAAAAGGAATCTCATATTGTTCTTTAGGTGCAATACTCATTGGTACTCCATGCATATATAGATTTTTTTCTCCCAAAGATTCTCCATGGTCTGAAACAAAAAGCATTGCACTATTATACTCTTTTAGTTCCTTTAAATTTTCAATTAATTGATGCAAAATATAATCCGTGTAAATTATGGTATTGTCATAAGCATTGATTAGATCCGTTTGAGAACAATTTCCCAGTTCAACGCTATTACATACCGGTTTAAAGACCTCAAATTGAAGCGGGTATTTCTTGCTGTATGTAGGTCCATGACTTGTACTTGTATGCAATACAATGAGTATCTTGTTTTTCTTACTGGCCAATATTTGTTCTTTTAGTCCAGACAAAAGAATTTCATCGAATTTACAGCCATCTCCTTTGCAATTTGGCATTAAAGCATCTGTATTTTGATAATTTTTTATATGAATTGGCGGTTCTCCCCAGTTTGTGGTTCTCCAAATGACTTCAACATTATTTCTATATAAATAATTGGGTAAAATCTCATATAATTCATCCGTACTTGTATGTTCTAAAATACATTTTACACCAGCGGTAGTGTAAGTGGCACAAGAGGTCGCATCAAAATGGAATAAATTAGGTGTTTTTGAAAGTAATGGATTTGTGTTTTTCTTGTAGCCATATAAAGAAAAATTTTGTCTCCTTGCTGATTCCCCTATAACCAAAACAATAACCGATTTCTTGTTGTCTTTTATGGTAGCATTTGGTAATAAAATTTCTTTTTCATTTTTTTGGTGTTTGTGAATATAAAAAAGTGACAAATTAACTGAATAAGACCATGGCATTGCAAGGCCACCTAAGGTCTTCGAATTTTTATCAATCCACAGCCAATTGCTTGCATTAACATAGACTAAGGTTAGAATAAATACAAGGGTAACTGAAGAGGTGATTAGAAATTTCTTCAATGTTACATTTGTTATCTTAGCCTTAACGATAAAAATAGCAGGAATAACCCCCAGTAGAATAGTGTATACTATTAGTTTTATAGAAAAGAAACTACTAGACTCAGCATAGTTGGTATTGAGTACATTACCAATCATACTTTCATCTATGATCACACCATAAGTATTAACAAAGTAAACTGCAATTGCATTGATTATAAAAAATAAGACCAATAAGGGTTTCCCAACAAAACGTGACAGAAAAAAAAACAAGTAAAAAACAAAAAAATTTGCAACCAGCATTATAATAATTAAACTTACAATGAGCGTAACGCCGGACAAACTTTTATAATCAACTTTATTAGCAACAAAGGTGAAAAATGGAAGATGAAAGAATAAAAAATTAAGAAAACTCATTAACAACGCGAAATGAGTTATTTTCCAATTATTTTTTAATATAGACATTAATAATTTTATATAGTGAAACGGCTAAACTAATCAATGATAAATAAAATATGATCAAATTTTCATTCATTATTTTGTTGATTAATGAAATGCAGCAAAACAGAAGAAATAAAACAAGAATTGGATAATATCTTTTATCCCCGATCCAAGCCCAAATTCTATACTTTTTGCTGATGAAAATACCTAAAAGTCCTGATATATACCCGATAATACCGCCAATAATAACATCAAGCGGATAATGTGCTCCAACACCTACTCTTGTAAATACAAGCATCAAGCCCGTGATGGTTATGAAAACAAACCATAAAATTTTATAGTTCAACTTTTGGGGCATAAATGCAAACAACAGAACTGTAAGGACTGTGAAAATTGTAATTGAGTGTCCGGAGGGTAAACTGTTGTTTCCAGTCAAGGTATTTCCGATGATCACAAAACTATTCTTATCAAATGATGCAGCAGGTCTTGGTACGGCAAATACATGCTTTAGAAGGCTGGAAAATATACATGACAGTATCGAAGCTGATATTAAAGACTCCCAGATTTTAGGAGCATACAGCATAAAAATGCTTAAGAATGATAAGAAAACTGCGCAGTCTCCAAGCTGGTTGAGGTTAAATAGCGTATTTGGGAATTGTGACAATTTTGAATTCAGAAAAAAGAAACAATTCTTTTGAATTTGAATGTATTTATCAATATGTAAAGCGTCTCTTTGATAAAGAAATACAACAATCGCAGTTAAAAAAAATATAGGTAAAAAAAATAAAGTTAGTTTCAGCTTCGAATAATTATTAACAACATTTGTATTCATTATGTTATTTGTTGAAAGATTTACTTTAATGTGTTTATATAACATAATGCCGATATTTTTTGCGCTTTAATTTGGTTGTTGAGTGATTTGACAAGATAAAAATATTTACTCATATATTTTACTGTTAAGCGGGAAATGGCATGATGAGAACGACGTGATTTTTGCTGATAGATGATCTAAGTCACTATTTGTTTTGCTCTTGCTCACCTATCAGGAATATCTTTGTCGTTAAATTTAGATTCAGGAATTATCTATAAATTTAACAATACCTATTATGACACCACAAAAAAGTTTAGGCATCTGGATGGATCATCTAAATGCACATATTATGGAATTTACAACTGATCCTATTGAAACAACTACAGTTGAGTCAAAATTCACTCACCTCGAAAAAGAAGGAGCCTTAAAAAGAGGTGAAAATTTGATGCACAGCAAAGAACAACATGAGGAAAATGATTACTATAGAGAGTTGGGGAAAATTATCAGAGACTATAATGATGTGCTTCTTTTTGGCCCCACTGATGCGAAGGTTGAACTGTATAATCTTTTAAGAAAAGATCATCGTTTCGCTGATATTGTCATAGAAATTAAACAGACAGATAAAATGACAGAGAACCAGCAGCATGCTTTTGTGAGGGACTACTTTTCAAAACGATTATTTTTGACCTAAAACCCAAAAAAAAGCATGCCTTATATATCTAGCTATGATAAATACTTTTCAAATTGATTATATTTTATGGACGAACAACTCCTCCCCATTCCAGAAAATGAACTTCAACGGCTGGTGAGTCTTTATAAGTCGGATATAGACCATCTGCGGCATGAACTGGATTTATATAGAGAAACCACCAGGAAAGTTGCTCACGATATTCGGGGACCACTATCCGGTATCATTGGTCTTTCCTCAATATTAGAAGAAGAAAAGCAGGGAAAGGTTTCAGATGAACTAAAAACATATATACAGATGATTCTGGAAAGCAGTCGTTCCTTAATCAATTTTTCTGAAGAACTGCTTGCAAAAAACGAGAATGAGTTAAACGGAACTAGATTTAATTTGATTCATTTTAAAGAAGAACTCTTAAAGTTGTACCAACCACAGGCTACTTGTAAATCTATTACGTTAAAAGTTATAGTATTAAATGGATTACAGGATGGTTTGTTTTCTAAAAATAAACTCATACATATTGCTGGTAACCTGATATGCAATGCCATTAAGTTTACTCCGAGTGGAGGGAGTGTTGATGTCATTCTGCAGCTCCAAAGCATACTCAACAAAACCACACTTAAAATTACAGTTTCTGATACAGGAAAGGGCTTGGATGATCATCAAATCAAAGGTATTTTGGCACTGCAAGGGATAACAAGCCCCGGCACAGAAGGTGAAACAGGCTATGGATATGGACTTACCATTATAAAAAATCTCATAGAAGAACTTAACGCCCACTTACAGGTTCATTCCGAAGAAGGACAAGGTACCACCTTTGATGTCATTGTTCCAGAAATGGAATGAGTTTTATTTATTATTGGTACCATTTCCTGGGTGGTCATTGTGGCTTGCCAGGTATTTCAATCTATCGTTAAATTTTTCTAGTAGTTCAATATATTTGACCATCCAATAATCTAGCTGGTTTTTTGCCTTGATGTTAAGAGTAGAGGGGGAATCCATGATATCCTGATTTTTTAGCTGATTTAATTCTATGGACTCATTTTGAGTAAACTCTTTTAAAAAATCATAATCAATAACATAGCCTATTTTATAAATAATATCAAGGCTTAAGTTTTTCATTTCAAACCAGTTATATAAAGTTCGGCGACTTATATTAAGCTGGCGGGAAATTTCGCTTATGCCCATTGGATGACGACGTATTGCATTTTCTATCATCTGCCCGTAGTGCAAATTTTCCTGTTCTAAAAAGTTTTGCTGTTCCTTTGTCCTGGATACAAATTTATGGTCATGATTATTGGTAAGGCTTTTCATGTTATTGCAAATCATTTAAAGAAAAGATGCCGGATTTTAGGGCTTCCTTTAGTCGTGGTTTTATTAATTAGATCGTTTGGTACTTATGATTATTTCAGCTTTATAATATCCGCTAATAATAACCTGTTGACGTACAAAATTCGAAGATCTAAAAAAAATAAATCGTGATTTGGGTCACAATAAATAGTGAGATTAATATCATTTTTCCTAATTCATGAGGGTAATATGATTTAGAATCAGATGGAATATGTTACTAAATCCTAAACTGCCGCCTGTATGTGAGATGCTTCTTTTACCATCGTTAGTTTTTCTGATTTTCCAATTGAGTGCAATTGCACCATCTTCAAGCTTTCCAAAAGTTGGCTGGTGGCTTAGCTTTACAACTGGGTCTGCTTCATTTAACTGAAATGCCACTTTACCTCCGGTAACTGCAATGGTGGCCTGGCAATATAGCATCAACACTTCATGCAACAATTATAGCTTCTACAGCGATGATTTTGACCAATAGGCTAATTGCATGGATATGCCAGAAAAGTGATTCCTTCAATAATCTGGTTAAAGGTCATGCTGTTGTATTGATAGAATCCGGTCAGATTAAATGGGATGCCATGAACGCAGTGAATCTGAGCAAGTCCGATCTGATGGAAAGTTTACGTCTGGAAACAAAAAATGAATCACTTAATGAAGTGGAAAAGGCCGTTATAGAAACCAATGGCCGGATTAGTTTTATTTTAAAAACTGAGTAATCAATAATGACAGTATTCGCATCAGAAATATGTGTGACGGTTTAAAGCTATGTATCAGTAACCTTCTACTGGGGGCGATCGCCCCTGAAGCATATCTGGATGGGGTCCTGTTGGGCTAAAGGTACCCTTTAGCCCAACAGGACCCCACTCAAACCCCAAACCAGCGTTCAGTGGGCACGGTTTCGGGGATGAAAATTGTAACCTTAATGAGCATTGAATAAGTCTTCCAATACCTCATTACGGTAATCGAAAATATTTTTTAATTTTTTCTTTACTATAAGACTGTGCATAATCTTACCTATAAAACCAAATGGTAATTCATAATCTACTGTATCTATCATCAACACGCCTTTCTGATTTGGGACAAATTCATGACGATGTCTCCATAACTTATAAGGCCCTTTTTTCTGAAAATCGATAAAGCTTTTTTGATAATCAACCTCTGTAATCTGGGTTTGCCATTTCAATGGAATACCTAGCAAAGGTTTAACGGAATAGTCGATGATCATTCCTTTATATATTTCTGAATCAGTTAGGTTACTCAGCACAACAAAGCCCATCTCTTTAGGGGTAATGCGGGAAAGATTGTGAGGTGAGGAAAAGAAGCTCCAGGCGCTGGCGATATCACAATATAATTGCTGTTCCCTTTTTAGTGTATACATCATTTTGTTTTTAGATCAGAACTGTCATTTTTTAGTAGTATCAAAACTCTATATTAATATAATTATATGCTAATTTTATATTTTTTAGTGTGTTATTATACTAATATTATCATCAAAATTTAGAATCCGTACTTGCGGTTAGCTGTAGGGCGTAGTATTGAAGATGCTTTTTGAGGCTGAGGCATTTAACCTGTCTGTTTGATGTTTCTGTCAAAATTTTGCTTTAAACTATAGTTGTTGAATAATATTTTTTGTGTAATGAAAAAATAGTAACCATTTATTGAGGTGGAATATTTACTATTGCAAAATGTTTTTGGTAGATTTATTTAACCTACCCATTTGTTTATTTAATAACCGGCTTTGATATAACTGTTTCTACAAACCATGAGGATATATAATGAACTTTCTGATCTGGAGCTGATTGAGCTTTTAAAGGCAAAAGATCAGGGGGCTTTTGCTGAAATTTACAGCCGCTACTGGAATAAATTGATGGCCATTGCTTATAACCATACCAAAGATAAATCTGCTGCTCAGGAAATTGTTCAGGAACTTTTTATAGGGTTATGGAATAGGAGAGATCAGCTGGAGATTCTGAATATTGGGAACTACCTGGCTACAGCAATTAAATTCTCTATCTATAAACAAATAGATAAAGAAAAAAGGCGCCGGGAAGTAGAAAATAATGGAACCGGGTTTTACAATTATTCTGAAGACGAAGAAAAGATAGAGGCTAAATTTTTGCAGGAATATATTAACGGACTTGTAGAGCAATTACCTGAAAAATGCCGTTTGGTTTTTAATTACAGCAGGGTTCAGGGCTTAAGTATTCCTGAAATTGCCAATGAAATGAATATTTCTGAAAAAACTGTTGAAGGGCATTTGACCAAAGGCCTTAAGACTATAAAGAGCAATTTAAAAGATTCAGGAATACTCAGCCTTTTGGTTACGGAAGCTATACATGAGTTTTTAAAATAACACTTATGAAATTTTTCAAACCTTTTGCTCTTTTTTTTGGCTTTTTATCTTTAACAGGTTGTGTCGGTTCAAAATTCTGAGCGGGAAAATTCTTTTTATGAGTTAATTTCAAGCTTATATCCTTTGCCGCGAATAACAACAATGTTGATGTTCGGATCGAATTCCAGTTTTTTTCTAAGTTTTGATATGAACATGTCCAGACTGCGGCCCACAATAACACCTTCATCTTCCCATATCTCTTTTTGCAGCCGGCTTCTCTCTATGATCTGATTGGGTGAGGATGCAAAAATGAGCAACACACGGGTTTCCGTTCCGGTTAAGTCTATTGTTTTTCCACGTATGGTGAGTTTCCGGTTCTTTGCATCGAACAACACCGATCCCAAATTGAACATTCTGGTATTCTGACCCTCAGATAAAACTCTTCGCGGCTTAACAGATTTAAAAAAGATAAAACCAACAAGTGCTAAAAATGGCAGGCTACCCAGAAGATATCCGTTTTTTGCAATATTTATTCCTGTCGGTTTGAATTTAATGTTGATCATGTAACATGCTCTGGGTTGGTTTCTTCCTATGCAGGCAATAATATCATCTTTCTTATTTTTAGAGATCACGTACCCATAGGCTACACTAGAGTTGCCACAGTTCAGAACATTAACGATATAATCACCTGCAAAGGGGGCTTTGGCCAATAAACGCCGGGTGGTATTTACCAGAGAGTCTGGTCGAAAAGTAAGGTCCTTCTCAAACCTGATCTGGTATTCATTTTCAGCGATCTTTTTTACTGGAAGTACGCGAGATGTACTGTCGCCCGACTGCAGAAGGATTTCATGTCCGATCCGGCGGAGTAACACTTCTTTTTTTGCGAAATCAAAGTCGTCACGGTCTGCCATAGTGAAAGCCAGGCAGACTACAGAGATAAACGAGAATACGATGATCAAAACGTAAAGGTACTTGCGTTTCCCGGGCAGGAGGTTTCTGCTATCAAGCATAATGTCAGGGTTTTATCTGCAAAGTTTACATTTTTTATTGGTTTTAATATATCATTAATTCTTTTTTTTTGGTTTTTTCGGCTTAGGATCAGGAAGTTCATTAACTGTGACCTTTACCAGGCGGGAAATCCAGTCGTGATCTTCCAATTCTTCCTGTATTAAAAAGTACGATTTCGCTCCTGGAAAGGGTGATGCTAAGTTCGGTTTTCCGATAAATACCAGGCCCGCTTCCGTGGGTTTAATCAGTAACCGATTGTCACAAACTAAAGCAAAGATCCGGACTCCGGCATAAAGGCCATATTCGCCGAACATTTTTTTATAGGTGATTCCTGCAGGGTGATGTATCTGGTCGATGATATAGTCTACGTATTTTTGATCAGTTGCCATGATGATGTTACAATGTTTTTAAAACCTCAATAAAACGGTCAATTTCATTTTCTGTATTATAGTAGTGCGGAGAAACGCGAACAACCCACTCAATATCTTTTTCAGCGAAATCTATTACGGCTGATACTTTAGTCATGATATAAATATTGATGCCGCTCCTGGAAAAATGGTTCTTTGTTTTTTCAGGAGTGTGTCCGGTTAGGCTAAAAGTTATGATGTTACAGCGTTGTTTTCCGCGGTCCTGAACCGTTACGAAACTTATTTCTGCCAGTGCATTTACCAGTCTGGAGAAGAGCAATGCATTTCTGTCAATAATAGCCTCTATGCCGATATTTAACAAATACTTCAGTGCTTCTTTGCTTCCCATCATTAAGGCATAAGAAGTTTCCCAGTCCTCAAACCTTTTTGCATCAGCTCTGGCGATGTATTTGTTTTCCTCTTGCCATTCCGCGCCTTGCAGATCTATAAACAATGGTTCCAATCCAGCAGCAAGTGCTTTGTCTGAAACGTATAAGAGACCAGCTCCACGTGGACCTCGAAGAAACTTTCGAAATGTTCCGCTGATAAAGTCGGCGCCTGTAGCAGGTGCATCTACATCGATCTGGCCTAATGACTGACAGGCGTCCAGGAGGTAAAGCGTATCGTATTTTTTTACAATTTTTCCTATTGCCTCAACCGGTTGTACTAATCCGGAACTGGTGGGCACATGTGAAACAGAAACCAATTTTGGCTTGTACAGTAAAATTTTGTCTTCCAGATCTTCCAGATCAATTTCCCCGCTTTCGGCATTTTTTACTTGAATTATTTCTATCCCGAGTCTCTTCTGCAGTGAAATGAAGGCAATAAAATTGGATGGGTAATCATTTTCGGTAAGCAAAACGACATCTCCCTGCTTGAGCGGCACGGCAGATAATGCCCGGTTGTAACTGTCCGTGGCATTGGTTGTAAATGCAATATTATTCTTTTTGCAATGCAGTAATTGTGCTGCGTAATCGTAAAAGGTGTCTAATTCTTCTCGCTTTTTGTCGGCCAACTCATAACCACCTGTAAGTTCTTCTTCACTGATATAATCACGAATAGCCGTGGTGACTTGTATAGGACACAGAGCAGCGCCTGCATTATTTAAATGTACCAGATTGTTTGTGCCTGGTGTATCTTTACGAATTTGGTTTATATCCATTTGCATATTTTAACTTCGTTATTTATGTAGTTTTTTGCCTTTTAAAATTATCCTCAGTTATCAAACAAATTTGTAATCTAAGTTAATTGTCTAAAAGGACATATTTTACACAATTCAAACCAAGTTATTAAAAGGGTGGGGGATAAGAAGCCATTAATCCTATTCATTTTAATAAATTAAGGCCAACGATTCTTGTAGCCTTTTCAACGATTGCTTTGTCCAATTCACAGAATAGGAACTGTCACTTTCTGCTGTAGTGTATAGATTTAGATCATTAAACAAAAACAACCCTAAAATTAAAATAACATGGAAATTCAACAAACTCCGGAAAACGCATTATCTCACTCTACTGTAACCGCTATTATAAATGCACCAATAGAAAAGGTAAACATTGCTGACTGGCTTTTAAATTTGCCTGATGCAGAATACCAGCGCTGCTCAACCCAACATATTGGCGCTGCGATAAGTAGTACCTTCGATGGCCAGCCCGTATCGCTAAATGTAGAGACTATTGGAGATGCATTGATGGTTCAGCATTACGTTGCTGATGTGCACCGCCCTGATTATTGCCGCATGCTGTCTATTTCTGATTCAATTACCAAAGGTGGCCGTACCAAGGTTCAGGTTTTATGGGAGCTGAAAGCAACTAAGATTGATGACAATACTTCCCTTTATACCAACGAGATCCATGCAACAGCTACTCCGGAAATGTTCGAATACCTCAAAGAGCACGGCGTTAATCTCAAAGATGCCGCTGCTGCAAGGCAGGCTGCCTCTGATGCGCACAACCACGAGGAAACACCTAATTTTGCGAAAAGCATTGAAAATAAAGCATTGACCGGTAAATATAACCAACCGTTCTGATACCAATTTGTTACTGATTAGGCGCGAGCTGATCGCGCTTAATTTTCCATAGATGGTAGAGAAATCTAATGTTAAATACGATCAGGGTTCGTAAAATTCGCCGAAATGCAAGAGAATTCCCGATGGGTCATGCAGAAAACATTCCCGTCCCCAACTTTCTACACGGATTGGTATCAGTTTAACATCCTGATATTTTTTGGTTAGTTCCAAAGAAACCAATTCATCCCAGATATAATTTACATTTTCAACCTGGAAAAATATCATGGTATTATCAATCCAGTCCTTTACATACGCGTTCTGTAAATAAAAGCCTAGTTCTCCCCATTGGAATAGTGACAGTGCAGGACTTAAAACCGTTTCGTTGAATCCAATATCCCGATAAAAATTCCTCGACTGTTCAAAATTTTTGGCACCAATAAATGGTCTGACAGAAATTGCATTTTGTTTCATCTATAATAATTTAAATGTGTCATGTATTTTAAACTTAAATTAAGACATTTTTCCTTAATGTTCTGTTTGCAGATATTCTGCTTTTTTCCGGATGAGTTCAAGGGTTGAACCCCAATATAGTTCCAGATGTTTGCGGATTACCTGATCAGGGAAATTGCTGATCGTAAAGTCTAGTCTGGTTTTATGATCTTCTGGTATTAGGTTAAATTCAAGAATACAGTAACTTTCTGCTATGTCGGGTAAATTGGAGAGGGAGCTTAAAAAGCTATAACTGAGTTTTGTATCTGGGTCAAAGGCCAGGATTTTACCGGAGTTACTGAACGGAATGCCATGCAGGTCTCCGCTCATGATTAGGGGGGTGCCAACTTTCCAGTCCGTTTGTATTTCAACGGGGGTATCGTGTGTCCATTGCTGGATGAGCGCAGGCGTAGTAAGAGTGTCCCAAACCGCCCGTGTTGTGGCATTTATCAGGACGGTTTTTCGTATGATTTCCATGGTGACAATATCTGTTTTTTGATCAATAATCCACCAAGAGCCAAAATTTTTTTACATCTCCAAAAAAGGTCCGGGCTAAAGTCCGGACCTTCCTTAAAAAAGTATCTAATATTTACCAGAGTTGTTCAGGAGCTTCCCCGTTTTGTATTTTGGCAACATTCCCTAATAAAAGTTTCTGTTTATCCTTGCCTTTTATGAAGATATCATTACTGGCTTTCGTCATCATATCTGCTGCCTCCTGTTTTCGGCCACACTTTAAAAGTAAACCAGCATATACGGCTTCATTAGAGAAATGGGGGAAATATCCTTCTGCCAACTTCACCCATTCAATAGCTTGAACCAACATTTTAGGATCATTTACAGTAGCATATATAGCCTGTGCAACATCCCGTAATTTATAAGATAATTCGAGCATTCTAGGCTTTGCCATTACCCTTTGCATAGAAGCCCAACCTTCTACTTTAGTAGAGTCTTCCTTACCAGTGATATAAGGTTCTCTTTTTTTCTGATATTCCTCTTTATCAGCAGCTATCTTGCCGGGAATATCCAATTTCATTAAACCATTGTTTACATAGTCTAAAGCCGCAGGCACCAACATTTTTGCATTTTTTGTTCCCTTATAATAATTCATCACCAGTCCTTTTAGGGTCACATCTATTTCATCCCGCTTTGTTAACTCCATTAACTTCTTTTTAGAGGCCAACATAACAGGGAGCATTTGTTCCTTATTATTTTTAATGATATCGGTTGTAAAATACTGTTGCATACCGGCATCCATTAAACTTAAGGCATAACCTTCTCTTTTTCCAAGGAGCCCGTCAATCTCTTTAGGATGTTCGATCACATAATTATAAAACTTTCCACCAGGTACAAAAGTCATGTTGGGATCAAAAGCAAATATGGCGGTCAAAAATTCCTTATTAGAAAGATCCTCTTTTCCTAGCAATGGAAAGGCTTGCTCCAATATGTCACCATTAGGCGCTTTAACAACAGCTCTTTTTTTCAGATACCCTATCAAAAATGCTTTGTCTCTTTTCCCGCCACTATACTCGTCATCCCATGCTGCCAAAGGCTTCGGATCATGTTTTTCTTTAATGGCTATAGCAGCTTCGTTTAAGAATATTTTTGCCGGATTATAACTTCCAGAACGATAAACCAATACCCCATCTCCATTTACAAACAAGTAAGTGGGATACGATTTTACACCAAATTGCTTTGCAATCGCTATGCCTTCTCCTTTTTCTGCATCTATTTTATAGTTTACAAAGTTTGGATTAAAAACATCCCCAACTTCCTTTAACGGAAAAACTTCGGCTGCCATTTGTTTACATGGGCCACACCAACTGGTATATACATCAATAAACACCAGTTTATCCTCAGCTTTGGCTTTTGCCAATACTTCCTTCCAGGTACCGTGATCAAAATTAATTCCCTGAGCATATAAAGCACCCGTTAACAACAAGAGGTAGCTTAATAAAAAATATCTTTTCATTGTGTTTCTTTAAATATTTATTTAATGATTATTTACCAAAAAGCGTTTTCAGCTTTTCATCAATCTCTTCACCGTCTCCCACATACCGGGCGATGATTTTCCCTTCTTTATCCAATAAAATCTTTGTAGGAAAAGCGGTTATACCATATGCCTTTACCGCATTAAAAGTTTCAATCCCTTCATTGTTCAGAACCTGGAGCCAGTCTATTCCATCCTGCTGAATTGCTTCTTTCCAAACTTTCTGGTTATCTTCGAGTTTGTCACGTTGTTCATGTGCAATACCTAAGATTTCAAACCCATCAGCTTTATATTTAGCGTATAATTTTTTCAGATGTGGATGTGATGCCCGGCATGGTCCACACCAGCTTCCCCAGAAATCAAGCAGCACATATTTACCTTTTAAGGTTTCCAGATTAACATCATTTCCATTAATGTCCTTTTTCTGAAGCGGAATCGCCTGCTTACCTATTGCCGTTGCTTCCATGCTTTTAATCTTACCTGAAATCACCTGAGCAAATGAGCTATTTTTATGTGTATTCCCAAGTTTAGCATAAGTTGCTTTCAATGCTTCAAAGCTTAAGGAATTTTGCATCCCTGAAAGAAAATACATACTGACTAAAGAATTGGGATATTTCTTAATAAAATCAAGTTGCAGTTTTTCCGTTTGAGCGGCATTTTCCTCCCGTAATTTATAAGCTTGCTTAAAAACTACAGAATCATCCCCTGGCTTAAAGTTATCATATGCTTTTTTTAAGGTTGTCCAGCTTTGATGCGTCAGTTCATTAAGCTTTGGTTTAACAACTGCCCAATCCCTATTTGCCGATCCACCTTCTACTTTCGCCATATACAACATGTCCGCATCTCCATTCACTTTTATCTCTTCATTGGTTAGAAAGAAATTAAGCGATGGCCCCGGTATAAATCTCTTATTGCTCATTATAGCTGTTGCAGGGTTCCTGCGTACACCAAAACTGGCCATCACAGGTTCAGCGACCTTACCTTTAAACACCATCCAACCATTCTCCATAGTATAAGTGGTATCTATCACATATTTACCGTCACCAGCGTAAGCAATATATGGCGTGTAATTTTTAAAATTGCTTATTTTCACTTTTAGCGTATATCCATCCTGAGCATAACTACTCAGCAGGCTAAACACGAGACTCAGTATTAGAAAATATCGTTTCATTTCTTTGAATTGAGATTAAAAATGTGGTAATTTTTACTTGATCAATCTGGCTAGTTCCTTCTCTAAGTCTTCACCACGAAGGTTTTTAGCGATGATGATTCCATCAGGACCAACAAGAAAGTTCTGAGGAACGGCTTTCACGTCATAGTCTGCCGCTACTGCATTCTTCCATCCTTTTAAATCACTCACATGTATCCATGGCAAACCATCAGCTTCTATGGCTTTTAACCAAGCCTCCTTTTTGTCATCCAGAGAAACTGCAATGATCTCAAAGTTTTTGTCTTTAAACTTTTGATAGGCTTTTACCACATTCGGATTTTCCTGTCTGCAGGGGCCACACCAGCTGGCCCAAAAATCAATCAGTACATACTTACCTTTTAATGAAGACAAAGAGATAGGCTGACCTTCAGTATTGTTCTGAACAAAATTTCTTGCAGGTTGACCTACATCTATTTTTTTTGCGGCCTTTAATCGTGCGGCGAGGTCTTTTCCTTTTACAGAATTTCGTATACGTGGACTTAGTGCGCTAAATAACGGCTCAAACTTTTTCGGATTGATTACTCCGCTTCTACCGCTAATCAAATCGAGACTTACATACGAATCGGGATGCTTATGAATAAAGTCGTCCTCTACTTTAGTCATTTCTACCCGTATAGCCTGCAGCTGGGGAAATAGTTCATCTCTGGCTTTATCATTCTTTTCTTTAAAGTACTGCCCCATTTTTTCGCTAAGTGGCTTCATCTTGTCCTGAAGTGGTTTTAACTGCGATTTTAACACTAAATAATCGGCTTGTGCTTCACCACCTTTAATCAAAGCAGTTTTAATATTTGCTCCGTTAAGACTAAAGCTTTTATTCTCCAGAAAGAACTCCTGCTCATCCATAGCCATCATTTTTTCCATGGTCATCGGTCCCTTATCTTCTTTCAGATCTTTCAAAGTAATTTTTGCTTTTACAGCATCGTTTACCTGGCCTTTTAACAAAAAGCTTCCATTTCTGATAATAGCAGAATCCTTGACAGCTTTGTCACCTGCACTATAATTGAGCATTACTTTTTGTCCATCTTTTGCTCCGCTGATGTTTCCTTTGATAGAAAATCCCTGCTGTGCGCTTGCAGAAAAGGCCAACAGGCCAATTGCTGCAGTAACTAATGTTTTTAACATATTTACTTACTTTATTTATGAATAATCTTGATAGTTTAATGATTAAGGATTGTTTTGCATTCCCGGATTTTCATTGATGATTTTCTGAGGGAAACGCAGTAAAAATCTTTCTGGTCTGAAAGTGAAGGTTGTGGTGCTACCAGTTGCTGAATATAGGGTATGGGTAAAAGTTTTAGTACCAAAAAGCGGATCAACTGAAAGCCTTCTCATGTCAAACCAACGATAACCCATCATAGCAAATTCTCGGATGCGCTCATCAATGATAAATTTAAGCAGTGGCAGCTGTTGTCCAGCCACAGCGGTAGGAACATCAGAGCTGGTTCCCGGCAATCTCTTTTTACGCAAAGCTTCCACATCTGCTTTAGCACCAGCAAGATCGTTTGTCCTGGCCTTGCACTCTGCCCTAAGCAGATACAAATCAGGTACAACCACACCAAATTGAATGGTCCCCGGACCAATTCGCCTTAACAGGCCAGTTTGGTAGGTGGGGCCGGCATATGCACTTGTTGAGTAAAATTTCAAACGCAAATCCAGGGGATCGTAC
>Ga0182008_10000315_pt1 | contig 38030 bp, 28 predicted proteins | sample Sormic07211129_1_FD_120482 | JGI IMG/M metagenome (GOLD analysis project Ga0182008, IMG submission 120482) | Rhizosphere microbial communities from Sorghum bicolor, Mead, Nebraska, USA - 072115-129_1 metaG | ecosystem: Host-associated > Plants > Roots > Rhizosphere | place: USA: Nebraska...
AGTGCAATCGGGTTTTTGCAACTATTAACGGTTGACAGGCCTGATGCCAATAAACGGTAGATGGAATTGAAATTTGTCAACTTTTTAGCGTTTTGGCTATTAAAGTTGACAAATTAATATACTATTTAAAACGCGAGTCTGTGGTAAGAAGACCCTGTCTTATTTAAATCATTTAAAACTTTTTATTCTTGCCCCACATGAGGTAGATAACCGAACCCAGAAAGGGTGCCAATAAGATAATGATAAACCACAATATCTTTACGCTGAAACCCATCGTACTATTTCTGGAGATATGATAAAGGGCGATCAGAATTAAGGCCAGCCATAAAACGGCAGGTATAATCACGAACAGCGCTACCTGGTTGCTATTGATTTCTGCTAATAACATTTAAAAAGATTTTAACTACTTAAGCTTCAACAATCCGCTCGCCAATTTGTTGGCGCCACATGGCCTGATACAATCCATTTTGTGCGATTAGTTCTTCGTGAATGCCCTGCTCAATAATATGCCCCTTTTCTAACACGTAAATTTTATCAGCATGTTTGATGGTTGATAAACGGTGCGCAATTAAAATGGTAATGTGATCCGTTAAATTGGACACCGATCGGATGGTTTTGGTAATTTCTTCCTCGGTAATCGAATCTAACGAAGATGTCGCTTCATCAAATACAAGGATATCGGGCTGGCGTAGCAATGCACGGGCTATAGATAAACGCTGTTTCTCACCTCCTGAAACCTTTACCCCACCTTCGCCAATTAACGAATCTAAACCTTTATCAGCACGGGCCAGTAAGGTTTGGCAAGCTGCCTGATTTAATACTTTATAACATTCCTCATCTGTTGCTGTAGGATTTACAAATAAGAGGTTTTCTCTAATCGTACCCGAGAATAACTGCGTATCTTGCGTTACAAAACCGATTTTCTCACGTAAGGCATCAAGATCAATATCGTTACTCGGAATCCCATTATATAAAATTTCACCCGCTTTTGCCGGATACAAACCCACTAATAGTTTCACAAGGGTACTTTTTCCAGAACCCGAAGGGCCAACAAATGCGATGGTTTGGCCGTGATGGGTTTTAAAGGAAATATTTTCTAAAGCATTTCTATTGGCCGTCAGGTGTTTGAAACCAACCTTATCAAAGGTGAGCTCTTTAATTTTTGCGATCGAAGTTGGGTTTTCAGGTTTTTTGTCGATCGGAGTGCTTAAGATCTTTTTAAAGTTGCCTAACGAAACCTCAGCCTCACGCCAGGTTAAAATCACGTTGCCAAGTTCCTGGAGCGGACCAAAAAGGAAAAAAGAGTAAAAAAGGAATGAAAAGTATTGTCCGGCAGAAATGGTATTGTCGAAAATAAGCAAGAGCAGCACCAGCACCATTGTACTCCGCACCAGATTTACGGTAGTACCCTGAACAAAACTCATACTCCGTACATATTTCACTTTTTTAAGCTCCAAACCAAGAATTTTATAGGTGGTTTTGTTTAGTCTTTCAATTTCCTGATCGGCCAGACCTAAACTTTTAACCAGTTCGATATTTCTTAACGATTCTGTTGTAGAGCCTGCCAGAGCAGTAGTTTCACCAACTATAGCACGTTGTATGGTCTTGATTTTACGGCTTAAAAACCAGCTTACAAAACTGATGATCGGAATAGCTGAAAAATAAACCAGCGTAACTTTATAGCTTACCGAAACCGAATACACGATAACGAAGATCATTCCGATTAAACTTACAAAAAGAATACTGATAAAGGAGGTGATAAATTTCTCAGAATCTAAGCGTACTTTTTGTAAAATACCTAAAGTTTCGCCGCTGCGCTGATCTTCGAAAACCTGATAAGGTAATTTGAGCGAATGCTGCAGGCCATCAGCATACATTTTTGCCCCAACTTTCTGTACAATCACACTGGTGAAGTAATCCTGAAAATTTTTAGCAATACGGGAAACCATGGCTGCACCAATAGCAAGGCCAATTAAACCCAGCGAACCCCAAAGGTACTGGCTGTAGGTGAGTGTATCTTTTTTATTGATAAAGCGGTCTAATATGCGACCGGTAATGTATGGATCCAAAAGTGAAAAGCCGATATTGAAACCTGCAAGCAATAACGCCAGAACCACAATCCACTTGTGGTGTTTCAGGTAATCTAATAATAATCCCATTAAAGTTTTGTTGTTTTAATACAAACATAAAAAAAGGGAGCGGATAAAAATCCATTCCCTCTTTTTATGACTTTAAGCTAAGATAATTAGCTAATATTTATTAAAATCCATAACGCAAACCGATTTGCGCCTGCCAAGGATTTCCGGTTGGTGTTACCACACCAGTATTGTTTACCCGGTAGTTGTAATTAGAAGTTGCAGTATCAAAGCCAGTAACAGCATACAAAGCCTGCGTGCCTAAAGTTTCTGTAGTACCCCAGGTTTTCTTAAACAAATTGGCTACGTTAAACAAATCGCCAGAAATTTCAATGCTTTGTTTTTTACCACGTCCGAATTTAAGCTGATAAGCTAGTCTTAAATCAATTGTGCCATAGAAACCATTGATACCACCATTACGTTCCGCAAATGTACCTTCGTACCTGGTGATATAATCTTTCAAGCTCTGGCTTGCGGCACCGTTATCCAATAAGGTTTGTAAAGCAGTTCTAAGCGCGGCTGGTACATTGGTGTTTGATCTGTCGAAGATGTAGGCTAAATCATTTGTGGCCACAAAATCGCCATTGGTATTTCCGCCAGATAGTAAACTATATCTGGTACCACCAATGCCCGAATAACGAATTCCAGCTTTGATACCGTAAAATGATGGTAATGTTCCGTAAACGACTACTTTGTTTCTAAATTGACCGTTTGAGTAGGTCATTCTGCTTAAATCGCGTGGGTCATCAACAACTGGTAAAGATAAAGTTGCTGAGTTAGCTACGTTACCATTATATGAGGTGTTGTCTTTGGTATCATTCCAGGTAAAACTAGCCGAAATTTCTCCGTCTTTAAAGTATCTCCATGTACCATCAATCACAACCGCAAATTGATTTACCTTACCTTTGCTGTTCATTTCCAATACCCTGCCAAACTGATTGGTTAAACGACCCCTTTTCCAATCGGTAGTTCCATTGCCAGGAATGATACTGTTTGCAGGCACATAAACTCCTCTGTTTCCCTCGTTCGATAACCTGAAGAAAGGATCGGCAACCATATTTCTGTCTACATACATATAGTTATGACGTGCTAACGTGGCATAACCAGTAATACCTATCCTTATTCTATCATTTATCAATTTGTTATATGATAAGTTCGCTTTATACACTACTGGTATTTTGGCATCATCGGCATAAGTATTGATGGTAGGAATTTGAAGAGCTGGTAGGGTTGGTGCTGAAGCAGTTCCATTTCTATAGCCGATAAAGTTAGGGGTAGGCACACCTGTACCGGTAACATCAACCGTGGCAAAATGTTTACCATCAAATGTTAAGTTGTTAATGGTTACATAATTGTTCACATCTGATCCAAAAATTCCGGCGCCTAAACGAACGTAATCGGTATGTTTTTCGTTGATGTCCCAATTAAACTGGATGCGGGGCTGAATTAGAAACTGTTTTAATTTATGATCTGTTCTTACACCAATGGCATCAAAGAGTTGCTGATTTAATGGTGATGTTGGGTACTTGCTATAATCTAAACGTAAACCACCAGTAAAGTCTAAACCTTTACCTAGCTTGGTTTGCATTTGGCCGTAAATTGCAGTATTCCACAACTTGCCTATAACTGTTGGGTCAGCAACTAAAGGAACCTCTCTGTAATAACTGATTGGTGTTAAATTATCGAAGTTCTGTAGCGCAGTTGCATCGGTTGCTCCCGTGCCTGATCTGTTAAAAGTAAAACGACCATTTACTTCACTTCCATACAATGATTTTGCATGTGTGTACATGATATCTACACCAAAAGTGTATTTAATTTTATCCGTATTATAGTAAAAATTATCTACCAATTGCAACACATTATTGGTAAAACTTTCCTGCCCGAAGCGGTGACCGCCAATTTGAACAGCTGTTAATAAACTGCCGTTTGGCGTAGTAGATTGTAAGTTAGATACTACTGCTCTTGGTATCGCAAAACCTAATTCATCATTTTGTGTACTGGCCTGGTAGGTGTACAAATGCTGCAACTTTAATTCATTGGTAACTTTGCTGCTAATTGTGGAGCGTAAGGTAGCCAATAAACTATTATCCACGTTTTTATCGTTACCATAACTTTCGTAAAAGTTGATGGCCGTATTGTCAGCTAATCCCAACGGATTTCTGTCATTGGTATAGTTGTCTCTAACCGTTAATAAATTTTTATCATCAATCTGCCAGTCTAAACGAAGGAAACCGGCATCGGTGCCTCTCTTTTTAGGGAAAGAACCAAATTGCGGCGTATTGGCTACGCCATATTTTGATCTGGCAACAGCTAAGAAATTATTTAACGTGGCATTTGTAATGTTGAAACGCGCTACATCCGCATCCGAGTTAATATCAGCAATAATTAATGGGCGAGAATCTCTTTGATGATCCCAGGCTGCAAAATAATGTAATTTATCTTTAATGATCGGACCGCCCAAGGTAAAACCATACTGATAAGTTGAAAAATCGTTAGTTCTTCTGTTTCCTCTGATGTCATACTTACTCGCAAGGAAATCAGCACGGTTATAAGCAAAGGCACTACCTGTAATTTCGTTCGTTCCTGATTTTGTTACCGCACTGATGGTACCACCACCTGAACGGCCTAAACTTACATCGTACTGATTGGTTACCACTTTAAACTCACGTACACTTTCAATCGATATAGAGTACGGCGCACCACTACGGCTGGTTGTACTCCCTGCTGAAGTTGGATTTTTCGCTGTCATACCATCAATGGTGAAGTTGGTTGAAGAACCCAACTGACCTGAAATTCCACCCGGACCTGCTAAAGGAGACAAATCTGTTAAACTGGAAAAGTTACGGCCGTTTACGGGTAACAAGTTCATTGTTTTGGATGAAATTTCTGTTGAAGCACCAAATTGCTGCACTTTGTTTTTTAGTGCCGATCCATTAACAGTGATGCCGTCAAGCATTTGCGCATCTTCCTGCATATTAACCGCTACAATTACAGCATCGCCCTGGTTAAGCATATATCCTGTTCTGTTTTGTTCAGCATAGCCAATGTAAGTTGCTTTAATGGTGTAAGGCCCACCTAAAGGAAGTTCTTTGAAAGTATATTCTCCCTTAGCATTTGTTAATGTTCTGGTGGTAAAACCAGTAGAGTTGTTTTTAATCTGAACAGAAACACCTGGAATAGGCTTCTTTTGATTATCCGTTACAATTCCGGAGATGGATGCCTGAGTAGTCTGTGCCATAGCCGAATTACCGGCATAACATAAAAACAGCATCACTGCAATAAGTAAATTTTTCATCATCATTTGTTTTTTAGCGACTATGAAACTTTCCAGAGCACGTTATTTTTTACCGCTCAGGCTAGTTTCATCATGATAGTTTCTGGTTTTTTTTATGATGACAAAGATGTTGCTACAGTGTTAAGCCGAGTTGGATTCTAGGTTATGAAATGGTTTAGGATTATAGCGGTTTTTGGTTTATTGTTAAGCTAATGTTAATGACGCTCCTTTAACAAGTAGTTTAGATCTATCGATGGAGTATTGTCAGAAATTTTATAAAAAAAAACGGGCGATAAATAAATATCGTCCGTCCTCATTTTATGCTTTAACAGTCAATTAACCGATTTAAACAATTAACCAGTTAATCTCCAAACTCTATTTCTTTTCAGCAGTATATTTATCGCTGAATTTTTTATCCAGTTGTTTGTGCAGGTTGTCAAGATTGATATCACGACCTTGAATAAAAGCCTGTTCAACTTTATTCGTGCGCATATCCAATGCATCGCCAGCGGAGATAAAGAAAGTAGCGTCTTTGCCAGTTTCTATACTGCCCGTTGTTTTGTCGATACCCATGGCTTTAGCTGCATTTAAGGTAATGGTTGATAAAGCTTTTTCTTTGTCTAAACCCCATGCCGTAACGGTACCCGCCATAAAAGGCAGATTGCGCTGTTGCCAATAACCATCAATACTCAATACTACATTTAAGCCCGCATTGGCCAGTATTGCAGCATTTTTGTAAGGCATGTTAACATCATCATCGTTATTGTTCGGCAGGGCATGTGGTTGCTTAACCACTAAAGTGATGTTGTTTTCTTTTAAGAAATCGATGATCAGATAGGCCTCATCCGCACCCGTAATTACCGGATTAATGCCGAATTTTTTGGCAAAATTAACTGCTGCAATGATATCTTTCTGACTTTCGGCAGCAATAAATAATTTTTCGTTTCCTGCAAATACTTTTTTCATCGCTTCGAAACGGGTATTAATGACCTCTGGTTTGCCCATTTCGGAATAGGCTTTTGCTTCTGAAAAAAACGAAGTTAACTGCGCAATGGCGGCCTGTGTTCTTTCTGCCAAAATTTCTGGCGACTGTTGCTGACGGCCAAAACCTCCTCTAAAACGCGGTGTAACGGGCCAGGTCATGTGCATGGCATCGTCAGTTTTAAGTGCTGCATCTTCCCAGTTCCAGGCATCAAGCTGAACTACTGATGAACTGCCCGAAACGGTTCCACCCTGTGGTGTTGGCTGTGCCATTAAAATGCCATTGCTGCGTAAAGTTGCCGGAACTTTCGAATCGGTGTTATAAGCGACGATAGAACGGATGTGCGAATTAAAATCACCAATCTCCTGAAAATCCAAGGTTGCTTTTACGGCTTCAATTTCTGTTAATCCTAAATTGGTCGTGGCAGCAATAAAACCTGGATAAATATGTTTTCCTGTGGCTTCAATACGCATTACATCGTCCTGCGGTACTTGTCCATTGGCAGTTACCGAAATAATTTTTCCGTTCCCAAAAAGGATGGTGCCATTTTCGATCACGGTTCCATTACCCACATGTACGGTTGCACCGGTAATGGCGATGGTTTTACTTTGTTTCGGGGCTGGCGATATATTGGCCTGTGCAAAGCACATCAGGCTTGTTGCCGATAAGGCCAGGCTTATTAAATATGTTTTCATGTTAGTGTGCATGTTCTTTCTCGGTTAATTCTGCTGAATAGTTTTCTAAAGTTTCGCAATTGTATAAGCGTGGTGCATCACCCATCGGGCGTTGTGTACGGCCACCTTTGCTTTTACGCTCTAACATCTTTTGGATCAAACGTGCTTTTTCAGTCTGCATGGTTTTAATTACCTGCGTATCTTTGTCAATATCCCAATAGGCAATACCATCTACAAAAGTTTTTTCGGCCCTGGCATAAATGGAAAGCGGATTGGCTGTCCAGATGACCACATCAGCATCTTTACCTGCTTTTAAGCTGCCTACTTTATCATCAATGTGCAGCATTTTTGCCGGGTTTAAGGTTACAAATTTAAAGGCTTCTTCTTCAGGCACATTCCCATATAATACCGATTTACCCGCTTCCTGGTTTAAGTGGCGGGCCATTTCAGCATCATCAGAATTAAAAGCTGTGGTAACACCCACATTATGCATAATTTTTCCGTTGTAAGGGATAGCCTCTGCTACTTCGTTTTTATATGCCCACCAGTCAGAGAAGGTTGAACCGGCAATGCCATGCGCTTTCATTTTATCGGCCACTTTGTAACCTTCCAAAATATGCGTAAAAGTATTGATCTTAAAGCCTAAGCTATCCGCTACATGAATGAGCATGTTGATTTCACTCTGTACGTAAGAGTGGCAGGTAATGAAACGTTTGTTGTTTAAAATTTCTACAATCGCATCCAATTCTAAATCTTTACGTACGCTGTTCCCTTTTACCGAGCGTGCTTTGGCATATTCTTTTGCGCGGGTAAATTCATCAACAAAGGTTTGCTCAACACCCATGCGCGTAACCGGGAAACGGGCGCCGGTACCGAAATTACTCTGTTTAACATTTTCACCTAATGCAAATTTGATAAAACCATCTGCACCCGCAAATTTCAGTTCCTCGGGAGATTTACCCCAGCGTAATTTGATTAATTGCGATTGGCCGCCGATGGGATTTGCCGACCCGTGCAGAATTTGCGAAGTAGTTACCCCTCCGGCCAGCTGGCGGTAAATGTTTACGTCTTCAGAGTTGATGATGTCGGCAATACGTACTTCTGCAGAAACCGATTGTGCACCTTCATTTATTCCTCCGGCGCCCGCAATGTGCGAGTGTTCGTCTATAATGCCTGCAGTAACATGTTTACCCGTAGCATCAATCACTTTAGCACCGCTTGCCGAAAGGTTTTTACCAACAGCTTTAATTTTTCCGTTTTCTAACAGTACATCTGTATTTTGAAGGATGCCATCTTTTTCATTCGTCCAAACGGTGCCATTTTTAATCAGTACGGTTTCTTGTTTCGGGAGTTCCGGACTGCCGAAAGCTGAAAATGGATAAACTACCTGACCTAAAGCCAGAGTAGGCTTGGGTTCTTCTTTTTTAGGTGTTTCTTTGGCCGCCTCCTTATATGTAGCCGTAAACTTTCCTGTGGTACCATCAGGGCGTGCAGATTCGCCTTTTATAGTAACCGGATTAGCCGATGTGATGTAACCGCTTAAACGGATATCGCCTTTCGGATTTTTCTTTAAGTTGAAATTGATGCTTATCCAATCACCATTTCTGGTAAAGGTAACGTTCGTTTTTATGCTATCTACACCCAATCTTTCAATTGCTGCAGCAGAGCCACCACCACTACCGGTAATTTTTAAGTTTAAAGCCCCAACACCATCAACATTTAAATTATAAGTGCCGCGTAAATCGCTTACATCCATTTTGTTTACGATAAAGCGCTTGCCCTGCACCCAGTTTTCGAAAATGATATTTTCGTTTTTGAACAGGTTATCGGATGAGATCAAAAAGTTGGCTACTTTTCCTTTTTCTAAACTCCCCACTTTATCGGCTATACCTAAAAGTGAAGCCGGTATTTCGGTGACCGATTGCAGGGCTTGTTTTTCGGTTAAGCCATTTTCTATCGCGGTGCGGAGATTTGCCCAGAAATCGCGGCTGTTTTCTAAACCAAATGATGTTAAGGCAAATTTAATCCCCGCTTTTTCTAAAGCTGCCGGATTGGTTGGTGCCAGTTCCCAGCCTTTCATCTGGGATAAGGTTACATTTCTGGCTTCTGCCGGATCTTCCACATCATAAGCCTTTGGGAAAGCTAACGGAATGATCAAACTCGCTCCTGTAGCTTTAACTTCATTAATACGCTGGTATTCATCGCCAGTTGATTTAATGATATATTTCTTCGCAAATTCTTTACCGATTTTATCTGCACGCAGGATGTTTTGCCATCCATCAACCTCAAAAATCTGTGGGAGATTTTGTTGCTTACCAAATTCTTCCAGAGAGATATTATATTCATCTTTTTGTTTTCCATACCATTCTGCATCGTAATAGGTTTGACGCAATAAAGCAATAGCGCCCATTAACGAAGTAGGGTAATCGTTTGATGACGTTCCTTTATTGAAAGAGTAGTTTGCTGCGGTTTGGTCTTTTAAAAATACACTGTTATCGGCACCCTCATTTAAAGTTACCGCTGCAGAAATACCGCGTGCAATGCCATCGCGGTTAATTACATTTACACTTCCAAAACCAACTTTACGCAATTCGTCAGCCTTTTTGCTATCGGTCGAAAAAATGCTTTTTACATAAGTTTCAGGTCGGATCGCTTCATTCCAGCCATAAGCCCCTTTTTTTGTCGATACAAAAATAGATTGGCGCTGACCCCCAAAACCACGTTGTGGCGTGGGTGCTTCGTTAAGTCCATAGCTGCTAAAGGCATCAATCAGCGATGGATAAATGAATTTTCCTTTTAAATCAATCACTACATAACCTTTCGGTACAGCTAAGCCGGCTCCAACAGCCTGAATGGTTGGTCCTTTAATTAAAAGGGTCGCATTTGTTAAGGTTTGGTTGGCATTTACTACTATTGTTGCGTTGGTGAAGGCAAACATTCCAGGTCTGGTATCAAAAGAGCCGTTAACAGGGAAAGAAGTTTGCTGTGCAAACAGAAATGTAGCAGAAAATACCAGCCAAAGGGCAAGTAAAATTTTCTTCATAATAAGTTTTAGATTAATTTGTTTAAAACTAATATAAATAAGCGTTCATTTCACAGAATATCCTCTTTTTTACAATTAATGCCTACTTTTGATCAAACATATTTTAGAAAAATGTACAGTATCTTAAAATCTGCGCACTCCGGATGGCGCTACATCGTATTGATTTTATTGGTTATCGCGGTAATAAATGCATTATCGGGCTGGTTTGGAAATAAAACCTACACAGAGGGTAACCGCAAACTGAATGTATTTACGCTGATTAGTGCGCATATCCAATTTCTGATTGGTTTGGTGTTGTTCTTTTTAAGTCCCCTAACCAAATTGCCAATGAGCGATGCCATTGGCCGTTATTTTAAAGCTGAGCATACTTCAATCATGCTTATCGCGATCATTTTAATCACAGTGGGTAATGCAAAGTCTAAAAAAGTAGCTGATGCCGTAGCTAAGCATCGTACCATTGCTATTTTCTTTGGATTGGCACTAATTCTAATTGTTGTGGGAATTCTTTTAATGGTTAAAGCAGTGCCGGGAAGATCATTTTTTGGAGTTTCTTAATTGAATATCCTGTAATTGATAGTACATCCCGTTTTAACAGAGCGGGATTTTTTTTATTGTAAGCTGTCATGCTGAATGCAATGAAGCATCTGAAAGAGAAGAACTACAGGTCATTGAATACAGCCTTATGTAAAAGATTCCTCGCTGCGCTACCATTGACAGACTCCAATAAAATAGTTGTCATCTCGACCGGAGCAATGCGAAGTGGAGAGATCTATTTAGTTAGATTTCTCGCTGCTTTACGCTTACCTTAACGTTCTTTGCGGTTAAAAAAGAGATCCTACGTTAAAAGATCCTTCGCTACGCTCAGGATGACAAAAAAGAGAGGTTCCGGTCAGGTTACGCAGCACGAAAATTGCTGTCTTATATTTCCTTACATCCCTTATATGTTCAACAATAAATTTGGCCTGCTTTGCTTTTACCTTCGCGTTCTTTGCGGTTAGAAAAGAGATCCTACGTTAAAAGATCCTTCGCTACGCTCAGGATGACAAAAAAGAGAGGTTCCGGTCAGGTTACGCAGCACGAAAATTGCTATCTCATATTTTCTTACATCCCTTATATGTTCAACAATAAATTTGGCCTGCTTTGCTTTTACCTTCGCGTTCTTTGCGGTTAGAAAAGAAATCTTACGTTAAAAGAGCCTTCGCTACGCTCAGGATGACAAAAGAGAGAGGTTCCGGTCAGGTTACGCAGCACGAGAATTGCTATCTCATATTCCTTACATCCCTTATATGTTCAACAATAAATTTGGCCTGCTTTGCTTTTACCTTCGCGTTCTTTGCGGTTAGAAAAGAAATCTTAGGTTAAAAGATCCTTCGCTACGCTCAGGATGACAAAAAAGAGAGGTTCCGGTCAGGTCACACAGCACGAAAATTGCTATCTTATATTTCCTTACATCCCTTATATGTTCAACAATAAATTTGGCCCGCTTTGCTTTTACCTTCGCGTTGTTTGCGGTTAGAAAAGATCTTATGTTAAAAGATCCTTCGCTACGCTCAGGATGACAAAAAAGAGAGGTTCCGGTCAGGCTACGCAGCACGAAAATTGCTATCTCATATTTTCTTACATCCCTTATATGTTCAACAATAATTTGGCCTGCTTTGCTTTTACCTTCGCGTTCTTTGCGATTAGAAAAGAAACCTTACGTTAAAAGATCCTTCACTACCATTGACGTTAATTCATAATTACTTATTAATGAGTGTATTGTGGTGTCATGCATTTCCGTATAGCTAGGCCATAGCACCATATCACCGTTCTGCTTCAATCCGGCCTAATAAATTTTTCGGATTGCACTGTTCCAGCCATACTACTGCCTTCAAAAGAAAATGGCGCAGCCTTCATGAATGCAGCTGAATAATGCAAAAACGAATGAATAAATTTTCAGCCGGCATTTTATTAATGGTTGTCTGCTTTTTTTATTTGTATTAATGAACTCGGCAAAAGCCTCGGTTTTGTTACTTTTTGATGCCAAAAAGTAAGAGCCCTTCGGCGGCGGCGATCCGGGGCAAGACTTGTGCGAAGGAAAAAACGTCGCTCATATTGATTTTGATATCATAAATTATTCCTCAGTATGACAAGTGGATTGAGACTCACGACTTCGGGCTTCTGACTCTAGATTAAACTTATTTTCATAAATATTTTGCTTTTTCAAAATTCTTTATATTTTTGTGGCTCATGATCAACAATATACATACATGGCTTTGGCAAAGTAATTCGAAAACGGATTGCGCTGGCTGCGTATGAAAAAAATATAGTTTATCAACCTAAACCTTATTCAAGAACCATTAAAGCCCGGCGTAGAACCACACGCCGGGCTTTTTATTGTTAAAAATAATTTAAACGTTATTGCAATGCACGAAGCGATAACAACATCGTAAAATCATGTATAAAATAAATACAACTTACAAAAAACTACTTGCCGATACCACTACGCCGGTAAGCATTTATCTGCGCCTGCGCGATGTTTATCCAAACAGCATTTTACTGGAGAGTTCGGATTACCACAGCCGCGAAAACTCCATGAGTTTTGTTTGTGCCGATCCGGTTGCAGGAATCATTTTAAAAGGTTCTCGCCTCGAAACCTATTTCCCTGATGGGACGGTAGAAATTACGGAGAGCAAAAACCTGATTGATGAGATTGCCGGTTTTAAGGATAAGTTTAAAGAAACTGAACTGCCTGAAATCAAATTTATTTCGAGCGGCTTGTTTGGCTATTTTACCTGGAATGCCGTGCAGCATTTTGAAGATATCAGGTTTACTTCCGAAACGCCAGAAGGGGAGGAGATCCCGGAAATGCAATACCATTTGTACCGGTATATTATTGCGATCGATCACTTTAAAAACGAGATCACGCTGTTCAAAAATACTTTTGATGGAGAAGAAGCGGGCGGGCTGGAAAAAATGGAATACCTGATCCAGAATAAAAATTACCCCGAATATAAATTCCAGCTTCGGGGTGAGGAAAGTTCAAATCTGACCGATCAGGGTTTTATGGATCTGGTAGAGAAACTACAAAAGCATATCTATCGAGGAGATGTTTTCCAGATTGTTCCGTCAAGAGCGTTTAAACAAGCCTTCACCGGAGATGAATTTAATGTTTACCGTTGCCTGCGTTCGATAAATCCATCACCATACCTGTTTTATTTTGATTATGGGAATTTTAAACTGTTCGGCTCTTCTCCGGAGGCGCAGATCACGATCAAAAACAATTCGGCCAATATTTTTCCGATTGCCGGAACATTTAAGCGAAGTGGAAACGACGTTGAAGATGCAGAACAGGCCAGAAAGTTAGAGCAAGACCCAAAAGAAAGTGCCGAGCACGTTATGCTGGTTGATTTGGCCAGAAACGATTTAAGCAGACACTGTAACCGCGTTGAAGTGAAATCTTTTAAAGAAGTGCAGTACTATTCGCATCTCATCCACCTCGTGAGTAAGGTAAGCGGCCATTTGCAGGAAAATGTCAGTGCTTTTAAGGTGGTTGCTGACACTTATCCGGCAGGGACTTTGAGTGGCGCACCAAAGTATAAAGCCATGCAGCTGATTGATGAAAATGAAAAACTTGGCAGAAATTTTTATGCGGGTGCCATTGGCTTTATGGGTTTTAATGAAGATTTTAACCATGCCATCATGATCAGGACCTTTATGAGCAAAAATAATGAATTGCATTACCGTGCCGGAGCGGGTATTGTGGCCGATTCGGTACCTGAAACCGAAATGCAGGAAGTAAACAATAAAATTGCCGCATTGCGTAAAGCGGTTCAAATGGCAGAGCAAATCTAGTTTGGGGTTGAGGTTTTTTTGGAGTAAAATCCGCTAGTCAGAAATACAATGGAAAATATAAATAAGAAAACGGTATTGGTGATCGATAATTACGATAGTTTTACTTACAATTTAGTGCATTTAATTAATGAAGTTGGTTATGAGGCCGAAGTTTGGAGGAATGATAAATTTGATCTGGCAGATGTAGAAAAGTATGACAAAATATTGCTTTCGCCTGGTCCCGGTATTCCTGAAGAAGCGGGTTTGTTGCTGGATGTAATTAAAACTTATGCAACAACGAAGAGCATTTTCGGCGTATGTTTAGGCCAGCAGGCCATTGCAGAAGCTTTTGGCGGTACGCTGTACAATTTAGGCAGGCCCATGCACGGAATTGCTACGCCGGTAACGGTTGTAGACGGCGATGAGCCACTGTTCTGGGAATGTCCGCAAACCATTAATGTTGGCCGCTATCATAGTTGGGTAGTAAGCAAGGATAACTTTCCAGCCTGTTTAAAAATAACGGCCAGAGACCATAAGAATGAGATTATGGCGTTAAGACATGAGACATTGGATGTACGGGGTGTGCAGTTCCATCCCGAAAGCGTATTAACAGAATATGGCAAACAGATGATGGAGAATTGGTTGACATCGGCCTCTTAGCGCTTTATTCATCCGGTCGTCATCCTGAACTTGAATCAGGATCTTACTGGGATTAGTTAACTTTTAGTTGCTGAAAACAATCCGATAGCTATTGGATCAGCATGAGATGAAGAAACATGAACATACTAGATAAAATCGTATTACGTAAACAAGAAGAAATCGCGGCAGCTAAAGCTTTGGTTTCTATACAGGATTTAGAAAACTCGGTACATTTTAAGCGTACACCCTATTCCTTCAGAGACTTTTTGCTAGCTGAAGATCGGACAGGGATCATTGCAGAGTTTAAGCGACGCTCGCCCTCAAAAGGTTTAATTAATGGCGTGGCCGATGTTGCTGAAGTAACGCAGGCCTACAATGCTGCGGGAGCATCTGCGCTTTCTGTATTAACAGATGTAGATTTTTTCGGCGGTAAAACCGATGATATTCTGGCCGCCCGTGCGGCAAACAATATTCCGGTTTTAAGAAAAGATTTTATGCTCGATGAGTATCAGATTTTAGAAGCGAAAGCCTGGGGGGCTGATATTATTCTCTTGATTGCCGCTATCTTAACACCGCAACAGATTAATGATTTTGGAAAGTTTGCACATGATCTTGGTTTAAACGTGCTTTTAGAGGTACATAACTTAGAAGAACTGGAAAGAAGTATTTCACCGCATTTAGATGCTATTGGGGTAAACAACCGCAACCTCGGCGATTTTACGGTTGACATCCAAACTTCGTTCGGTCTGGTGAATAAAATTCCGGATGAATTTTTAAAGATTTCGGAAAGTGCCATCAGCCATCCGCAAACCATTAAGGAGTTGAAAGGAGCAGGTTTTAACGGATTTTTGATCGGTGAGAATTTTATGAAAACCGATAACCCGGGAACAGCGATTGAAGCGTTTGTAGCACAGATTTAGCGAGCTATAAACCTCGCAGGTTGTAGGGGGAACGGTTGGCCGCAAATTTCGTATCTTTGTATTAATTACATGGGAAAACAAAAATTTTATGATACTGCCGTAGTGCAGGAAAGGGCAATTTTAGTTGGCGTGGTTACGCCCGGCGAAAAAGAAGCCCAAACAAAAGAATATTTAGACGAGCTGGCCTTTCTGGTAGACACAGCCGGAGGGAAGGTGGAGAAAGTTTTTACACAAAAAATGCTCAAGCCTGAGCGTGCCACTTTTGTGGGTACGGGTAAGCTCGAAGAAATTAAAGCATATGTAAAATCAGAAGAAATTGATACCGTAGTTTTTGACGATGAGTTATCACCATCGCAACTGCGCAATATCGATCGCGAACTGGGTGTTAAGGTATTGGATCGGAGTAATTTAATTCTTGATATTTTTGCCAACAGGGCACAAACTGCACAGGCAAAAACGCAGGTAGAACTGGCACAATTGCAATATGTTCTACCACGTTTAACGGGTATGTGGACGCACTTGGAACGCCAAAAAGGTGGTATAGGGATGCGTGGGCCAGGTGAAACACAGATTGAAAGTGATAGACGGATTATTTTGAATAAAATCTCTTTATTAAAAGAGCGCTTAAGAAATATTGACCGCCAGAATGAAACACAACGTAAAAACCGGGGTCAGCTGATTCGTGTAGCATTGGTCGGTTATACCAACGTAGGTAAATCGACCATCATGAACATGTTGTCGAAATCGGAAGTATTCGCCGAAAATAAACTCTTTGCTACTTTAGATACCACTGTTCGCAAAGTAGTAATCGAGAATTTGCCTTTCCTGCTTTCTGACACCGTTGGGTTTATCCGTAAATTGCCTCACCATTTGGTAGAGTGTTTTAAATCTACCCTGGATGAGGTTAGGGAAGCCGATTTGCTGATTCACGTGGTAGATGTTTCGCATCCAAATTTCGAAGACCAGATCAATACCGTTAACGAAACCCTAAAAGATATTGGTGCAATTGATAAAGACATGATCCTGGTTTTCAATAAAATTGATGCCTACGTTTCGCCGGAAGTGGAAGGGGATGACGACGACGGTAAATTGACTGTGGAAGATTTTAAAAACAGTTGGATGAGTCATGGTAAAATACCAGTACTGTTTATTTCGGCTACGCAAAAAGAGAATATAGAAGAGTTTAAAACGTTATTGTACGATAAGGTTAAGGCTGCACATGTAGCAAGATACCCGTATGATAGTAATCTTTTGTATTAATGAACAAAAATCAATATGAATATTGGTCATTGATAATTTTAAACCTTGTCAATTTAATTTAAAGGCCATGTGTGGTCTGATAGTTGATAATTGGTAATTGATAATTTTAATAATATGGAAAGTAAACGTCAGCAGAAATTTGCAGGAGTATTACAAGAGGAGTTGGCACAGGTTTTTCAGCGTGAAGGTGCTGCATTTTTGCCGAATACATTGGTAACCATTACGCGTGTTCGGGTTTCGCCTGATTTGGCTGTAGCGAAGGTTTACCTCAGCTTTTTGAATACCAATAATACCACACTTTCAATCAACACTGTCAATTCACATGCTGGAGAGATCAGGTATAAACTGGGCAGCCGTATACGTCATCAGGTAAGGGTGGTGCCAGAACTTACTTTTTTTGTGGATGATACCAATGAGTATGTAGAACGTATGGATCATCTTTTTGATAAGATTGCCAAAGAGCCCAGGCAAAAAGACGAAGACAGCGAATAATGTTTTGTGAGGAAGCTAAGGGAACCCGTTAATTTCTTCACACATTTCATACCGGCTTTGGTAGCAATCCCGGCCGGATACTTTTTGCTCCAGAAATGCAATACACCTTTTGAATATACCGCTGCATGGATTTACAGTGCATGTACTTTTATTCTTTTTTCCGTAAGTGCCATGTATCATGGCTATCCGGCAACTGAAAATGGTGTGCGTTTTTGGCAAAAATTTGATCATTGCTGCATTTACCTCATGATTGCCGGTTCTTACAGCCCTACTGCCTTACTGGTTTTTGATGGATGGCTCCGCTGGAGCCTGTTTGCCATCGTATGGATTATAGCTGTTGCAGGCTGCCTGCTCAAAATTTTTAACCGCTTAAAAAGTACAGCCATATCTTTGTCCATTTATATTTTGATGGGCTGCTTAATCGTTCCTTTACTTCAGAAAATGTTGGGGACCTTACCTTTCGGAGCCATTTTCTGGCTGCTTTTGGGTGGCATTTTTTATATTGGCGGCACCTATTATTATGCAAAAGATAAACAATTATCCAGGTGGATACACAGCCATGAACTTTGGCATTTGTTTGTAATTGGTGGCGCGTTATCGCATTATATTTACAATTACGTTTATATTTTTAACTAAACTTCCATTAATGCATATTCTTGAGCAGGTAACTGAAACAAAACGCGACTTGATCCATCAGGTTGTTGATTTTAATCCGAAACATGATCAGCTTATAGGTCTGGATTTTACCAGTACAAATACTGCGCTCACGGATGAAATTTTAGGTGATATCGACCTTTTTTCGGCTTGGGTTAATGAAAAGCTGAGCTTAAGCCATGCACAGTACGGCATCGGTGGCTACAATGAGCACCGCACCATATATTCGCGCAGCAAACATTTTGATGCTGGTGAGGAACCGCGCAGGCTGCATTTAGGCGTAGATATTTGGGCAGCGGCAGGAACACCAATTTACAATTTCTATGATGCAACCGTACATAGCTTTGGCAATAACAACAACTTTGGCGATTACGGCGCAACCATCATTTTGGCTTATGATATTGAAGGGTATAAATTCCATGCGCTTTATGGTCACCTCAGTTTAGCCTCTTTAAGTAATCTGGAGGAAGGAATGCACATAAAAGCAGGTGCAAAATTTGCAGAGCTGGGCAACAAAGATGAAAATGGTTGCTGGCCGCCACATCTCCATTTTCAGCTGATAGAAGATATGCAGGGATTAAAAAGCGACTATCCTGGCGTATGTAAGTTTAGCGAGCGGGAAAAATATCTCACCAATTGTCCTGATCCAGACATCATTTTGAAAGCTACTTTTTCTTAGTTTTTAACCACCAATTGCGAACCAAAAAGAAAGGAGCATGTCGATCGGTCTTATGCTGTTTTCGTCACCCTGACCTGTAGCGCAGCGGAAAGCTACGAAGTAAACCGAGCCTTAATCGAGCTCACCGAAGGTAATTTATTTCAGGGGCTTATAGGAGAAAGATGCTGACCACGAAGTAGCTACAAAGCAAATGAAAACAATATCTCTACTTGTAAAATAAATTCAGCATGACGGCGGGGTTAGTTCCGTGGCAAAAACTCTTATTCCTTTGCGAAAAACTTTGTATTCTCTTAAGTGTTAACCTAATAAACGATAATTTAGTACAATGAAAAACCTGTTCACCATTTGTTTACTTTTCTGCTGCTCGCTGACCATGGCTCAGGTTCAGTTTAAATCTGGCAAAAATGGTTTTACAAACTTTTTAACGCAGAATACCATCTATCCACAGTTTTCTAAAGATAATTGTATCCAGGGTACAGTGAACATTAGTTTTAAGCTTAATGCACAAGGAAAGGTTTATTTTTCGAAAGTGAGCAAAGGTATATTGTCTGACTTAGACGAAGAAGCATTGCGTTTAATTAGAATGAGCAGCGGTAGGTGGCAGGTGCCGGCGGGTTACGATACAACGGTTTCGATTGTGGCTCCTGTTAATTTTAAATTGTCGGGCTATAATTGCGAAGGAAAGTCAAGCGAAGCCATGCAGGAAGCCATTCGCAACTATGAGGCTGAAGAAGGCCTAACCAATTCAGTGATTAATTTTTACAAAAATATCGATCAGGCCAAACCCGGACAGGAAGCTCAGATTATAGCAATTAAAAACCAGCTGGGTATAGATGATGAATACCTGGACGACCGGATCAAAATGGGCTTAAAAAAAGTAAAACAGGGCGATAAGCAGGGCGCCTGCGAAGATTTTACTTTCGTTAAATATATGGGAAGTAACAAGGCAGATGATTATTTAGCAAAATATTGTAAGTAATGAAGAATACCAGTCGATTTTTTGCTTTATTGGATCTTATCAGTATCATTTTGCTAGCCAAACAATTTTGGCAGATTTTAACGCATTTAAACGAAATCCCGGATCAGGTACTTTCGCAAGCCAAAGTAATTTTACTGCTGCCTTTATTCGTATCATTGTTTATTTCGGCAATCGGTTTAATCTTGTTTAAGAAATTTGGGCTTATTGCCTATTACATTCAGTTTCCTTTCCGCTTGGTCGTATGGGTATTTTCCATTGGTTTTATTACTTTTTTGCCCGAAATGTTAAACCTGGGGGAACGGTGGTTTGATATTTTATTCCGGATTTGTTTTATTGCCGAGTTCTTTAGATTATACTTTACAATTAAAATTCATCGCTCAGTTTTCTAATACTTCAGGTAAAACCACTGTTATGGCAGCAGGAAGTATTTTAGCTTCAACAGTATTTACCTTTCCTATGTATTCTCCATCTACCTGGAAGTGTGCTGTGTGTTTTGAGGAAATTTTTACTTCAGCAGTTTGGAACACTTCTATCTTTTTGGGGTTAAAGGGTAATTTGGTGATCCATATTTTTAAAATTTCAAGGTAGGAGTAATCTTTAACCAGAACCACTTCAAAAAGATCATCATCTAATTTTCCATCAGGATTTATTTTTAGCCCCGTTCCATACATCGTCGCATTCGCAATGGCTACCATAGCTGCTTTAGAGGTAATGGTTTCATTTTTAAGTTTCAGTTGCACGTCCATTCTCTTATGGTTCCACAGGGCATGCCAGGTAGCTTTTGCATAGCCCCACATACCACGCTGTGGCAAGGCGTCAAATTTCTTTACCAGGTAAGCATTAAAACCAAGATCTGATAAATGAATGCAGATTTCATCATTCAGTTTAATTACATGAATTTTTTGCAAATGGCCTCTATCCAAAATGTCTAAAGCCTGGTCAATATCAGTAGGTATGCCCAATTCTTTTGCCATTCCATTAGCCGAACCGGCAGGAACAATTCCAATAGGTGTTTCGGTATGCAGCAGGCATTCTGCAACCAGTTTTAAGGTTCCATCACCACCAACGGCTACTACGCGATCGGCTTTTGCACTTTTGATTTTTTCCTTGATCTTCTCTAAAGAACAATCTTCTGGTAATTCAAAAAGATCAATTTCTGTATTTTTTGAATCGAAATGAGCAGAAATTACTTCCTTTAAGTTGATATCGTGACTGCCTGAGCCCGGATTGATGATGAATAGTAATTTCATGTGGGTTTACCTAATGTTTACTTCACAAACAACTTTTAATAAACTCTGTTTTAATAACAATGAATAAATCTGTAAGCGTTAAAGTATATCACGGTTATGGCCATGCGCATAATCTGGTTGTTTATGGTCATGTTTTTAAACGTAGGGCAAAAACACGGCAGGTTTACAGTAATAACTTGTTTGTTAACATCATCCATCTTTTAAAACTCTTTGTTGTAAAACCTTATGCTGATGTTGAGGTGCGTTTGCAATTCTTAGATCAGACAGTTTACAATAAAACGGAAGCAGACGGCTTTTTTAAATTCGAATGGAACGCACAACATGATGTTCAGGCGGGCTGGCACGATGTTAAAGTGGAAGCGATTGATCAAAACGGATCTGTTTTGAATGCTGGAGATGGCAGGGTATATGTGCCACACATTACGCAATACGCTTTTATTTCTGATGTAGATGATACGGTGATGGTTTCACACTCGGCAACTGTTGGCAGAAGACTGAGAGAGTTGTTTATCAAAAATCCGCATACCCGTAAAACCTTTTCAGATACCGCAAGCCACTATCAGCAATTGGCCCTTTCGCACACAGCCGTGGATCAACCCAATCCTTTTTTTTATGTAAGCAGTAGCGAATGGAATCTCTATGATTATTTAGTAGAGACTTTCAGGTTTAATAAATTACCCGAAGGTGCCTTCCTTTTAAATACGCTTAAAAGGTGGAAAGATTTGATTAAAACCGGTAAAACCGGACATGAAGGTAAATTATTACGGGTAATGCGGATCCTGGATACTTTCCCCAATCAGAAATTTGTGTTCTTTGGCGATAATTCGCAGCAGGACCCGGAAATTTATAGTTCGATAGTAGAAAGATATCCGCAAAACATTGAAGCGGTTTATATCCGTAATATCCGACCTCAAAAAGCGTCAACAACTAAAGAATTACTCAAAAAAGTAAAAGATAAGGGCGTAGAAGCTTGTTTATTTAACAATAGTGAGGAAGCAATTGAGCATTCGAAATCAATAGGATTGATCCAATAGTTTAATGGGGCGTCATTCCCGCGCAAGCAGGAATCTTAATGCAACTTGAACTCCCTGCCAAGGCATTACGATTTCCAATCAAGTTGGAAATGACGCTACGATATAGTACGAAAGTTTTTGCTCACAGGAACAGGCCACCGTTCAATAAACCTGACAGCAGCGGGCACCGAACGCAGAGAGGTAAAGCGGATGGCAGGACTGTCGGATCCGATAAACACAGAACTCCGGTTTTTCAAAAGAATGATAGTAATAGAACAAAATGTCGTCATTATAAGGCGGGTATTGAGCGAGCCGAGCAATCTTATGTATCAATTGATGATTAAGATTGCTTCGTCGGCTGAAAAGCCTTCTCGCAATGACGAATAAGTCACAGGGATGGCGGAACCATCTAGATTTATTCAGATTAAGAAATCGATTTGCCGAAAGGCGTAAAGGCCAGATTCATCAGTTTAAAATGCTGGCGGCCGAACGGGATACCTACAATAGTGATACATAGCAGGATGCCGAAAAACAGATGCGTTAAGGCGATCCAGAATCCTCCACAAAAAATCCAGATCAAATTCATGATGGTAGATAAGCAGCCGGTGTTTGATGATGTATCGGTAATTTTAACGCCGAAGGGTGCAAGGCCTACAATGGCGAATTTAAAGCATTGAATGCCAAAAGGAATGCCCACAATTGTTAGGCACAGGATTAATCCGCCAATAATATATTCGAAGAAAATAAATATCCCTCCAAAAATAATCCAGATAATATTGCCTAAAAAGTTCATCGTTTTTTTACGTTAAGATTTAATACTGGATATTTTGTTACAGATCGTTCGGATATTACAATTAGATTCTTTGTAATTTAGGGATACACACAAAAGAAATACAAAATGAAAAAATTATTGATTCTGGTGGCTGCGGTCGCCTGCTTGGGGCTGTTTAGGGCCAGGGCACAACATGTAAACGGCATGAAATTAGCCGATATCCATGTAGATTATATTCAAATTCGTGCAGTGAAAATTTTTTTGGCCGATAAACAGTGGATTGCGCTGGAATATGGCCAAAAAGTAGGTGACAATAGCGAAATGTATATTCGGGATGATAATGATAAAAGGATTGAATTTAATTCGGCAATTGATGGTGTAAACAAGATGAAAAACTATGGATATGAATTGTTCAGCGTTTACACGGAGCAGATAGACCAATCTTCAAACAGACCGGTATATGTTATGAAAAGGAAATAAATAATGAAGAAGTCAAGTTTGATAGCAAGTTGCTTATTAAACTTGACTTCTGATTAATTCCTATATAAAATTGAGTGTATTGAACTTTTTGTTTAGGATATCAGCATTGTTTACATCCAGCCACTTATCTAAAATGGTACCGTAAACCTGTCTGAAATCCAATTGGTATTTTAAATCTCCGGTATCTAAATCGCCAAGGTTAGGCGCTGCATTGAAAATTCCCTGTTTCTTTAATCTTCCGCCAAAAACAAACATATTGTTTGCCGTTCCATGATCGGTACCGTTACTGGCATTTTGCTCTACCCTGCGGCCAAATTCAGAAAAGGTAACAACCAGGGTATCTTCAAGTTTATTGTTCGATTTGAGATCTTTTAAGAAAGCAGCTATGCCCTCACTATATTGTTTAAGCAGGTTGCCTTGTTGGCCAATCTGATTCACATGGGTGTCAAAACCACTTAATGATACATAATAAACCCTCGTTTTTAATCCCGAAGAAATAAATTTCGAAACCGTTTTCAATTGATTGGCAAAACCCGAATTGGGGTAGGTAAATTTAGACTGATAAACTTTGGAAGTATCCTGTATGTAAGCAGCTGATGAAGAGGTTTCGATCATGGTTTTGTACAAATAACCCAGATTATCTTCATCTAAATGTTCCTTGTCGTTTTTCAGCATAGCCTTAAAAAAAGGGTCATTTGTATTGCGGAATAAAGCAGCAGGATCTTTTAATGCAATCCCTTTTTTGGTTTCACCCTTCATGGCCAAAGAAAGTGAGTCATCAACTTCTATTGCGGTATACGGGAATTTGCAGGTTTGGCAATTGCTATCTAAATAGCGGCCAATCCATCCGGTTGATAAAAATTGATTGCTATCGCTACCGGTTTGCCAGATATCCATCGATCGGAAGTGCGAACGGTCTGGGTTTGGGTAGCCAACATCATTAATGATGGTCATCCAGCCCTGGTCGTAAATTTCTTGCAAAGCAGTCATATTCGGATTTAATCCCTGCATATCGTTCAGTTTAATTACCTCTTCGGGTTTAATGGCAATACTGTTTCGTTTTTGGTAGTAAATGTCATTTCCAAAAGGAACAACTGTATTTAACCCATCATTTCCGCCAGAAAGCTGTACAACAACCAGGTTTTTGTAGAGGCTCAATTCATCAAGTGCCATGGCCTCAAGCGGTTTCATAAAAGCAGGAACAAATAGCGAACCTGCTGCAACAAATCCTGTATTTCTTAAAAAATTTCTTCTGTTCATCTTCTTAGTGTTTTCGTTCACTCGTCAACTATTTACTGTTCGATGGTTCATGATTGATAGCCTGGATGTTTAGCTAAACGGCTATTGACATGAGTTATTAAACCATTAACAAACACATGCCTAACACAACTGATATTCCGGCATGCTGGTAATTTCTATTGCCGTACTCCTCAAACCTTTATTATCGCTTACCATCGTGGTTATTTTGGTGTTTAATTTGGGTTGTAATAAAAATTCGGTGAGTTCCAATGGTGTTAATCCTTTTGGTAAAGTGCTTAGGAATTTTGGCCAATCTGCATTTGCATTTACGTACGATTTTGGTTTTACATTGGCATTTGCATTCGTGGTAGCCGTTCGGCTTAAAGCAATTACGGCTTCATCTTCAGGATCGGCCTTGCCGCTAAAGTCAATTTCGCCATCATTTAAAACCAGCGAAGGAATCCGCATTCTTAACATTAACGATGAACTATCAATCCAGCTTTGCCCGCCAGGCCAGCCCGCAACATTAGGCGGGTTAAATAAATATTGCCCTAAGCTACTTTGAAGCTGTATTAAAACCTGTGGTTTGTTATAGGTAACGTAAAACTCGCGACTTAAGCCCACTAAAAATTCGGCTGGTGATTTAATTTTCGTGCCAACATTTTCCGGACTATAGAACCAATCGGAAGTAAACATTTTTTTCATCATGGAAGCGATGTCGTATTTCGAATTGTAAAAATGACTGGCGAGTTCTTTAACATGTGCCTCATTAGGATTATCGTTAACGAAAAATTTATATACTTTCCAGGCAATAAATTGGGCTGTTTCAGGTTTTTCGAGAATAATATCGATAATGTTTTCGCCCTCAAAATTTCCGATTTTACCAAAAAACGTTTTTGTTCCGGCATCGTGCAGGTTCTTCCTGAAAATAAAAGAGCCATCTTTGTCATACATCCAGCCCGTAAATGAACGGGCAGATTCTTTAATGTCCTGTTCTGAATAATTTCCCCTCCCCAAGGTAAAAAGCTCCATCAGTTCACGGGCGAAATTTTCATTGGGCTTACCTTTTTTATTCTGCTGGTTATTCAGGTATTGCAACATCGCAGGCGACTTGGAAACCTCAACCAGTAAGGTTTTAAAACTACCCAGGGCATTTGCCCTTTGGATATTGTTTAGTTGTTGTGCAAAAAACGGATTGTTGCTGCGGCAAGCAAAATGTCCATGCCAAAAAAGTGTCATCTTCTCCCTCAAAGGCGCATCTGTATTGATCATCCTGGTAATGAAGGCAATATTCAGGTCGCGGCTCACTTCGTTCTGTTCGCGGATAATCTGCTGACGCATTTTTTTTTCGTCATCAGTAAGATCTTTTTTTGCGTATATCCCAGCCTGTACCAAAAGCTGCCGCTTTGATTCAAAATCGTTTACCAGATTAATTGGATCGTCTTTTTGCGAATCTTTAAGCAAATTATCTACTACTTTATCTATTTTTTTTCTGCTTAATTTTTCTAAGTCAGTATAAGAAACTCCGAAGCCTGCCCTGTTATAAAGATGTTTTACCTTTAAGAAATTATCTTTTGTGTTCATAATGGACTGTTTTACAATATGACTTATTTAAAACGTGAGGGTTTAATCTTTCTTTTCTTTCTTATTTTTGATTATGTTTTTTCAGTTACTAGATGAACACCCAGGCTTTCCGGATCCGGCCCTGGCAGAGGACGATGGTTTGTTAGCCATTGGGGGCGATTTAAGTACGGAGCGGCTATTGATGGCCTATTCAAACGGTATATTTCCATGGTTTAGTGAGGGCGAACCCATTCTCTGGTACTCGCCACACGAACGCTGTGTGATTTATCCTGATAAAATCAGGATTAGTAAAAGCATGCGGAAAATTTTAAAACAGGAGGTGTTTAAAATTACTTTTAACCAGGCTTTTACCCAGGTAATCCAAAACTGCGCCACTACAGAAAGAAAAGGGCAGGATGGTACATGGATTACCAATGATATGCAAAGTGCTTACATCAAACTCCATCAACAGGGTTATGCACACAGCGTAGAGGTTTGGCAGGATGCTCAGTTGGTTGGCGGTTTGTATGGGTTAAAGGTAAATCGTGTTTTTTGCGGTGAAAGCATGTTTAGCCATGTAAGTAATGCCTCTAAAGCCGCATTGATTTTTTTGAGTAATATGAATATCGATTTGATCGATTGCCAGTTACCGAACGATCATTTAATGAGTTTAGGTGCTGAAATGATCAGTCGGGAGTTGTATACAGAAATGCTTCAGGCTCCTTGAAGCTGATATGGGTTTTGAGGTTTTGCTTTCAATTATGATGAGTCTGAGTTCAATCTGGATTTGTTATAAAAAAAATAATCCGGCCTTAATCATCTCGTACCATTATTATTAAAATGATTTTATAAAAAAACCTGCAGGATTTTCCCTGCAGGTTCTTTATTGTTGTTTTTCGAAAATTATAATTCTCTTACCCAAATGTTTCTGTAGCTAATGGCCGGACTTGGATCGCCATGATCTTGTAGTTTAATAGAAGAAGGGCCATGTTTTTTATATTCCGGGGCGCCGATATACCTTGTTGCTCCCTTTAATATAAATCCATTCTGTAAAAGTACTCCATTTAAAAATAGCGTAACACTAGCTGGTTTTTGTAGTGTTCCATCTTCGTTAAAACGTGGGGCATTCCAGATGATATCATAATATTGCCATTCGCCTGGTTTTTTGTTGGCATTGGCTAAAGGAACTGCCTGTTTGTAAACACTTCCTGTTTGTCCGTTAACGTAAGTTTTGTTATTGTAAACGTCTAATATCTGGATCTCGTAGCCATCATCACCACCCCCGGTTGAAGCTAAAAACACGCCGCTATTTCCGCGCGACTGGCCTTCGCCACTAATGTTTTCAGGGATTTTCCATTCCAGATGAAGTTGATAATCGGTGAATTTTTTATTGGTTTCAATATTTCCTGTTCCTTTTTTTACAGTAAAAAAGCCATCGTCAATTGTCCATGCAGCTGGTTTAGATGGGTCGCTAACAGAGTGCCATGCATCCAGATTTCTTCCGCTAAAAAGAATAATAGCATCAGATGGTGCATCTTGAGGCAATTTGCCCGGCGTAACAATTTTAGGAATAGGTTCCCAAACCTCCGTTGTTTTTGGATCGTTGGCAGGATCTGGTTTCTTATCTTGTGCCATAACTTGCCCTGCAAAAAGTGCAGGGATAAATAATAGTGTGTACTTTTTCATGATACTGGTTTAACTTTTTTAAAGTTAACCAGTTTATTAAGAAATGGAAATTTAGTATTTAAAATTTTACCCTAAATCATCAACAACATAGGTTTCCGTTATCACGACCTCATCGGGCGCTACGTCTTCTCTGCGTTGTTCTGCTAAATCGCGCATGGGGCAATAGCCTGTAATACCCCGGTAAAGTAATCCTGCACCAATTGCAGCACCAGTTAAGCCAATTACAGGATGGGAAAAAATGCTGGTGATACCCTTAAAAAGTAAATAGGTACCCGCTGCACCAGATAACCAACGTTCTGATTTTGAAACATTTTCAAATAACTCCGGATATTTCCAAGCCTCTTTAACATTGTTTACTGCGGTATTAAAATCTTGATTTGTCATAATAGTAGAATTTATGTTCTATGATATAACAACCAAGTAGAGAATGAGTTTTGAAAAGGAATTTAAATTGTTTTTCCATTAACTTCATCATCATTTCAGCAGTAATGCATCAGAATGGGATAAATCTACATATTAATCTGTCATTCTGAGCGTAGTGAAGAATCTCAACGTTGTGAAAGGATTAGAAACTTGGTCTATTAATAAGATCCTTCATTGCATTCAGGATGACATAGATTTTAATTCAATATATCCCTGATATCCTCCTTGCTCAGCGATTTGAAGAAACTTTCTTCTGTGGTGATCAATGAATTGGCTAAAGATTTTTTGCGGTTCTGTAAAGCCAGGATTTTCTCCTCTACAGTATCTTTTGCAATAAATTTATAGATGAAAACCTTTTTATCCTGACCAATACGGTGGGTTCTATCGATAGCTTGTTGTTCTACTGCAGGGTTCCACCATGGATCGAGGATAAAAACATAATCTGCCTGGGTTAGGTTTAAACCTACTCCACCGGCTTTGATGGAGATTAAGAAAACCTTCAAATCGGTATTCTGCTGAAATTCAGAAACGATCTCACCACGGTTTCGGGTTGAGCCATCTAAATAAGCAAATGGTATCTGCTCTGCCTCAAAATGTTTTTTGAAAATATCAAGGTGTTTAACAAATTGCGAAAATACCAAAACCTTATGCCCGCCCTTAAGTACATTATCTAATGTATGGATGACGTTTTCAAATTTGCCCGAATCGGAGAGATACGCTCCATCGATCATTACAGGGTGGTTGGCTAGCTGACGTAAAGCGGTTAATCCCTGTAAAAGCTGAACCTGTTTCTGCGCGAACGTTCCATCATCCATGCTCTGCAATAAATCGTTGCGGTAAGCTGATTTTGTTTTTTCGTAATAAGCGGCCTGGTCTTCACTCATGTCGCAGTAAATTACCTGTTCCGTTTTCGGAGGTAATTCTGCAGCTACTTGCTCTTTTGTTCTGCGGAGTACAAAAGGTTTAATAATGGATTGCAGTTTTCGTGCTTTTTCTTCGTCCTTTTTCTTTTCTATTGCCTGCACATATTCTTCGTAGAAAAATGCCTGCGTACCTAGTAAGCCAGGATTTAAGAAAGTTAACTGCGACCATAAATCACCTACCGAATTTTCTACAGGTGTACCGCTCAGAATCAGTTTGTGTTTCGATTTTAAGCTTCTAACAGCTTTGAAAGATTTTGAGGCCGGGTTTTTAATGTTCTGACTTTCATCGAGAATGATGTAATTGAAATAGAAATTTTTCAATTCGTCTATGTCTACCCTGGTAACGCCATAGGTGGTAATGATAATGTCGTAATTGGCAAAATTGGCTACATCTTTATTGCGATTGGTGCCGGTATGCGCCAGTATTTTAAGCTTTGGTGTAAATTTTTTAGCCTCTGTTAACCAATTGTAAATTAAAGAAGTTGGCATAATAATCAGCGATGTGGTTTGTATGCCCGCCAGTTGATCATCTTCTTTAACTTTTTGTAACATGGCCAGTGTTTGGATGGTTTTACCCAAACCCATGTCGTCTGCAAGGCAACCACCGAAATTATATTCGCGTAAAAAGCTGAACCAGTTATAGCCGGCTTTCTGGTAATCGCGCAAACTGCCTTTGAAATTTACAGGCATCTGTGTATCTGCAATATCCTCAAAGTCTGATAGCCGTTGGAGCTTACGTTCGAGCGTCACATTGGCCAAACTGTCTTCGGCCAGATCATTGATTAAACCGATATGGTGTTTCTTTAATTTGAGTGTTTGCCCTGTGTCTGCCAAGCTGAACAAACTGCCGTATTGAGTAAACCACTTGTCGGGGATAATGGCCACTTCTCCGTCAGGCAATAAAAATTCGCGCTTTTTATGTAAAATATGCTGTTTTAAAGACAGAAAAGGAATCTGGTACTTGCCAAACCAAACGACTGCGTGGATATCGAACCAATCATTTCCTTCTTTAATCTCCAGGTCGATTTTACTGGCACCGAGTACAAATTTTTTCTGCCCGGTGGCCTGCTCTATTTCGAAACCTGATGCTTCCAGGATTTCGATATGCTCATTTACCCAGTTGATTGCTGCGTAACTCGGGTTTTCTTCTGCTGAAGCTACTTCAAGGTTACTGAACAAAGAACTCGTTTTTTTAAGCCCTAATGAAAGGAGCAGATTGAACTGTTTTTTCTCCCAGTCGGCCGAACGTTTAATGCGGTGGAAAATATAATTATCGGCTTTTTTTTCTAAGCGTACGGTAACTTTATGTGCATTTTCTACCGGGAATGTATACTCGCCATATTTAAAATATAGCTGAATCTGAGAGAGACCGCCATCAACATATAAAACTTTTATCACGGGTATAGCTTCAAATTGTTCGGTCCTGATCTCGAAACCTTCGGCATAAACATGGTGTTTTTCTATTAAGGGGGCAACAAATTTTTCGAAATAAGTAGCTTCAGTTGTTTTGGGTATGGCAATGAAGCGTTTATTTAGAAACGGCTGGAGTTTCTTGCCCTCAATATCCTGATCAAAAAAGTACAATACATCATTCAGCAATAACCACGCAGGTTTGTTACTGATAATCTGTGCTTCCTTGAACATGAATTCGATGCGCAGGTTCTGATATTTGATCGTTGGGAAATAACGCGTTTCCGTTTCATTTCTCCGAAAATGGAAAAGGATAGACGCCGGCTCGTTGGCAAGTTCGATTTTGCGCTCTACCGGCCAGCCATCTTTGTCCATTACATAAAGTTCATTTTTTATCTTTAAAATTTCTAAAGCCTCTGCCAGTTTCTTTTCAATTTTAGGACGAACATTTTCATAAAATTTATCGTCGAAAATTTTGGTGAAGAATTCTGTAGGCCTGATTAATTTTTTATAATACTTTTTAATGAGCGAATCCTGCTCAATATCATCTAAAATCTTGATCAGCTTATAATCAATGTCACTTAAACAGGTATTAAATTCTTCAGCTGTGTGTGTGAAAATTCTTTGATAAGTAAAGGAAAAATCGCCCTGTGGATTGAGCTGAACTACATGTGGCTCAATTAAATAGCCCAAATACTCATGTTTGCACAAAGAGTACACCACTTTACAGGCTTTAGAACTATCGACACGTAACATTGATTGGTTTAAAATTTTTCTAAGCTAAGCGCTTAAAAAACTTTAAACTTACAATATTTTGCGGTTACATCAAAAAAACCGGTCCGTTTTGGGATAAAAAATATGTCGAGTTTTAAGCTGCATGCAAAAAAGAAAGGTAATGCAGCAATTTAATTATAGGAGATTGATTTCTTTATTAAAATCTAATTAGAAAGATCTCCCTTACACAGCTGTTTCCAGTACGCGCAAGGGTAACGATGTGTTTTAAAGCGTTTCATATTCTGCAAGGACTATCCCTCAGGACGACCAACTGAAAAATCCTCCTCGTTAATCGGTGTTTCCTTGGCAAAAAGCATAATACGATGGCTTGTAGCCATACTGCCTATGGAATGAAAAAGGCATCCTGAAAATCAGAATGCCTTCAATGTATTGGTCAATTAGGTTTTATTTCCAGCCACCGCCAAGTGCACGGTAGAGGTTTACTACAGATTGTAATTTTTGCAGTCGGTCATTGATCCCGTTTAATTGAGCTGTTAACAAACTTTGTTCTGAAGTTAACACATCAGTATAATTTGTTGCCGAGCTGTAGCGCAATAATTCTTTGGTAAAATCTACTGCTTTAGTTAACGAGGCAATTTGTTTTGCTCGGGTTTCCTCTTTTTCTGCAGCAGTCTGGTAGGCATATAATGCATTCGATACTTCCTGGCCACCTGTTAAAAGTGTTTGTTGAAAGTTATAAAAAGCAATCTGTTGATTGGCTTCAGCTGTTTTCAGTCGGGCTTTGTTTGCTCCCCTTGCAAAAATCGGCTGTGTTAAACCACCTACTAAATTATAGAAGATAGATTTGCCGAAAAAATCCTGTAATTGCAGGCTTGATAATCCGCCGGCCGCGGTGATCGTAAATGCCGGGTAAAAGTATGCCCTGGCTACATTGGTATTTTCAAAAGCTGACCTGAAACCAAATTCTGCGGCGATTACATCCGGACGGTTTTTTAATAATTGTGCTGAAACACCTGTCTGTAAATTCGCGTATGGGGTCTGTTGATCTAAAGTAGTACGATTGATCGCATTCGGTGCTTTAGCTACCAATACGCTTAACGCATTTTCAGCTTCTTTAATGCTTCTTTTTAAATCTGGCACAGTTACCTGGGCGGCATATAAATTGGCTTCACTTTGCACAACCGCCGCACCATTTACCACAGCGCCTTGTTTTAGTGCTTTCATGGTCTCCACATCCTGCGCCCTTACCTTAATGGTTTGTTCTGTAATGGCCAGTTGCTTGTCGAGTGCCAGCAAAGTATAGTAATTGTTAGCAATAGTGGCGATTAATTGCGTTTGGACTGCTCTTTTTGCTGCGTCAGTTTGTAATAAAGTTGCATATGCGCCACGTTTTGCGCTTGTTAATTTCCCCCAGATATCGGCCTCCCAGCTGGTGCTTAGCTGGGCCTTATAGGTTTGGGTTTCTAAATTAATGTTAATCCCGGCAGGAAAGTTTAATGAAGCCTGCGATTGTTTACTATCAGTCACATTTACATCTGCCTGTAAGCTTGGAAGTAATGCTCCACGACTCTGTATTAAAGTTGCCTCAGCAATTTTAATACGCTCAATGGCCTGTTTGAGGTCTAGATTTTCATTTATACCTTGTTGGATCAGCGACTGTAAAGTGGTGTCAGAAAACAATGTTTTCCACTGCAGGTCTGCCATTGTAGTCGTATCTGTTGTGTTAATATCACGGTACAAACCCTCGCTTTTTACCTGAGGGCGCTCGTATTTTTTAGTTACGCAGGCACTCAGGGCAACAATGGCTAAACCGAATAAAAGGGTGTGCTTATATCTAAAATTCATTTTCTTAATATTAATGTTTGCTATTCGCAGTAGCCAATTCGTATTCCTCTGGCGTTTGCTCATGGTCAATACCTTCGTTAAAAGGAGATTTATTGCTGATGCGCTCCTGCAGGGATTGGAATATGATAAACAGTGCCGGAATAACGAAAACCCCGAAAATTGTTCCGATCAACATACCGCCCACAGCTCCCGTACCAATTGAGGTATTACCTGCTGCACCAACACCTGAAGATAACATTAGGGGTAATAAACCAAGAATGAAGGCGAAAGAGGTCATTAAAATTGGACGTAAACGTGCTGTTGCACCATCAATTGCCGCATTGGCTATACTCATACCTTTTTTTCTTCTGTCTACCGCATATTCTACAATCAAAATGGCATTTTTGGCAAGTAGTCCAACAAGCATGATCAGTGTAATCTGCGTATAAATGTTATTATCTACTCCGAAAATTTTATCGAAAACAAATACACCTGCTAAACCAACTGGTAAAGAAAATAAAACGGCTAAGGGTAAAATGTAACTTTCGTACTGTGCAGCGAGCAAGAAATAAACAAAAATTACGCAAAGTAAAAAGATAAATACCGTTTGACTTCCGCCAGCCATTTCCTCACGTGATAAACCTGAAAATTCATAGCCATATCCTGCCGGCAGATTTTTTGCTGCCTCTTCCTGCACAGCCTTTAAAGCATCACCAGAGCTATAGCCTGCATTCGGGTTGCCGGTTACCGAGATTGACGTAAACAAGTTGAAGCGAGAGATGGCCTGCGGTCCATATACTTTGGTCAAAGTAATAAACTCCGATACCGGAGCCATTTCCCCCGAAGCGGTTCTGACAAAAATGCGGGTTAGCGTCTGTTCATTAGCACGATATTGGGCATCGGCCTGGTACATTACCCTAAACTGTTTACCGAACTTGTTGAAATTCGAGGCATAAACACCACCATAATAACCTTGCATCACACCCAATACATCACTAACATTCAGGCCGGCCTGTTTAACTTTAGCCACATTTACATCAATCTGATATTGTGGAAAATTTGGGTTGAAAGAGGTAGAAGCATATTGGATTTCAGGACGTTTACTTAATGCTGCTAAAAATCCATTTCCAATTTCGTTGAATTTTTTGATATCTCCACCGGTTTTGTCCTGTAATTGAAATTCGAAACCACCGCTCGTACCAAAACCCTGAATAGTTGGCGGCGCAAAGAAAATAATTTTAGCGCCTTTAATGCCTGCTGTTTTTGCAAACAATTCGCCTATTATCGCTTTTACATCGCGGCCTTTACGCTCATCCCACGGGGTTAAACGCGAAATTACCATTCCATAAGAACTTCCTGAACCACTGATCATACTTCGTCCAACAATCCTCAAAGTGTTTTTAATTTCCGGGATCTGGTGGGCAATACTATCAATCTTGGTAATGATCACACTGGTTTCCTCCTGCGAAGTTCCTGCCGGTAATGAAATATCGCTCATAATGGTTCCCAAATCTTCATTCGGCACGAAACCTTTAGGCGTAGTATTCATTGTCCAAACCAATAAGGCAACGAAAAAGGCAATAGCCAATCCAACGATCCATTTCGTTCTGGAAAGAAAGCTTATCGATTTTTTATATTTTCCGGTTACGGCATCGAATGATGTATTAAAAGCATCATAGAAGCGCTGCAAAAAGTTTTTAGATTTTTGGTGATCTTCTTTATGCGGTTTTAAAAACAAAGCACATAATGCCGGACTTAAAGTTAAGGCATTAATCGCTGATAAAATGATCGAAATGGCCAGTGTTAAACCAAATTGCTTATAAAATACACCGGATGATCCAGAGATAAAACTTACCGGGATAAATACAGCAGCCATTACCAGGGTGATCGATATAATCGCTCCACTAATCTCGTCCATGGCATCAATGGTTGCTTTTTTGGCATCGGTATAACCTTCATCCAATTTGGCGTGTACAGCTTCTACTACCACAATCGCATCATCTACCACAATACCAATAGCCAGCACGAGGGCGAACAAAGTGAGCAGGTTGATGGTAAATCCAAATAAACTCAGGAAAAAGAATGTTCCAATAATGGCCACCGGCACACTAATCGCCGGAATCAAGGTTGAACGGAAGTCCTGTAAGAAGATAAATACCACCAGGAACACCAAAATAAAAGCTTCAATCAAGGTGTGAAGTACTTTTTCAATCGATGCATCCAAAAAGTCGTTTACGTTAACCAAAGTAGAGTAATGTACTCCTTTTGGAAAAGATTTTTGCGCTTCATCAAGGGTTTTGATAGAGTTCTCGATTACCTCCTTTGCATTTGAACCTGCAGTTTGATTAATCGCGATACCCAAAGCCTGTTTCCCGTTAAATTTAACCGAACTGGCATAACTCTGCGCACCTAATTCAATCCTCGCAATATCTTTTAATCGAAGAATCTGGCCGTTATCAGTAGTGCGGATAATGATATTGCCAAACTGCGCCTCATCTTTTAACCTGCCTGTATATTTTAAAGTGTACTGAAATGCCTGATTACCAAGTTCTCCAAACTGACCTGGAGCGGCCTCCACGTTCTGATCGGCAAGGGCTACGCTAATATCGTTTGGCACCAGGCCATAAGTGGCCATCACATCCGGTTTTAACCAGATCCGCATGGTGTAATCCAGCGTTCCGAAAGCACTCGCATCACCAACACCATTAATCCTTTTAATCTGTGGAATGATATTGATGTTGGCATAGTTCTGCAAAAACTTCTGATCATAAGAAGGATCGTCGCTATATAAACCAAAGATCAGTACGTTACTCGCTTGTCTTTTCGCTGTAATCACACCTGATTTGGTTACCTCAGCAGGTAACAAACTGGTAGCACGTGCAACCCTGTTCTGTACGTTAACCGCTGCAAGATCGGGATTTGTACCCAGTTTAAAGTTTACGGTGATGGTTGCGCTACCATCGTTACTGGCACTTGAAGTCATGTAGGTCATGTCTTCCACACCATTTATCTGCTCTTCAAGCGGAACAACCACACTATTCATTACCACATCGGCATTGGCACCCTGGTATGAAGTAGAAACCTGCACCGTTGGTGGTGCAATTTCTGGATATTGTGAAACCGGCAACGTAGCTAAACCTAAAACACCGAGTATAACGATGATGATGGATATAACGGTCGATAAAACCGGTCTTTCTATAAATTTCTTAAACATAATTAATATTGATTACACTATAACAGTGTGATAAGCAACATGACATTGTTATTTTTTGATTTCAGCATAAACTGAATCGGCACTCTTTTCCTCTGGTTTGATTTTCGTTCCATCCTTCAGCGATTGGAAACCCTCCAAAACAATTTTGTCTCCGCTCTTAAGGCCTTTGGTTACAACATAGAACTTACCTTTAGCCAGATCCATAATCTCAATTTCCGTATTAATTACTTTAGCCGAATCGCCTAAAACATAAACAAATTTTTTGCCCTGTAAATCGACTGTTGATTTTTGAGGGATTAAAATGGCATTCTCAATGTGCTGAGGGACCCTTACTGAAGCGCTGGCTCCATTTTTTAATAAAAAAATAGGGTTAGGAAAGGTGGCTCTTAAACTTGCAGAACCCGTGCTGGTATTGATCTGCCCGTTGATGGATTCGATTTTACCATTTTGTGCATACACTGTTCCATCTGCAAGTACCAAACTTACTGCCGGGATGTTTTTCATTTGCTGGGCCAGGGTATTTCCTTTATAGTTTCTGGAAAAATCCAGCAGTTGTTTCTCATTTAAAGAGAAGTAAGCATAAACCTTTGATATATTAGAAACTGTTGTTAAGGGCTGTGTGCTGGTACTGCTTACCAAACTTCCATTTCTGAAAGGAATGCTGCCAACAACACCATCAACCGGGCTTTTAACCGAGGTGTAGCCCAAATTAACCTGAGCATTCGCCAATTCGGCCCTTGCCTGTGCCAATGCTGCTTTTCTGCTTTGCAATGTTAACTGGGCAGCATCAAGATCGTATTTACTGATGATGTCTTTTTCTACCAACGGCCTGGTTTTATTTACCGTTAACTGGGCAGCATTAACATCCGCCTCTGCACTACTAATGGCCGCTCTTGCAGTGCGTACCTGCTGTTCGTACTGAGGTGCATTGATGGTGAAGAGTAACTGGCCTTTTTTAACTACCGCACCCTCATCTACAAAAATCTTTTCGATAAAACCGTCAACTTTTGGGCGGATGTCGATATTTTGAATACCCTCAATCGTTGCTGGATAATCAGAATCTAAAGTTGTATTTTGTGTATTTACGGTAAAAACCGGGTAGGTTTGTGGACCAGCCGCTGCGGCAGCGGCTGCTTTTTTAGCATCATCATTGTTTCCGCAGGATGCTAAAAGCATACCCATGCTCACGCTAAAAAAGAGAGTTGTTACTTTTCTCATGTACTATTTCTGTGTGTGTATAAATTTGAATTTCCGGAATTGAGCGTATCGCCAAAATTTAGGACTTCGATTCCGGAATTATTGTCCAAAAATAGCGCCTAACCAAAAATAAATCTGTCCAAATTCTGTCATTTAATCAATCGATTGATTTATTTTGATGCATTGTAATTACTTAAATTTAATTAAAATGTTGTCTACAAGTATTTTAAATGGATATTTTATTTCAAAATGGCACTTGTAAATATCTTGAGACAGTTGTTAAATGCTGTTAAATTGATATCTCCGAATTGGAAATATTGATATAGACTGTTGCCTGTTCGAGCAGTTTGCAAGATATGGAGTGTATATTTTACACTACTAATCAATCAACGATAATAGTAGTTTTTCTTAACTTTAAGATAGTAAATATCTTTTGCTGTTATTTGCTATTGGTGATATGTATTTGATTCCAGCTGCTTGATGTTTAGCCCACTTCACTATTGCCATTATCAATCAACTCTTTAAAATGTTGATTCGATTGTGGTGATCTCTTGTCGTTAAAGGTTCAATTATCAATACCGATTTGCCAAAATAAATGGGATAGTGTGATGTTTTTGATCCTATACAACCGGGATTTAAAAAATGCGGCTGGTAGAAATGTTGATCTCTATCCACAAGCCTGTTCTTTTTTTTATAAGCGTGAAAGCTGGAATTTAATAATGATGCAAAATGTTAAATCAATTGCTGTTAAAAGGTG